>Ga0194123_10007339_pt1 | contig 11022 bp, 9 predicted proteins | sample TA2MahsurfametaG_5_FD_155479 | JGI IMG/M metagenome (GOLD analysis project Ga0194123, IMG submission 155479) | Freshwater microbial communities from Lake Tanganyika, Tanzania - TA2015023 Mahale A surface | ecosystem: Environmental > Aquatic > Freshwater > Lake | place: Tanzania: Lake Tanganyika... | reverse complement strand
CCCCGATCACCGCGTCTACGCCGTGCGCGGCCAGCTGTTCTTCGTGAGCAGCATCTACTTCCGCCAGGGCTTCGAGCTGCACGAGCACCCGGCCCGCATCACCATTGATATGGCGGACGCGCACATCTGGGGTCAGAGCGGCGTTACCGCTCTTGATCAGGTGATCCGCCGCCTCAAGCTCGGCGGCAGCTCGGTGGAGGTGCTGAATCTCAACGCCGAGAGCACCAACCTGTTCGCCCGTATCGGCGTGGCGGAAGAAGCCGGCGGCCGCGGCGGGGAGCTGGCGGCGGGGCACTGAGATTGAAAGGGGGCCTCACCTCAGGCCCCGTTGCCTGCCCTCAGGGCATCCAGTCGGCCGGAGGCTCCGGCTTGTCGGTGTCCTTTAGAGAGGGGAACAGCTCGCGGATCGCGCTGGTGATGCGGGTGCGGGCGTCCTGGCGGAAGGCCTCTGCAGCATCAGCGCTGAGCACTGGATAAGAGGTGTCGGTGTTGCCGTCGCCGCGCAGGGGCTTCCAGCTGGTTTTCTCGCGCTGCTTGAGCTCTTCCAGCGGTGCCACGAAATCGAAGCTGGCAGTGCGGCCGCTGGCTGCGGCCTGAGCCACCAGCTCCTCGCGGATCGGCAGCAGCTCCTTGGCCTTGAGCGTGTCGGGCAGGCCGAGCACCGGCTCGTAGTAATCGATGGCCCGCAGTTCCTCCTGCAGAACCACCGGCCAGGCACCCACTTCGCCCTCGCCCACCGGGGCGGCCTGCATCGCCTCGAGATAGAAGGCCAGCCAGCGGTAGTGGGATTTGTCTTGGGTGCGCTTTTTCTCAGAACCCTTGGCCACGATCTTGGGCAGGGCGGCTTCGGCCTTGCGCAGGAACTGGCGGTCTTCGCGCTCGAGATTGATCGCACCCCAGCGCTGGCGGTATTCCCACAGCTCCTCGTAGCGGCGCACGTCTTCAGCGCTCCAGCCCAGCTCCTTCAGTTCACCGGCGCGGTTGTTCTCGCTCTTCTGCACGGGTGGTTTGGGTTGCTTCTTCCGGCACCATAGGGTCGCACTTCTAGTGGAACCCTCGGGCCGTTGCCGCCAGCTGAACCCATGCAACAGGGCTCCGGGGTGGTGGTGTTCTGCCGTCGATCGGTGGATTGGCCTACTGCTGAGTGGCTCAGCGAGAGCAGCCACTTCGCCCAGGCACACCCGGTTGCAGCGCTTCTCGAGCAGTGGCAGCTGAGCAATCCAACCCTCGCGTTTCAGCACTACCGGGCCAGCCTCGAGGAGATTGCCGCTGCCAGTTGGCAGGCAGGCGGAGCACGGGTGCTGCGCAATCCGGTGGCCATGGATGGCGATGTGGCGCTCACACCGGACTTGATGACTGAGCTGCGCCAGGCTGCCTGGGTGATCCCGATCGACGACGACGACTGGCTGTCGCCGCATCTGCCAGCGGCCCTGCACAACCTGACTGCTGCCCGGCTGGCGATTTGGGAGGTCTTACCGCTGCATGTGGATGCCGACCACTGCTTTGTGGAACCGGCCCGCGCCTTCCTGGATCCCCAGAAGCCGTTAGCGGAGCAGGTGTTGCTGTCGTGTGGTTACGCCCTGAGCCACGGGCTGATGGCCAGCCTCAGTGATGAGCAGCTGGCGGGCTGTCTGTTGCATCACGGCGCGGTCACGCAGCTGCTCTCTAATGAAGGCTCGGCTTCGGTGGTGCCCGACGTTCAAGCCGTGTTCCTGCGCCATCCCGCCAGCGCCGGCTCGGCTTTGGAGGCGAAGCGTGAGCGCTTGCTCTTCCCGTTTGCGCGGCCGCCAGAATTGGCGGATCGCGCCGCCTGGGTTTTGCAACCCTTGCAGGCGCTGCAGTTCTTGCATCAACAGGCCTTTGCCCTGGCGAGCATTCCTGCGCCGGTTGCTGCGGCGCCCGATGCTTGGGTCGAGCTCCCGCCTGGTCAGCCGCGGCTATCCCTGCCTCACTTGCAGCACCTGCTGGTGAGGCAGGGGCTCAACCTGGCCCTCGCGCAGGCCTTGGTGCTCGATGAAGCCGAACAGGCCGTGTCACTCCCTGCTGGGCGATTGGAGGAGCTCCATCAGCAACAGGCCCAGCAGTGGCGCGATGAACATGACGATCACGCCCCTCGTGATCAGCGCGAGCAAGCCGAGCTGGAGCTCCGACAGGCTCGGCTCGTGCGTCAGGCGCGGTTGCAACGTTTCCGCGAACTCTGTTTCTCCGATGAAGTGGAACTGCGCTTCCTTGAGCGCAAAGCGGATCTGGATCGGGTCGTCTACTCCGTGTTGCAAGTGACGGAGCAGGGATTGGCAGAAGAGCTCTATCAGCAAATCCGGGAGGGAGAGGCCCTATTCAGTGATCTGGCGGCCGCCCATAGTTTGGGGCGAGAGGCCCAGAGTCGTGGTCAGATCGGCCCAGAACCGTTGGGCGATCAGCATCCAGAGTTGGCCAGTCGGCTGCGCAGTGGCCAGCCCGGTCAACTGTGGCCGCCGTTTGAGGTGGAGACCATCTGGGTGGTTTTGCGTCTGGAGACGGCATCCTTCGCGACCCTAGATGAGCCGTTACGCCAGCGGTTGCTGCAGGAGTTGATGGAGGCTTGGATGGCTGAGCGCACCCGGCAAATCCTGGCTGGAGAAACGTTGCCGCCGCTGCCCCTGCCTAAGGGCATGGAGGTCGGATGATGAGCACCCTCAACCTCGGCACCGTTGCTCCCTTTGATGGGTTGCCAGCGGAGCTGTTGCGCGACCTTCAACCGCAGCTGCAGTTGCGCCGATGCCGGCTGGGGCAGGTGCTCCAAACCCATGAGCAGGTGGGCCAGGGGCTGGCGGTGGTGTTGCGCGGCCAGCTGCGTTCGCTGGGCGTTGATCCTCTGCAGGCAGGCCTGCGCACGCTGGCTCGTGTCGGCCCTGGGCAGCTGGCCGGTTGGTTTGGCGTGGTGGCCGAGCTGAGCGGTGAGCAGCTGCAGGTGGCGTCGGCTGAGGCCGAGCTGATTTGGATTCCGGCGCAGGTCTTGCTGCGCTTGCTTGAGGAACAACCCCAGCTCAGGGATTGGTTTGCGCAACAACTCAGCCCACTGGAGCTGCATCTGGTCTTGGTGGAACAGGTGCGGGCTGAGCTGGCTTGGTGCTACTGGCTCGACCATGAACTGGAGCTGCAGCAACGTGCTCGCCTGGGTAGCCCCAATGGCGATCGCTCGTTGCTCTGGCTGCCGGGCGTGTGGAACCCGTCCCAACGGCTCATCGGCCTGCCGAAGCCCCCTGAGCTGGCAGCTACACCGGCGGTTCCAGCTTCGGCAGCGTTGCCTCAGGAGCCGGATGAAGACCAGGCGACTGAACAGGATGGCTTCTACGCCCTGGCCCCTTCGATGGCGGCGCCCAGTGCGGTAGCGGCAGCCAATCCTCTGCGCATTCCTCAGGCCGTTGGGCCGCGGCTGGCGCCGCTTGCCATTTGTGAGGGGATCGCTGAACAGTTTCAGGTGCCTTTTGATCGGGAGGCGCTCTTGGATCAGATCGAGGCGACCCTGCAACAGCAAGAGCGTCTCAATCTGGTCAACCTCGGTCAGCTGCTCAGTTCCATGGGGCTGCGCGTCGTGCTTGCCTCCTTGCCTTTGGATCGGCTGGCGAGGGTGCAGCCGCCAGCGGTTCTCGCCCAGGACGGGCAGCTGGGTGTGCTGGATGGAGTGGATCCAGATGGGCGGGCTCGTGTCCTGGAGCCAGAGCTGGGGCCGCTGCTGATTCCCCTCTCTGACCTCGCCAAAGAGGACGAGCTGGAACTGCTGCTGTTGGAGCGCACGCCGATCAGCAAGAGCCGTCGTTTCAGCTGGAGTTGGTTTGCGCCTTACCTACGTGACCATCGACGCGAGCTGATTGAGGTGTTTGCTGCCTCGTTTGTGGTCAATTTGTTGGCTCTGGCGACCCCCTTGGGAATCCAAGTGTTGGTGGATCAGGTGGCGCGCTTTGAGAACTTCGGGGCCCTTCTCAGCATCTCCGCGCTGCTGTTTTTGGCCTCGCTCGTGTCTGCTGTGGTGCGTACGTTGCGTAGCTTGATCTTCACTGATGTGGCCAACCGTGTGGATCAAGCCACCAAGGGCTCAATTCTTGATCGATTGGTGCGGTTGCCCCAAAGCTTTTTTGATAGCCGGCCCGTCGGTCAGGTCACCTACTACTTCAATCAGCTGGATCGTTTGCGGGAGTTTCTGATCGGTCAGAGTCTCACCACGCTGGTGGATTTCTTGTTTTCTCTGCTTTACATCGTGGTGTTGCTGGCGTTGAATCCGCCACTCACTTTGGTGACCCTGTCAACGCTGCCACTCATCATCATCCTGGCTTTGATCAGTAATCCGATTGTGGAGAGCATGATCGAGAGGTCGATCAATGAAGCAGTCAAAACCTATGCCTTTCTCACGGAGGCGATCGGCGGCATTCAGACGATTAAGTCACAGAATGCTGAGTTGAAGACGCGCTGGGAGTTTCAGAATCGCTATTCCCGATTTATTGGTGAGGATTTCAAGCTGCGCATTACCAACGAAACGGTGTCGTCGCTCGCCAACTTCATCAACGAGCTCAACGGCATTCTCGTGGTGGGTTTCGGGATCTGGTTTGTGATGAAAGGCCAGCTCACTCTGGGCGCATTTTTTGCTTTCCGCATTATTAGTAGTTATGTCACGCGGCCCATGGTGCAACTGGTGCAGACCTGGCAGCAGTTCAAGATGAGCACTGAGCAAATCAAAATGGTGGGCGATATTGTTGATCGCCAAACAGAGCAAAGCGAAGAGGAGGCTTCGAACATTCCCATGCCACCCCTCAAGGGTGATGTGGCCTTCCAAGGGGTGAGCTTTCGGTTCAGTCCCGACGCACCTCGGGTGCTGCATGGCATCGATTTGGATGTGCCAGCTGGAACATTTGTTGGCCTGGTTGGTGGGTCCGGTAGTGGAAAAAGTACACTCCTGAAGTTGCTTCCTCGCTTCTACAGAGCTGAAGAAGGTCAGGTCTTGATCGATGGCATTGATATCAGCAAGGTTGAGCTGTACTCCCTTCGCCGTCAGATCGGCGTGGTTCCTCAGGACAGCTTGCTGTTTGATGGAACGATCCGAGACAACCTCTTGCTGGTGAAGCCCGATGCCAGCACGGAGGATTTAATCCGTGCTGCTCGCATTGCCTGCGCCCATGACTTCATCATGGCAATGCCGAAAGGTTATAGCTCCAGCGTGGGCGAGCGAGGTGCTGGTCTTTCGGGTGGGCAGCGACAGCGCTTGGCTTTAGCTAGGGCTGTGTTGCAGAATCCTAAACTGTTGATTCTCGATGAAGCCACGAGCGCGCTCGATGCACGCACCGAGCGCCAGGTGTGCCTCAACCTGTTTGAAGCATTCAGAGGGCGCACGGTGTTTTTCATCACCCACCGTTTGTCCACGGTGCGCCCTGCGGATTTGATCGTGCTGATGGATCAGGGCGCGATCATGGAGCGCGGTAGCCATGCCCAACTCATGCAACAGCGTGGTTGGTACTACGCCCTTCATCAAAGCCAGAACCAGGAGGGCCTGAGCTAATGGCTTCGCAGCAGAAGTCATGGAGCTTCAATCAGCCCGTGCTGCTGCGAAAGCGTCGTCAGGCGTCTTCTGCTTTGGTTTGGTCCGGCGTTGCCGCTACAGCCGGTGGGTTGCTGTGGATGGTGTTGGCTCCATTGCAGGAATCCATTGCGGTGCAAGGCAAGCTGCAACCGCTTGGCCAGGTGCGAGCGATTCTTGCGCCTGCTCCGGGTGTTGTGGAACGCGTTCTTGTGCGTGATGGGATGGTGGTCCAGGCTGGGCAACTTCTGGTGCAGATGGATCTGCGCCAGGCACGCCAGCAGCTAGCTGCGAGCCGTTCGGTGCTTCAACGGCTGGAGAACGAAAACCGCATCTACCGCGCAGCTCTGGGTGAGCAACCCGCCACTGGGCTCACGCTCAACCAGCGCCAGGCCCTTGAAAAGCAACGCGAGGTGTTGCGCGAACGGCGCATCGCTGCGGCCCAGGAGCTGCGTCGCTCGAGCACACGGGTCGCCAGCTTGGAACGCAGTCTGAAGGCATCGGATGAAATTGCCCGGCGCTACCGCTCGCTCGTGGGCAGTGGAGCCCTTAGCGCTGTGGCTCTGATCGATGTGCAGGAGCGGGCTGATCAGCAACGCAGCGATCTTCTGGAAGCCCAAGCCGAGCTCAAACGGGTGCTTGCGGTAAGCAAGGCCGGTGAGGCTTCAGGCGAGCTGGACCTCCGGAATCGGATCGAAGCGAACCTCCGCCAAATCGCCCAACTCCGCCAGCAGGTGCAGGATGCCCAACGGGTGATCTCTCTCTCTGAATTGCGGGCCCCGGTGGCGGGAGTCACCTTCGACGTCGCTGTCACCCCAGGCTCGGTCTTGGCCGACAGTGCAAAACCGCTGCTCAAAGTGGTCCCGCAGCAGCAGCTGCAGGCAAGGGTCTATCTGCCCAATTCAGCCATTGGTTTTGTGCAGCCTGGGCAGAAGGCGTTGGTGTCGTTGGATTCGTTCCCTGCGGCCGATTACGGCCGCATTGGCGCCAAGGTTGTGTCGGTCGGTTCCGATGCTTTGCCGCCCGATCAACAGCGGGAGGTGCTTGGTACGGAGGTGCGAGGTCTGTATTTCCCGGCCACGCTTCAGCTGGATCGCCAGAGCCTGCCCGCTGGGCGTCGCACGATTCCTCTGACGGCCGGCATGAGCCTCACGGCCGACCTACAGCTTCGGGAGCGTCGCTTCATCAGCCTGTTCACGGCGTTCTTTGACGACAAGCTCAAGTCGTTGGAGCGGATGCGCTGATGCCGGGTGCCTGGTGGCGCTATGTGCCCGAGGTTGATCGTCCCCAGCGGCTGCGTCGCTGGCGCAGGGCCTGGTTCAAGGCCCAGCTGCAACGCAAGCGCGTTCAGATCGCGCTGCTGGTGTTGCTCAATCTGTTGATCTGTCTGGTGCCTTGGTGGATGGGGCTGCAGAGTCTCACGGTGTTGGCTCTGTTGCCCATTGCATCGGTTCCCCTCGTTGGCGCACTCGCTTATTGGATCACCTGGGGTGAGTTCCACCGTTGAGCTCTCGCCAGGCTCCTGGCAGCCAAGACGGCAGATCAAAGGTGTCGAGATTGATTTCGATCTTCTCGATGGGGTGAAACAGAGCTACCGCGAGCAGGAGGGCGTCATCGTGGTGTCCATCCGCCTCAAGCAGGAGCTGCATCAGCTGATCGCGATGCTCTTGGTCGCGGGCAGAGAGCTCGCGGCGACACAAGCTGCTATGCACCATCAGGCGATAGAGGTCGCCGATGGGGGAGCGGTAGAGCGTTTCCAGGCTGCCCTGATCCACATCCAGCAGCAGCTGGGCCAGCATCAGCCGTAAGGCCTGCAACTCATCAAGCACCTCTTGATCCTCTGGATCCACCTGCAGAAGGCGCAGCAGGCCAAGGGCGCGTTTCTGGGTTGGTTGCTCGGCTAGCTGCTCCAGGAGCTCTTGGCCGGTGGATTCAATGAGTCGGGGCAGCGTTGCGGGATCTGCTTCGCTGCTGGCCGCCCCTGGGCTGAGAAGGGCTCGCGGCTCCTGCCTGCAAGCGCCACACCAGCTGATGAACTCACTCAGCCAGCTGGGCAGTGCATCGGCATCGATCGTTTCAGGAAATTCGTTTTGCTCTAAATAGAGGACTGCAGCCAGGAGATGGTTCCAGCGATCCGCAGCTGGTTCATCGGCGTTGAGCTCGGTGAGCAGTCGGTGGTGCCAGCGGCGCTCATCGCGGCTTAGGGGCTGGTGACGGAGAGGGCTGTTGATGATCTGCCGCTGCAGTTGGCCGAGGGGGCCCTGCCAGAGCACAGCCAACTGGTCCACAGGCACTTCCAGCCATAGACGAGAGAGACAGTGACGTCCGTAGCGCGCTTCCAACATCAGCTCCGCTGTGGGCTGATCGATCAGCTGTTGGATGATTGTGCTCAGACGTTGCAGCGACCAGGCTGGTGCGGCCGGGGCCAAGTTGAGTCCCAGTTGCTTCGGGGGCGGGAAACAGGTCTGTTGGCTGCCGAGCAAATCAATGCCAGGCTTAAGAGGCTGGCGCAAGCGGGCTGAGCCCCGTTGCCACAGTGATGTCAGCCCCATCCCAGCCGTTCCATTGGCGGGATCGTACGTAGCTGCTCGAGGAGCTGCTCGATCACGGCTTTCCACGACCGGTCTTCCGCCTGACGCAGCAGGCGCAAGCTCGGATACCAGGGGGTGTCACTGCGGTTGCGCAACCAACGCGGGTCGGCGCTCCACGGCAGCAGAACCCAGCTGGGCACTCCCTGAGCTCCCGCCTGGTGGGCCATGGCGGTGTCCACGGTGATCACGGCCTCTAAGCCCTGAATCATGCGGCCAGCTTCGAGGAAATCAGCCTTGGCAGGAAGCGCCTCCGCAAACATCTCCGCTAGGGCGCAATCGAGCTCATTGCGGTCGGGCCCCACCTGCAAATTCACCGCCCCGATGCCCAGGGCGTGCAACCCGCTCAGCAGCTGCTCCAGCGCCTCTGGAGGCAGGCTGCGCTTGCGGTATTCGCGGGCGGTGAAGGGATCGTCCAACTTGCGTCCAGCTGCCCAAACCACGCCAATGCGGCGGCTGCGTTCGCGGGGAGTTGCTTTGATCCTTAGGTAAGGTCCGGTTCTGAAGGCTTCAGCCGTGAGTGTGTTGCCCCCGAAACGGCTCGGCAAACTCATCAACGAGCCGTGGCAGATGGGCAAGCAGGGCGGCGTGGCTGGTTTGGCGAGCACCTCCGGTGGCTGGGGAAGCCAGCTCAATCCCTCCTGCATCAGAGACACCAGCGGCGACTCCACCTGCAGCTGCACGGGGTGTTGGCCCAGGGGGATGAGCCAGCGCAGAAATTGAAAGGTGTCACCAAACCCCTGCTCGCTCCACACCTGGAGTGGTTCGGGAGGCTGGTCTGCCCAGTGCTGCCAGTACGGCCCTTGCCGGTGGTAGCTGAAGTGCTCCACCTGCAGGCGCTGCTCGCTCAGGCACCAGGCCTCGTCGTAGCGCTCAAGCCCCACGAGCACCTGACTGTGATTCCAGGCGGTTTCGGCGCTGGGCTGCAGCTGGCGGGCTCTTTGAAAGGCCCGATCGGCTTGCTCGTATTGATTGAGATCTCGCAGGGCGTTGCCGAGGCCACGCCAGGGGCGGTGGTCGGAGGGTTCAAGCTGAATGGCGCGGCGGTAGGCCCGCCAGGCTTCCCGTGGCTCATCGGCGAGCCAGTGGGCGTTGCCGCGATTGTTGGGGAGTCGAAACTCGAGCGGTGACAGCAGCTCGGCTTGCTCGTAAAGGCTGATGGCCTCTGCCCAGCACTGCTGAGCGCCTGCTCGTTGAGCTGCGTCGAAAAGTGGGGCCAGCTCTGTCACCGTCAGCAAGTTGCGACAACAGGTTGTAATCACCCTGGTCAGAGTTTATAGTCCGCTAGGAGACCACAAGCTTTCTTCATCAAATGGCCACCAGCTCGGCTATCGACACCAACATCTCTTCGCTGCCTGCTGCTGACCAGGCGCGTACCGACATCAGCACCTCCGGTAGCACCTCTACCATCACTGTGACCGGCGGCCCCCTGAGTGGTCTTGAGGCCACCACGACTGCCTCGGCTCCCAACCTGATCCTGGATGGCAGCTTCGTGAACGGCAGCTTCACTGGCGGTGGTGCCTTCACCGAGAAGTTCTCCGTGACCAGCGGCAACAAGATCAGCAAGTCCACCTTCAGCGTTGGCGACGACGCCTTCAAGGACACCATCAACTTCGGCAAGAAAGCCACTGCCAAGGGCGTCACCATCGAAGGTTTCGGCGCTGGTGACAAGCTGAAGTACAAGGGCAAGGTGTACACCTCCAACGACATCAGCGGCAACAGCTTCAACGGCCTCAGCGCTAAGCAAATCAAGCTTGCTTGATTTCTCTCTACTCGCTGTTTAGCCCGGCTCAATGCCGGGCTTTTTTTATTGGCATCTATGGATGATCACCAGCGTCTGGAGCAGGTTCGTCGCTGGCTGAATCGCGGGCAGCTGGCGGATGCCCTGCGCGATGTTCATAGCTGGTTTTCCGACTATCGCCTCGCCTTGCAACTCTTGCCCACGCGAGAGCGGGCCCGGCGCCCGTTGCTTTGGCATGCGATCGCTGATGTGGCTGAGCTGGCAGGCGATCACAGGCTGCCTGAGCAATTTTGGCAGCTGCTCGATGGCTTGAACCCGCAGCCTTGGTCCACCGCTGAAGGGCTCAAACTGCCCTTGTTGGGCATCCCGATCGTGAATGGGCCCCAGCGCCTCGAAGCCCTGCTGGCCAGCCTGGATGTGCCGGTTCACACCCTCGCCCTTGTGGATCACAGCGGTGGCCCAGGCCCTGTGCGCGATCTCTTGGATCGGCTGGAGCGTGAGGGGGTTGCTGGTGTGGATCAGGTGCGAGTTGCGCGGGCGTTTGGCAATAGCGGCGTGGCGCAAGCCTGGAATTCCATCCTGTTGAACTTTCCTGAATCCCCGTTTGCCTTGATCGCGAACCACGATGTGGTGTTTGCACCTGGGGTGCTGCAGCAGGTGATCGCCCAGGTGGATCCATCGCGACCCCAATGGTTGCCACTCCTGAGCCGGCCGGCGGCCTTCTCGGCGTTTGTGATCACGCCCTTGGCCTGGAATCAGGTGGGGTTGTTTGATGCCTCGTTCCGTCCCGCCTACTGGGAAGACACCGACTACCGCGATCGCCTGGCAGCCCACCCCTCGATCGAGTGCATCGAGCAGGGCCCTTGGCTGGCCGCGATGGATTCCGCCAACCCCAGCCAGAGTGCCAGCCTCAGTGATGACCCCGCTTTGAGCCAAGCCAACGAAGCGAACTTCGCCTTGAATCGCCTTTGGTACTTCAGCCGTCGCCGTCTGCAGGGTGATCGGCGCGGCAGCTGGGTTCGGGCTTGGTTGCTGGATCAACCGTGACAACACCTGATCAGGCCTATCAGCAGGCCAGTGAGCATCTGGCAGCCCAACGCTGGGCCGAAGCCCTGCCCCTGCTGGAGCAGGCTGTTCAGTCCTTT
>Ga0194123_10007337_pt1 | contig 11024 bp, 9 predicted proteins | sample TA2MahsurfametaG_5_FD_155479 | JGI IMG/M metagenome (GOLD analysis project Ga0194123, IMG submission 155479) | Freshwater microbial communities from Lake Tanganyika, Tanzania - TA2015023 Mahale A surface | ecosystem: Environmental > Aquatic > Freshwater > Lake | place: Tanzania: Lake Tanganyika... | reverse complement strand
CATCGGCATCAATGACCCGATGGGCGTGGGCGGTGGATGCCCGTCCGGGTGCGGCGACCTCTGCGACGAGACCGTTGGCGAGGACGACATCGGCATCCCGGGCCGGGTCACCCGATCCGTCCACCACGCGGGCGTTGCGGATGACGGTCTTGCGGGGCGAGTCGGTACCGACCATAACAGAAAGAGTAACGGAGGCTAGATGGCCAGGACTCCTACGGTGCTACATCACGGCACAGCAACTCTGTAGATTTTTGCTGTCTTGCCTTTCAGAGTCTTAATCCAAGACACGCACTGAATGCTTAGCCATCCATGTAGGTGCGGCTCTCGATACGGTCGTGGAAGAGACTTCTGCACTCGCTACAGCTCAGAGGAATTGAATTGAAGAGTGATGAAGATTTGTTTAGAGAGTCGGGCGAAGCCTTTCTTGAGTTCCTCGAGGTTCTCAGAAACATGGCGCTAGCGGCCAAGTCTCTTGCTGAGATGGCAGTTGAATTGAACTTTGAGGTTGAGGCTAATCCGCAACGGTTCTACGAATTTCTCATCGACTTTGAGTCAGGTGTTGCGGGGGTGCGGGAGGGCTACGTGCAATTCTGCATTGCTATGGGAGTTGACGTAGCGCCGGACACATGAAGGGAACCTGACAACATCACCTAGTAGTCGGTGTTGTCACATGAAAGGCCCAATTCGGAACGACGGCGCCGCAATTGGGTGTCACTACGATCGTGTGCGAATTACGAGCCTGGTGCGGAAAATCATCGGACCAAACGGTGAGTCCATCCGTGAGGAACACCACCACATTGGGTGTCAAGTGATGCTCGTCAATCAAGGTGAGTGCAGTTTCCAAGGTGGTCCCGCCTCCGCCGACCAACTCCACCGCCGTTAGTGAACGGAATTCGCCGTGCAGTGTTGCTGTTGAATCACATGACGCAACATGCGTGCGTTCCACGAGCTGACTGCGACAGATGGCGTCTACCTCCCCGAGCGCGGCATTGATGTCGCCCTGGGTCATCGAACCGGAGGTGTCGATGATGCAGAGCACGTCAATTCGCGGGCCCCTGAGCCGGGGGAGGAGAACCCGACCGCGGTGGCGACGGTTCGGGGAGCTCCACGAGTAGTCCGTCTGGCCGGCGGCGCGCGCCACCGCGGCCCGCAGCGTGGCTCGGAGAACGGCGGTCCAGTGGACCTCCGATCGCGACGCCTCTGCCCAGCGGGAGAGGCCGCCGGGAACGGTTCCGGGCGGTGAGTTCCTGATTGCCTCGGCCACTGACTCCACTATGGCCGCGGCGCGGCTGCGGCTGATACCGCGTCCTCCCTCGCCGAGCTCCCATGGCATGACGCTGCCCGTCGCTCCGCTGCCGCAGCAGAGGACGACCTCGTCATCGAGTGACTCGGGCAGCCCCGCGAAGTACCACTCGGCCGTCCGTCCTGCGGGCAGGCCATGGGACGCCGGCTGCAGCGCACCGGGCGGCAACTCGATGCCCGCGGTCGAGATGTCGTCGTTGATCTCGAGGTCACCTGCGATGTTCCACCGGTGCGCGGCCCAGGGGCCGCGGGGCGCGCGGCCGTGGTGGTCCCGCAAGAAGTGATTCGCCTCGTGGATGAGCGCGCCGGCGAGTTGTGCGACCGTCCATCGCGACACGGCCTCCGGGTCCACGTACGTACGGAGGCGGTCGTCGATGCCGACGGTCCCGATGCCGGGGGTCTCGACGAACGTCATGGCGGTGAGGGCACTGGCCAGGTACGGCGCGTCGGACAGCGCATGGAGCCGGGCGCGAGCCAGGTGGTTCGCCACCGCCGCGTCCGTGACGGGACGCAGCGTCATGCTGCCTGCAGGAACTCGACCACGGTCGAGAACTCGGCGGGGAGGACGGCTCCTTCCGGCCGCAGGGACGGCAGACGGCGGAATGCCCACGCGACGAGATCCCCGAAGCCTGCCCGCACCGCGACTGCACCGACGACCCATGCGTTCTGCCAGTCGTCAGCGGTGCCGCTGCAGGCCACGGCCTGCGCGACCTCGAGCAGCAGGACCATCGCCCGGTCGGGCCTTCCCCGGTCGAGGTACGGCTCGGCAGAGCCCGGGTCTGCGAGGACGTCCCGCACGGGTGGGATGTCGAGGTTCTCCGTGAAGGTCACGAACTCGGTGGAAGCGGCTGCGCCGATGCAGCCGATGATGAGGAGCTCACGGACGTCTTCGGACTCGCCGGAGGCGTCACAGGCGGCTGCCGCCGTGACTGCCATCTCCCACGTGCGGGGCGTGGGGTAGCCACCCCATGATCCTCTCGGCGGGGGGCACTCGAGGAGGGAAGGACGGCTGCGCAGGAATGCCGCAACCAGGTTGGACCAGTGCCGGCGGTGCCGGGCGAGTTCCTCGGGGTCGGCAGCCGCGACCGGCGACGGGTCGGAGCTCCAGCCGTGGGTGATCCCGGCGGTGAAGGTGTCGATGCTCGGGAGCACGTTCAGGTGGATGAGGCGCGAGCGCATCGGCAGCTCCAGTTCGTACCCGCCACAGTCGTCCGCATCGTTGTAGGCGGCCACGACCCGGACACACCCGGGCAGCGACAGTTCACCGACCACCCGTTCGCGCACCACGCGGAGCATTGATGCCTGGACTGCTGGGCTCGCCGTGGTGAGCTCGTCGAGCAGGATGACCGAGCCGCCGGGCTCGTGCGCGGCGCGCTGCGCCCACGCGGGTGCGGCGAGCCGCACGAGCCCCTCGTCGGTGACGACCGGGAGCCCGGCAAAGTCGGTCGGTTCCCTGAGGGAGCCCACGACAACTTCGCACGGGAGTCCAAGGCGTCGCGAGGCGAGCTCGACCATGGAGGTCTTGCCGACGCCAGGCCTCCCCCGCAGGGCCAGCGGAAGCCCGTGGGCGATGCACACGGTCACGGCGCGTTCGACGAGGCTCACTTCACCACCGCCGTCCCGGCCGCGGTGTCGGCATGCGCGCGGGTGGAGCGCGCCCAGTCCGCCGGCGTCCACTGCCGCCGGAGCTGCATCTCAGCCAGGTCACGGCGGTCGGCGGCAACCAGAATCATGGTTGCCTGCTGGCTGAAGTAGTCCCCGAGAGTCGCGAAGCCCTCCGGGGCCTCGCCCTTGCTGTGCTGGTTCCACATGGCCAGGCAGTGCGCCTGGAGGTCGCGGCGCCCACCCAGCTTGAAGGACCGCGCCCCCGTCCGGGCGGCGAAGATCGACGGACTCACAGCCAGGCACAGGAGGGTGACCTCCATTGCCGCCTCGAAGTACGGGGCGCCGTCCACGCTCCGCTCGCCGATGTCGCAGAGAGAGCCGGACTTCGAAGTGAGGGCGCCCGGGTTGCAGGAGGAGCCCAGCACCTCGTCCAGCAGGTCGAGCGCGACCGTGGGCTGGTTGTGGAGACGGCGGATGTGGGCGGCCCGCGACACGTGGCCCCAGGCGTTGTCCCCGCGGTCGAAGAGAGCGGAGGCGATCGCGTCGCAGAGGTGGAGATCCCCGCAGAACGAGATGTTCCGAAGGAGCCCGGACGCGTTCCAGAGCGTGCCGGAGACGGCCATGTCGACCTGCGCGCTGATGCGGTCGACGCGCTCGACGGCACGGCCGAAGCCGTTGTCGAGCGTGCCCTCCTTGCGCCGGCCGAAGTCCATCGCCTCGATGCGCGCGAGTGTGAGGCCCTCCCGCACGGCTGCCACCCAGCGGGGGAGGTCTGCCACGGTGCTGACTGCGATGTCCCCGGCGTTCGCGGCTGCGAGCTGGAGGATCCAGCGCTCGCGACCGACCCCGGCGTGCACCTGCACGGGATGGCGGAGGTGAGCACCCGAGATGGTGCGGATGGCGGTGAGGTCGCCCTTCGTCTTGGCTTCCCAGTCGATGCGGGCCAGGAGCTCGCCATTGCCCGAGCGCATCAGGCCCTCGAGGTCAGTGTTGTCGACGTTGACCGACGAGCGGGGCTTCAGGTTCAGCGGGGTTCCTGCGTCGATGCTCATGCCGCGACCGCCGGGAACTCGATGACTGCGTCGGCGAGTGCGAGGTAGTCCCGTGATGCGCGCTTCGGGTCAGCCACCAGCGTGACAGCGAGCCCAGCCGACCTGGCCTGCATGATCAGCCCTGCGAAGATCCCGTCGGCCGAGGCGATGACCAGTTCGTCGAAGCGGGTCAGCGGCAGCTCGCCGGCGTAGTCCAGGAGTGCCTGGTCCGCGCCGTCCTTGCCTGAGCGCCACCGCACCGATGCGCCGGGGAACGCGGCCTTGGCCGCGAAGCCCGAAACGTGCGCCGTGGCGACTGCCTGGAGATCGGCGGCCCCGAGGGGCAGTGCGGACTCCAGGAGGCGGGCCACGCGGGCGGCATCCTCCATTGTGACGACCGGCGCGCCGGCCAGGTTCTCCAGGTCCACAAGGCGGAGCTGGCGGTGGGTGTGTGCGGGTGTGCTGTTCATGGGGGCGCACCGTACGGGTTCGACGATGCAGTCGACACACGCCGAAAGCCGTTGAAATAAGGGAATTCTCAGTTATAATATTGTTGGAGATACGAAATAATCTCTTCAGAGATGTGCATTATATTGCTGGGAGATAGAGTCTCATCTGTCTGGGGTGGCGGAAGATGTTGTTGGAGAGAGCCGCATCAATTGGAGTAACGTCCTAATGGTGTTTAGTAGCGTTGTAGAGCTTGTAGGCACCGGCGCGGCCCCCGGCGACATCACAAATCTGGCCCCAGCCACAAGAGGATCCTGAGGAACGGCATCGTGGCCACTGCAAAGTCGAAGGGGAACCTTCGTGTCGAACGCGGTGCGAATCTCGCCGGCCGGATCGGGACGAAGAGGAAAGGTGCACTTATCCGCTCTCTCCTCATCGACCCGGAGTCGTACAGCGTGGCGCAGGCACTCGGGGAGGCAAGTCATCCGCTCGTCGAGATGGGGATCGGCAACGGTGGGAGCGGCGGGGAGATCCGCCTGAAGCTGTGGCTCACGCTCATGGCGCAGTTCGACAGCACCAATCCGTGGGTCGATCTCGACAGGTTCAAGGCCCCCTTGCTCGCGCGGGTCTTCGGGCGAGACGAGGACCCGGAGAAGGGTGCCGACGCTGTTCGACGTGCGTACAGGTGGCTCATCTCGGAGAACTTCGTCGTCCTGGACGGAACGCGGCTCAAGCTGTCCGGGAGGGTCCGGGTGACCACCGAGGCCGCCCTGTTCCTCCCGGACACGTACCGCGAAGTGGTGAGAGTGGTGCCGGCCGGCAAGGCGGAAGAGCCCCCGTACCCCGAGTTCCCGCGGTACAAGGACTCCTATTTCCGTGTTCCCATCGCACTGTGGTCGCACGGCTGGATGGGTTACCTGAGGTCATCAGAGCTGATGGTGCTGATGATTCTCTGCAAGCTGAACGAGAACAAGGTGGACAAGGAGATCGAGGTGCGGGCGAAGACCCGACTGCAGCGCTTCGGGCTCTCTGACGTGATGTGGCGCCAGGGCGCGACAGGCCTGGAGCGTCGCGGCATCCTGCATTCGTGGGATCCTGCCCGGACGGACATCGACCAGATCACCGCGGAGAAGATCAACTACCGGATGGTGTTCAAGTTCAACGGCGCCACGGTCGAGGACGCACTCAGCCGTCCCATCAGGCACGATCTCCACGTGAAGATCCGCGAGGACATCACCTAGGGGCCGGTCTGCCGCTCAGTCCGCCGGGTGGAGATCCTCGCCGGCCTGGCGAACAGCCCCAGCCTTGATGGCAGCAGACACGGCGGTCTCCAGGTTCGCCGCGATCAGCCTGGCGAGCTTCTGGAAGCCGAAGAACGCCGCCACGGTCCTGTTGGCATCCGCGCGTGGAATGGGCGGGTCCTTGGAGACCAGGTCGACGAGCGCATTGGTGTACTCGGCCACCGGGATCTCGTGGCTCTTTCTGTCTGCCTCCCCAGCGGAGGTGCGGTGCTGGCCCCATGTGGAGGGGTCCTGGTCGGCATGCCAGACGAACCGGCCGATCTTGTCCTTGGTGACCTGAGCCTTCGGCACGAACGAGAGCACCTGCGCCACCCGGTCCGGCGAGATGCGCCCGAAGTTGAGGCAACGGCACACGATCTTGCCGAGGCGCTCGGCCTCCTCCGGGGCCTCCACGTGCAGGACCTGATTGATGAGGCCGACGAGCGCGGCCCGTGCCTGCGGGTCATGGCCCGCGCGGTCGAGCAGGTCCATCGGGCCTGCATCGAACTCGACGAAGGGGACGAACGCGAGTGCAGGGGAGTCGTCCGGACGGGATGACACGTGGACAACCGGCGGAGCAGTCGTCGGCGCGCCAGCCGTGGAGGCCGGCGCCGGGGTGTCCTCCTCGGCGGGATCACCGACGGGCGCCTCCTCCAGTTCCTCGGGTTCCTCGTCACCGTTGAAGAAGTCGTAGATGTCCGAGAGGATCCCCTCCCGCATCTCTGCACGAGTTTCCCTATTTGGGCAAATGGGACCCGGACGGAGTCCCCGGGGACCCCGCCGGGCGCGGTGTCAGTTGGTGCCGTGGGTGGTCAGGTGCGGCCCGACGTAACCGATGTAGATCTTGCCGACGGTCGACAGGGTTTTAAGTGTGAAGTGGATGCGCGGCTTGATTGGGTAGTTCCCCGGCAGCTTCATGTGGGCCGGCATGTAGATCTCGCCCGTAGGGTCGGCCTCTCTCGTCACCTCGAAGGTGCGCTGCTTCCGGAGCTTCTTGTCGTTGTCGATCGACTCCGACTCCTGCGTTGCGAGGAGACTGGACGAGTAGCCGTGCGTCTTCGCCCAGATGTAGAACCCCACCTTCACCTTCCCGGCCTTCTGTTCCTCCGCAAACCTGTTCAGCAGCTCGAGGTCGGTTTTGATCCTCCAGGCGACGTGTGACCAGTTCTGCATGGCATCGAGGTCCTCGATGTCGGCATCCGCGCCCGGACTGAACTCCAGGTGCGGGCAGTTGACCATCGCCCATGAGAGGGCCTCCGAACAGGACTGCGGCACGAACGGGGCGAGCGACTCGCCCGAGGGAGCGAGAGCCCGGAGTGCCCCGTAGACGGAGGCCTTCGTCTCCATGGCCCGCATCACCGGGACTCTCTGCGAGCGCAGCCAGTTGCGGACCGATTCGTTGACGAGCGCATCGTCGAGAGTCATGACGACCAACGTGGTGTCCTGGTCGACCAGCTCGCGCAGCTTGTTCGCGTCGGGCCTCTCGTCGCCGGACCAGCCGATCCACTCCAGTGCCCCCGCCCCGAGTTCCTCCCGCCACGCAGCAGCACGCTCGGGGCCCGGGTCCCGGCCACCGAAGATGACGATCTTGCGGTTCTTGTAGTCGGACCTCAGTTCGGCGGCGAGTTCCTTGAGGTACTCGTCGCCGAGCCCCGCGAGTCCCGGCAGTGCCCGGAGTGCTCCTGACATCCGGTCCACGATCTGGGAGATCTGGGGTCGGTAGTTGTTCGCGTCCTCCATGGAGTGCCCGAGGTTCATCTCTACGAACTGGATCGCGTTCTGCGCACCGATGAAGTCACCGTTCGATGCAGCCTGCTCTGCGGCGATGGTCGCGAGAGCGAGTGCCGCCCTCACGTTCTCCGGCTCACGCGATGCGGCGAGCCTGATGGCATTCGACATGAGGAGGCCGGGGAGACGCTGCGGGTGGACAAGGGGCCGCAGTGCCGTGACGATGCCCATGTAGTCGTCCACTGGTCCGCCCGGGTAGTGCATGAGCAGATCGACGTCATCCTGCACCTGGTCGAACATCCCGTCCCTCTTCGCGATGTTGACCGCCAGTTGCCTCATCTCGGACCAGTCCGGGTTCATCGAGAGGAGACCACGTGCCTGGCGCAGTCCGGACTGGCCGTTCAGCTCGCCGATCGCGCGCACCAACGCGCATGCGGCCTGCTCGCCCCTCGGGCTGGAGAGCATGGCGAGGAGGAGCCGGACCGCCTTGTCCTCGCCGAAGGCGAGGCCCGGAAGCTCTGCGAACCACTCGGCGGTGCGGTCCGAGAGGAGCGGCATCGTATCCACTGCTGTTTCGAAGAGGTCCTGCCTCGAGAGGTCGAGTCTCTCGATGAGCACCTCTGCATCACGCTTGTCGTCCTGCCGCAGGGCAGCGAGGAATGACCACCACACGGCCCGTGCGTCCTGGCGCGACGTGAGCGCCCTCGCGAAGTCGTCCCTTGCTGCGGCGTACTGCCCCAGCGAGTAGTGGACGAGCCCGGTCTGGATGCTGAGCTCCGGGTCACCCGGGAAGACATTGGCCAACCGTTCGAAAAGCGACAGCACCTCGTGCCGTGACGTTGCGGCCTGGCTGGCCGAGTTCTCCAGGAAACGGTTCCATTCAGGCCCGAGAACGCGTGGACCTGACGGGTCCACGTCAAGGTTCTGCTCCACTTGGACCGTCAGCGGGACGTACGCGGAGAATTGCTCGTCCGGCCGGATCTCGACCTGCACCGACGCCCGGCCCGGCTCGAGGAAGTCGAGGTTCACGTCGAAGAAGCCGTCGACGGGGAGCGGGGAGATGCTCTTGACGTCCCCCATGACGTCAGCGATTGAGACATGGATGGACCGCTGTGCGAGCTGGTCGTCTGTCATGTGCGGGTTGAAGGCGAAGAACCTGAAGGACTCCTGCTCGGACTGCCTCGTCACGCGTCTCGGGCCAGAGGGCCTGCCCTCGTAGGTGCCGCCGTGCGGTCTGAAGAAGACCGTGTTCGAGAAGTCGGACCAGGCGCCGGTCACGAACGAGACGGCCTCCTTCCACGTCTGCTGCGACTGCGAGTAACTGACTTCGTCCAGCACGGGCAGGCTCTCCTGGACCGTGGAGATGAATGTGGACGGCGGCGTGCGGTCCTGGTCCACTCCCCACGAGCTGATCGCGGTGTCGTACCCCGCAGGAATCGCCACGTACGGGCCCAGCTTGAAGTTGAACCTGTACACGCCCACCTGGGTGTCGATCACCGGTGGCTCCACCAGGGACATTGTCCGGCACGGGAGCGCATGGGCGAGCGACGGGTTCACTATGTAAGAGATGAAGGTCATCTCGGCGCCCGCCTCGATCAGGGCGAGCACCTCGGGGTCGATCCACTGGAACCGGTAGGAGGTCCGCGTGTATTCACCTGGTACCGCGCGGAGCATCTTGATGACCTGGTCGCGGTATTCCTTCCGGAGACAGCTTCTGAAGACGGCAACTGATCTCATGTGACCCCCACAATCGGAACGCAAGGGTACCGTTCCGAAAGAGCACAGTCATTTCTCGAATTCCGAGAATGTCCCATGGCTTGGGAGTACTTCTCGCCCTCTCGGTATTCTGCGCTCGTGACACTTCTCTACCGTGCTGTGTGGCAGGACTCCGGGCTTGATGCCACGACATCACTGGATGAGGAGTTCCGCAAGTGGTGCGGCACGAAGGGCTTTGATTCGGATCAAATCCCGGAGCGTGGCACTCTGTCCATCCCGGCCGGGAAGGTCGCTCAGGTCCGGCGGCTGGAATCGGAATCCGCACGGGCGATCCTCTGCACTCTGCAGGAGACGGACGGCCCGAAGACATGGACCACAACGGCAACTGCCCTGTCTGCGGGGGACTCCCAGACGTTCTGGGTCGACCTTGCGTGCGTCGACGAGTCAAACCAACGGGTCGACATTGCGGCACCGAGGCTCGTGCGTGCCTTGCTGAGTGAGCGTGGCGTAGTTCCAACATATGACGGCGAGAACGTGAAGCCGAGTGTCACGGTGATTGCGCCGAAGGACTGCGAGGCCCTGGCATCGAAGATCCTGGATCCGGATCGTCGGCGACCCATAGTCGTGTTCTCGCCGGACCGCACCCGCGGCCCGAGGGCCACGCATGAGCGCGCAGTCGCCACCGCAACCGACACCGCTGGGGTCGCGGCGGTCTACGTGCTCGTGCCCGATGCCGAGCGGGCACTCCAAGAGTTCATCCCCGAGGGGTTCTGGGTGTACGGCGGTGCGGTGCGCCTGTACCTTCCCGGTGTCGATCCGGAGAATCGAGCAGATGCGGTTCGTCACCAGGTTCTCTCCCGCCGCGTGATCGAGGTTCACTCACGCCGGGCAGCGTCGATAATTGCCCGCCGCATCGCGCAGTCGGACATCCACCCGGTCGTGCCGGCGGAATGGGGGCTCATCCAGTCGAGCCTCCGCCGGCCCACCGACGAAGAGCTCCGCGGGAAGGTCGGCGAACTGGAGGACCAGAACAGGGGAGAGAGCGAGGTCCTTGAGCTCTTGGCTGTTGCGGAACTGGAGATTGCCGAGAAGGACCGCCGGATTCAGGAGCTCAGTTCCTCCATCGCGTTCCTCGACAACCAGCACATCGACGACGTTGCCGAAATCGAGGAACTGCAGCGTGAGCAGAAGATGCTCAAGCGGATGCTGAAGAACATGCTCGACCCGGGCTCGTTCGAGGTGTCCGAGGCGGTGCGTCCCGAGGATCTCGAGCCCCCGGACTCCGTGCTGGACGCCATCGGGCTCGCCCGCGAGCACCTGCCGCTCCTCGTGATCCCGGCTTCGGCTGAACGAGACATCGAGAATATGGACGAGGGGTACAAGGGACGTGTCTGGGGCGAGGGTGTCTGGGAGGGGTTGCTCGCACTCCAGGGCTTCGCCGCTGCCAAGGCCGCCGGTGAGCAGGTGCTCGGTTTCCGTGACTGGTGCATCCGCACCGGGGCGTGGCCGAAGAACAAGATCTCGATGTCAGAGTCGGACACCGTGGTCCAGGATGCGAGGTTGCGCGGGCAACGGAAGTTCAAAGTGTCAACAGAAGTGTCGCCCGATGGTTACATCACCATGCTCGCCCACCTGAAGATCCAGATCGGTGGCGGCAACAACATCCCCCGCGTGTACTTCCATGACGACACCGATGGGTCAACCGGAAAGTTCCACATCGGCTTTATAGGGCCGCATTACCTGGTGGAGAACACCAAGAGTTGAGCCCGCTCCCGGTTGGGAGAGTTCATCAGAGTGAAGGGAGCGCCACGCGGCCGTTCGTGGTGATGGCCGTGTCGCCGCGCCAGTTGACCCTGCCCTCTCGGTCCACGAGCCGGCCGCCCGCGGCCTCCACGATCGGGATCAGCGGCGCGAT
>Ga0194123_10007329_pt1 | contig 11030 bp, 15 predicted proteins | sample TA2MahsurfametaG_5_FD_155479 | JGI IMG/M metagenome (GOLD analysis project Ga0194123, IMG submission 155479) | Freshwater microbial communities from Lake Tanganyika, Tanzania - TA2015023 Mahale A surface | ecosystem: Environmental > Aquatic > Freshwater > Lake | place: Tanzania: Lake Tanganyika... | reverse complement strand
GATCACCTGGATCAGCAGCGGGTTGGCCAGGGTGAACAGCTGCACCACAAACGAGGTGATCAGCACCTGGATCAGCACACCGCGGTAGCGGCGCAGCGCTGGCATGAACCAGCTGAGGTTGAACTTCTGCTCCGGCGTGGCCGTGGTGCGATCCACCAGCACCAGTTCGATGCCTTCTGGGTAGTGGGTTTCGATCTGGGCGGGGCTGAGCTGCACCCAGCCATCGCGCGGGCTGGCCAGGCGCAGCCCCTTGGCATTCGCTTCAATCGCCAGCGCGAAGCCGCCCTGCCAGGGCATCAGGCTCGGCGTTTGCATGCGCGTGGCCATCGCCGCAGGCAGCTTGGCGCCCACCGCATGCAGGCCCATGCCCGCGGCTAGCTGGCCCACCAGCGGGATGCTCGGCTGCTGGCCGCGCCGCAGCGCATCGCGCACGGTTTTTTCAATCGCGTCGCGCCGGAAGGGCAGCTTCAGCAGCTGGGCGAGCATCTGGAAGCAGGCCAGGGTTTCATCCAGGGGGCCCGTCCCGCGTTGGAGCGTGAGCTGATCGCCGAGGCTGGCCTGGCCCAGGCTCAGGCCGCTGGCCATGGGGAAGGCCGGGGCGGCTTCGGCGGTGCTGGTGGTTGCGCTCGTTTCTGCGCTGGTGCTGGCCTCGTTGGCTTGGCCGTGTTCCAGGGCATCCGCCAGGTCGGCCGGAATGGCGATCAGGCGCAGAGGTAGGGGGCCGTTGGTGGTGGGCAGAGCCTGGTCTGCCGGCAGGGCTTCGCCGATTTCGGCGTTGTTGGTGTTGGCGCTGGCCACATACACCCGTTGGCCGTTGTTCTGGGCTTGCAGCAATGCCTCGGCTTCAGCCGGCACAACCGCCGCTTGCTTGAGCAGGGCGTTGAGGCTGTTCACCAGGCCATGGGGCACCTGGCGTGAGCGGGCCGCCAGCTGCCCGGCCAGCTCGGCGAGTTCAGCTGGGAACAGTTGCTGGGTGCACCAGCGGCGGAACGCCGGTTCTTCCTGGAACAGCTCGAGTACCAGCGCATCGGGCAGGCTCCAGGCCTCCAGATCCGAGGCGGCTGTGACCAGCTCACAGCCCTGCACGCGCAGCAGGGAGGCCAAGCCCACCAGGGCACCGGGCCCCATCCGGCCCAGGGTGATCAGCGTGTGGGCTTCCTCGCCCAGGAGCCGGGCGGTGCCTTCGCGGATCAGAAGCACCTGGTGCGGGATCAGTTGGCGATCACACAGGGCCTGGCCGATGCGGAATTGCAGCAGCTGGGTGGCTTGCTCCAGCTTCTGGCGGCCTGCGTCGCTCAGCTCCGCAAAGGCTTCGTGTTGCAGCAGCGAAGCGGAGGGAGACACCGTCATACCGGGGGAAGCTGCTCACCGGATTGCTCCGGCACCTGATTCAGACGACTCAGGATACCTACCGTTTCCTGTTGCACCCATTCTTCAAACAATTCGGCAGCCATCTGCTCGGCAATGGCGTCGTCGAAGCGGGCCGGTGTGTAGTTCTCCAGCCGGGCCACCAGCCACCACTCCTGGATCTGGAAGGGCGCCAGCAGCGTGCCGGGCTTGCTGGTGCGCAGGCGCTCCGCCAGGGCCGGGTGGGCTTGGTTCAGGGGCACCGGCCCCACGATTCCTTTGGTGTTGCGCTCCGGGCCTTCGGCGTAGCTGTGGGCCAGATCGGCGAAGTTGGCCTCACCGCCGCTGATGCGCAGGTAGAGCTCGCGCGCCAGGCCGCCGTCTTGCACCCGCAGCAGGCTGTACACCACCCGATCGAGCCGCTCCTTGCGCTCGAGGAAGCGGGCCTCAGCCTTGGCCAGGAATTCGCGCCGGTAGTGGCTGCGCACACGCAGCGGCAGCAGCACCTGCCAGTGCCAATGCTCAGGGTTGATGCCCTGCTCCAGCAGCTGGGCCTCCAGGGAAGCCAGATCCGGGTGGCCGGAGCGTTGCAGCTGCTGGTTCAGGGCCTGCTCGCGCTCTTCCGCGTTGGTCGATTCCGAGCCCACGGCGGCGGCCACTACCTCGGCGCGCACCAGCTGCTGCCAGAGGTTGTGGCGCTTGAGCAGCTCGATCGCCTGGGGATCGAGGGCCGTGAGGGCCTGCATGAACGATGCCGCTGTGATTGGGATCCGGTTTAGCAGGCGCATTTGACCAGCGGCACCTCCGTGGTGCATGCTTTCGGGGTCGGCGAGGCCGGCCCGCTTGCCCAGCAAGTGCGCGGATGTAGCTCAGTGGTAGAGCATCTCCTTGCCAAGGAGAGGGTCGAGAGTTCGAATCTCTTCATCCGCTTGATTTGAGTCCTCAGGGGTGATGGCACAACCCGAGGAGCTTTCGCTGTTTCATCCCGCCGGGTATCTCCAGGCCCCAGAGGGTCAGCCCTTCGGCAAGGATGTGGCCAACGTGGGTCTGTTTGGCGCCCTTGCCCGCCATGGCGGCTATCGCCGTATCAATGTGCTCCACCGCAGTGGTGCTGGGGCGTCTGAACTGGGTGTTCAGTATTTCCCGCCGGATCGGCCGCAGGGTGTGTTGGCCACCGGTGGGTTGTGGGATACGGATCTGCCCCGCCGCTCCGGCGTGTTGTTGCGCGGTGCCGCGGCGTTGTCGGAGCTGGCCTGGCTGCGGCGCACAGCGGCTGCCGATGCGGCCTACAGCCTGGTGGGGCTGATCCACACCATCGCCCCGCCCTTCATCCGCAGCCAGATCGCCGCTGCCGCCCAGGCGCCGGTGCATCCCTGGGATGCGGTGATCTGCACCTCACCCTCGGTGCAGCTGGCGATGGAGCAGATGTTTGAGGCGCAGGAGGCCTGGATGGCCGAGCGCTTCGGCGCCACGCGCCAGCCCAGGCCTCGGTTGCCGTTGATTCCGCTGGGGGTGGATGTGCCGCGGCTGATGCAGCAGGGGGCTGATGCCGCCGCTCGCGCCAGCCTGCGCAGCCGGCTTGGCCTGGCTCACGACGATCTGCTGGTGCTCTGGGTGGGCCGCCTCTCCTATTTCGAGAAGGCTTTCCCCCAGGTGATGATCCAGGCGGTGCATCAGGCCGCCGAGCGCACGGGGCGCCGGCTGGTGCTGGGCCTGGCGGGCTGGTTCCCGGGCGGCGAGGCTGATCAGCAGCTCTATCTGGAGGCGGCGCAGCAGCTGGCGCCGGGGTTGCAGGTGAGCATCCTCAATGGCGGTAATCCCGAGCTGCTGGCCCAGGCCTGGGCCGCCGCCGATGTGTTCATCTCCCTGGTGGACAACATCCAGGAAACCTTTGGCCTCGCGCCTGTGGAGGCCATGGCCGCCGGCCTACCCGTGGTGGTGAGCGATTGGGATGGCTACCGCTACACCGTGCGCGATGGCGAGGAGGGCTTCCTGGTGCCCACCCTGGGCAGCCCCGGCGGTGCCCCCGGTGAGCTGTTGGCCCACCTGCACAGCCTTGAGCTGGAGACCTATCAGACCTATGTGGGCGCCGTGGCGCAACACACCGCCGTGCATGTGGGCCGGGCGGCTGATGCCCTGGTGGCGCTGGCGGAGTCGCCCGAGCTGCGTGCCCGCATGGGTGCTGCTGGGCAGGCGCGGGCACAGGCACTGTTTGATTGGCCGGTGGTGGTGGGGCAGGTCAACGCCTTGTTTGCCGAGCTGGCGGAGCGGCGGGCCCAGGCGGTGCGGGCTGGGGAGCTGGTGGCTGGGGCTCGGATTCAGCCCAGCCGCGGTGATCCGTTTGCGGATTTCCGAGGTTTTGCTAGCAGCGTGCTCGAGCCGGATCTGGTGCTGCGCTTGGCACCGGGTGTGTCGGCGTTCGACCTCGAGAGCCGGCTCAGCGTGAAGCTCAATCGGCTTTATTCCGGCCTGCGTGGCAGCAATGCCGAGGCGCTGGCCCTTTTGCAGGCGCTGGAAGCGGCTGGAGCAGCCGGCCTGAGCGTGTGTGCGTTGCTGAGCGGTGCCTCTGCTGATCGTCGTGCCTACCTGGAAACCACCCTGGTGTGGCTGGCCAAGCAGGGGCTCGTGGATTGGTTGGTGGATTGATTCAGGGCTGCAGTGTTCTCAGCCAGCCCTCCAGTGGCTCGCAGCGGATGCCATCAATCAGCAGCGGCTCCGGGCAGAACGAGAGCAGCAGGCACTCGGCTTCGGGGTAGTCGGCCTTGAACGCTTTGAGGCCTTTCAGGTCGCTGCGGCTCACCCGGGTGGCGCGTTTCACCTCCACCGCGAGAAAGAGGCCCGGGCCATAGGCGATGAAATCCACCTCCAGGCCGCTGCGGGTGCGCCAGAAGCTGAGTGTCCCACCCTCTGTACGCAGTTGGCACAGCGCCCGCAGGTGTTGCGCTATGAGCCCTTCCAGCGCCAGGCCCTCGATCTCCTCGGGCGCATCCAGTGGCCCTCGCGGCCGTAGCGAACGGAACACGCCGGCATCGAAGAAGAAGAACTTCTGGTGCTGCACCAGCTGGCGCTGGGCCCGCCGCTGAAACACCGGCAGGCGGAAGCCCAGGAGCAGGTCTTCCAGGATGCCCAGATAGCTCTCGGCCCGTTTGCGCGGGATTTCCGCCTCCCGCGCCAGGGCGGCCAGGTTGAGCAGGCTGCCCTGCGAAAAGCTGATCACCTCCAGGAAGCGGCTGAAATCACCGATCTGGCGCACCAGTGCTTCCGCCTGCACCTCCTCCTGGAGATAAAGCGCGGCGTAAGCCGCCAGGGTGGCGTTGGGGTCGGCTGCTTCCCACACCAGAGGCACCAGACCGATCTCTAGCGCCCGCTCCAGGTTGAAGCCATCGCCAAGCTCTGCTGCCATGAAGGGCGGCATGTGGGCAGCCACCAGCCGGCCGCCCAGCAGATTCGCTGCTCCATGGCGCAATTTGCGAGCGCTGGAGCCGGTGAGCACAAAGCGCAGCTCCGGCCGCTCCTCCACCAGGCTGTGCACCCCATCCAGCAGTTGCGGCGCCTTCTGGATTTCATCCACCACCACGGTTGTGGCGCCGGGCTCCGCATCAATCCGTTCCCGCAGACGTTCAGGCCGGGCCTGGTAGGCCCTCAGGACCTCCGGAGACAGCAGGTCGATCCGCAGCGCCTCGGGAAACCGCTGCTGCAGCCAGGTGGATTTGCCGGTGCCGCGCGGGCCGAAGAGAAAGAAGCTACCGGCTGGCGGCTGCAGAAATCGCCCTACAACCGCCATTTTGGCTGCGGAAATGGAGTTTCTACCGCCATTTTGCATTGATCTGGCGGTCTGGGCTTGGCCTTAGGCGCGAGAGGTGGATGCAAAATGGCCGCAGGGCGTAGGAACACCATGCAGGCTTTTTCGGTCCGTCAGCTCAAGACCAATCCATCCACGGTGCTCCGCGCCGCAGAAGCCGATGCCATGGCCCTGGTGACCAGCCATCAGGAGCCCACGGCACTGGTGGTGGCCCTCGATCGCCTGGGTCTGCCAGACACCGCCGCTGTGCGCTCGGGCTTGGCGTTGTCGCTGTTTCAGGCGGGATCGCTATCGGTGGGTGCAGCCGCGCGGATCGCTGGCCTTCCCTTGCCGCGCTTTCTGGAGATCCTTGCTTCGCTCCGGATCCCTGTGGCCGATGCCAGCGAAGCCGAGCTGGACGATGACCTCGCTCAGGCGCGCCGCTGGCTGGGGCAAGACGCCTGAGCTGTTCAGACCATGCGTGTTGTTCTGGCAGATGCCGGCCCATTGATCGGCCTGGCCCGCATTCAGCGGCTGCAACTGCTGCGCGATCTGTTCACCAGCGTGTGGATCACCGAGGTGATCGCCGCCGAGATTGGTCTTACTGCTGACGACAGCGCAGAGCCATCCTTCCCGGGACGGCCCATGTTGCAGGAGGCCTGCGACCAGGGCTGGCTTCGTGTGGTCCGGCCTGAACCCGCCAGTTCAGATTCATGGAAACCCCTGAATCCAGGAGTTGACGCCGGAGAAGCCAGTGCCATTGCCCTGGCCATCCAACAACGCGACGCCGGCCACGACGTTCTGCTGCTGATCGATGACCGTTGCGGCCGGGCCGAGGCCCGCCGCCAGGGGTTGTTCTTGATTGGAACCGCCGCTGTTCTGGTGTTGGCCAAGGAGCGTGGCCTGGTGAAAAGCTGCAAGCCTCTGCTCCTGGCTTTGCGTGAGCAGGGCTACTACCTCAGCGACAGCCTGATCGCCGCAGTGCTCAAGCAGGTGGGCGAGGCTCCCTAGGGGCTCGCGCAACAGTCCTGCTACAACACGCGCACCTGGCAACGGAGTCCAGGAGCCCGGGCCAGCCGGCCATCGCCGCTGAGCAGGGGAAGGTTGAGCCGCTCAGCCAGCGCCACATAGAGCGCGTCGTAGGCGGAGCGATTGGTACGTAGCTGCCACGCCCGTGGCCAGAGTTGCCGGGTGGTGTGTCGGCGCAGACCAAGCAGCTGGGCTGTGTCGAGGGTCAGCAGGGCTTGTTGCTCCGCGAGTTGGCCGGTCAACACCAAGCGTCTCAGCACCGAAAGCAGTTCCGCATCAATCAGTTCCGGTGCATGCAGGCTGGCCTCGGATAGGCAGGCGCGTGCAGCGCCGTCGATGAGCAGCGCATTCACCAGCGCCGATGCGTCCACTACCAGAGCTGCAGGAGCCATCAGCGCTCATCACGGCTGGCGTGCAGGGCTTCGAGGATGGCGCTCCGTTCGATCGGCTGTGAGGGCAGCCGGGACAGCAGCTCGGCGTTGTCGGCGCGGCGGGCCGTTTCCGTGAGCTCCTGCAGGGCGAAACTGCTGAGCGGCAGGCCGGCTTGTTGAGCCAGCTTTTCCAGGCGCTCGGCCACGGCATCAGGCACGTGGCGGATGTAGAGCGTGCGCATGCTGATGCTGCTTGCTAGCTGCTAGCAGGTTAGCCTTTGTATCGGCAATGCTTGATGCTTCGACGCAGTTGCAGACCTTTGCCAAGTGGATGTGATTGTTCAGATGATTGACGACGACCTCGACGACATCGAAGATCTGCGTGCCGGCCTGGATGCCCTGAAGGATCCTGCCGACCCCGTGCTCGATTGGCCCGAGGTGCGGGATGCACTGCTCGGCGTGGATGATCCGAATGCCGTGTAGGTGGTATCAGACCATTTGGCGCTGAAGTTGCCTGGCGGAGGCTTCTAGGCCGGCCAACACCGGTTCGGCGACGCTCTCTGGAAAGTCGTCAGGCAACTGGGCCTGCACCGAAGCCACTACGGCTGGAGTCCGCGTGATGAGTTCCTGGAGGATGGGTTGAGCGTCGCCCAGGCCGAGGCGTTTCGCGGTGATCAGCATCCGGCGGCTGGTGATCTCCAGCGGCTTGGTGTATCGGCCTTTGTCGCCCAACCAGGCCATCGCCATCCTGAGCTTGTGCTGGGGCCACTGGCCGCTGCGGCGTCCGATCACCGGCCAGGCCGAAAGCACGTCGTAGAGCGGAGTGAGCTGAAAGTGGCCGCCAGGATTGAGAAAGAGGCTGAAGTTCTTGGCGTGGCCATCAATGGCGCGCAGCATCCAGAACAGCACCTGAGCTTTGAAAAAGGTGCTGAGGTCGCTGCGCTCTGAGGATTGAGCCAGCAACGCTGCGATGGCCACCATGCCAGGCCCGCCGTTGTTCTCGTACTTGATTGTGGCTGGCGTGGCGGTGGCCTGGCAGCAGTCTTCCGTGGGCAGGCGCAACCAATAGGCGCCACTGGCATGCAGGCGACGATCGAAGCGCTGAACGATCAGGCAGCGCTCGCCGTGGAAACGGCCGATCTCCGTGGAGGCCACGGGGAGTCCATAGGCCATCAGCAGCCTGCTGCACAGCCACTCGTTCTCCACTGAGGAACCGAAATCAATATGCCCCTCGCCGATGAGGCCCATCGGCAACTTGAACAGGTGGGTGGTGGGCGTGCTCCCCAGTGGCAGGCACCACTGGTTGTTGTGCCAGAGGAAGGCAGTTTTCTCCTGTGCACCGGCCACGGAGAGGCGCTGGCCGATCTCCTGATCGCTCAGGGGCCTTGCCTCGATGCGGTCGATGCTGCTGGGCTCTTGGTCTAGCGGCAGCAGCTGCACCGCGCCGGCACAGTCACGCCCCACCGCAGCCAGCAGATCGAAGGCGCTGGTGCTGGCGGCTTGAAAACGGATCTGGGCCCTGCGGCGGATGGCGTCGCTGTCTGGGAGAAGGTTGTCGAACCAGCTCTCCACAGCCTCCCCTCTCAGCGTTGCGGCCCCGAGGCCCGCCGGCAATGAAAGTGACAACGGCCGGAACTGGTTGGAGTGCAGCCAGGATTCGGCGTAGGTGAACTGTTGTGGCCCGCCAGTCGGCAGCGACCAGGTGCCGACGCGCTCACCATTCATCCACACCGTCAGGGCGCGCGCCCGTGTGGGCCTGCCCATCACCACTCAGCCTGATCGTGGTTGTTGGCTCGGTGCCGCACCACCAGTTCGAGGTCGAGTGCGGCCAGGATCAACAGCAAGCGCTCCAGGGTGAGCCGCCCCGGCTGCAACTCGAGTTGGGACAGCCTGGCCTGGCTGATGCCGCCGGCCTTGAGGGCCAGCTGCTGCTGGCTCAGGTCTTGCGCCCGCCGGACGCTTTTGAGAACAACCCCCAGCTGGCCAGGAGCGCGGATCACCTGCTCAACCGTAGCCATGCCTTACTTGGATTCTCAATAAACACAGTTTAGTCGGATTCTTGATAAGCGCCGTTTATTTGGAATCCGAGTGAAAGCGGCTCCGCAGCATCAGCCGCTGGCTCTCCACCGCTGTGAAGCCGAGCTGTTCGTAGAAGCCGGCGCTGTTGGTGGTCATCAGATATGTGCGCTCCACTCCCTGCAGGGCCGGTTCCTGCAGCAGCGCCTCCACGATCCTTCGGCCCAGCCCGCGGCCCTGGTGGTCGCCGGCTACCACTACATCCCAGAGCACAGCGCGGAACACGCCATCGCTCGTGGCCCGGCCGAAGCCCACCAGGCGCGAGCCCTGCCAGGCGCTGATCACCGCCTGGCTGCCGGCCAGCATTCGGCTCAGCTCCCGCTGGGAGCGGCCGCTGGCCCAGAAGCTGTGGCCATCGAACAGGCGCTGCAGCTGTTGCAGTTGGCCCGGTGCCCGCCGCAGGCGCCAGGCACCGCGGCGGTGGCGGATCAGCTGAATCGGCGCGGCGCTCAACGGGCCACCTTCACATCGGTGTGTGAGAAATCCTCGCCCTTGAACAGCAGCGGTGCATCCAGGGCCTTCGCTAACCCGTAGCTGAAACAGTCCCCCAGGTTGAGCGCTGCCTTGTGGCGCCCCCGGCCGTAATGGCGCCAGCCGTGCAGGGCCCAGTGCAGGTGGTTGGCGTCAAAGGGAACGGGTTGGACCTGCGCCCGGCTGAGCAGCAGTTCCAGTTCGGCCAATCCGGAATCGCCCAGCTGGCTGATCACCACCATCTGCGCTTCCAGCAGGGTGGCGGTGGCAATGCGATTGGTTTGGCTCGCACCTAGGCAGCGCAGCAGCTCCGCGGCATCAGGCTCCACCTTCAGGATCGCCACCAGTACCGAGGTATCGACCACGATCACACCGGCAGCCCCTGATCGTCGTAGAGCGCGTCCTGCGCTTCCTTGCCGCTCACTCCCTCCGGCCAGTGCAGCCTGCGGAAGCGTTCCAGCAGAGCCTGGAGGTTGTCCTGCCGGGCGGCATCGGCGGCCTGGCTGCGCTCCAGTTCGGCGCTGAGGGCTTGCCGCACCGCATCGGTCACCGTTGTGCCCCGCCGCGCGGCCAGCTGCCGGGCCATGGCATGAACCTCGGGATCTTTGATGTTCATCCCCATGGTGCTGCGGGGTAGACAACTGAGTTCAATCTACCCTCGCTCTCGAGGGGCGACTGCTGCATCGTTGAGCAGTTGGGCGAGTAAGGAAAAATCGCCTTACGCTGGAGGTCTCGTGCCCCTCTGTCCGATGACCACATCGCTCACGGTGACCAGTAAGGGGCAGGTGACTCTGCGCAAGGAGCTGTTGGCGCACCTCGGCATTCAGCCTGGCCAGCGCCTTGAGGTGGAAGTGCTGCCGGATGGGCGTCTTGAGCTCCATGCCGCCCAGGCCACCGGCGAGATCGATGCGGTGTTTGGCCTGCTCGCCGGCCGGACCGAGCGCCGGGCCAGCCTCGAGGAGATCGCTGAGGCCGCCGCCGCGGGTTGGGCTGGGCAGTGAGGATCACCGCCGACACCAACCTGCTGGTACGGGTTCTTGTGCAGGACGATCCTGAACAGGCCAGCGCCGCCATGGATCTGCTGCGCCGGGCCGAGCTGGTGGCGGTGCCGTTGCCGGTGCTCTGCGAGCTGGTGTGGGTGCTGAAGCGGGTTTATGGCTTCGCGGCGCCGGATTGTGTGGCTGCGATCGAGGTTCTGCTCGCTACGCGGGCCGTGGTCACCGATCGTCCGGCTGCGAGAGCCGGCCTCAGGCTGCTGGCGGCCGGCGGAGATTTTGCCGATGCCGTGATCGCCTTCAGCGGCCGCCGCTTCGGTGGAGAGCGCTTCGTGAGCTTCGATCGTCGCGCCGTTCAGTTGCTGGCGGATCTGGGCGAGCCGGCTGAGCTGCTCGACTGAGCTTGCCGTGAAAGGCGTCAAGTTCCATGGCTAACTTGTCGCCGGAGACGGCAAGATCCTGGAGAGCCTGCAGCGGCTGCTGCGTCAGGGTGCTGAGGTGGCCTATCTGCGCACCAGCGATGGCCGCCGTGAGCTGCGTGCGCTGCTGCAGGCGTGAATCCCGCCCAGGGCCTCCCCGCCCGCCCTCAGTAGGCTGCCCGCAGCGCACATCGGCCCACTTCCATGCTCAAGCTGCTGCTGGGTGATCCCAATGCCCGCAAGCTGAAGCGCTATCAGCCGATCGTTTCCGATATCAATCTGCTGGAAGAGGAGGTGGCCCCCCTCTCCGACGATGAGCTGCGGGGCCTCACCACTGAATTCCAAGGCAAGCTCGCTGCCCTGCAGCTCGAGTGCAAGAACCGTGGCCTGAGCATCGAAGCCACGCTCGAGCGCGAGCGAAAACTGCTCGACGAGCTGCTGCCCCAGGCCTTCGCCGTGGTGCGCGAAGCAGGCAAGCGCGTGCTCGGCATGCGCCATTTCGACGTGCAGCTGATCGGCGGCATGGTGCTGCACGACGGCC
>Ga0194123_10007328_pt1 | contig 11031 bp, 11 predicted proteins | sample TA2MahsurfametaG_5_FD_155479 | JGI IMG/M metagenome (GOLD analysis project Ga0194123, IMG submission 155479) | Freshwater microbial communities from Lake Tanganyika, Tanzania - TA2015023 Mahale A surface | ecosystem: Environmental > Aquatic > Freshwater > Lake | place: Tanzania: Lake Tanganyika... | reverse complement strand
CTTGACGAAGGTGCCCTTTCCTCTCTTCTTCGCCATCGAGTCCTCCCGACTGAGAAACTACCAACACCGCGCGATTTGATTCGGCCGACGCAAACGAGGAGAGGGGACTCGACACTTCACAGGTGACTTCCCATCTGAGTGATTGAGATCGGCTACACCGGTGATCCTGGATGAGCCTTCGAGCCACGAGAACGGAATCGAACGGGTAAGGAATCTCTGAGCGCCCGACCACATAAGGTGGACCCCCAAGGTCACGACCTCATTCTTCATCGACCTGATCTAAATGATCACCACCCCCTGGAGGCACTCGCACCTACGTCTCGCGCTGGTAGATCATGGGACTTGATGTGGCTCGGTAAAGAGTGAACAACGCGAAAAACTGTCGGGCTCCTTACTCCGCACTTTGTGTCAATCTCGAGAGACTCAGTCGCCGTTGAACGTTTCTTTGGGGCCTGCCGACAAGATCCCAAGCCAGTGAGGTCGGCCCGTTACAAACGATCCGACCCTGACCCATCTCGTCGAACCTGACGACCACCAGGACTTCCCTTTTGGTCCCCTTGTCCGACAAGAAAATCGAGTTCCTGATCGTCGCCTTGCTCTCCACCGGAACCCCAACAGTGGTCCGAGCGTCGAACCCCTCATTCGATGGTCCCATGAGTTCGAGCCCCAACTGCTCTCGGGCACAGATCTCGCCGGGTGATCCGACGAGATGACCATCAGGCGACACCGGACTTCCAAACCTTTGAGAGAGCCCGGCGCAATTGGCAAACACCTCTCGGATCAACTCTTCACTGGGCTTTCGCATCTCGGTCACCTTTGGAAAGACACGAAGGTCTGACGTCCATCTTGTTGGCTAATCGCTCACGATCACATTGCCAAGAGTTACCGGAGTCTGACCAGCCCGAAAACATCCCGACGAAGATTAGTGACAGGGCTACAAGCAGAGATGCCGACCGAAATCCATGTACCTGATTGCATGCGCCTGCTCTTTCTCTGAGATGTCAATTATGGCGATGGTCCAACTTTCATGATCGTTTGCGAGATCGCCAACCGAATTTAATCTGCGGCCAACAACCACAACCGCGTGAGAGGCTTCCTCGGCGACATCACTTGTTTCAAGTTCCAGGTCGCATCTCTGTCAGACACCAATCGCCCCACGACCCTTGTTAAGAATCGTGGCTGTTCCGGATTTAGCTGGCGTCGTGAACTCCTCGACGAGTTCCGGATACTCCTGACCCAGAGCGTCCTGGTCGAACTTCGTCTCGGTGGTCATACCTCGCTTCCACTTGCAGATACCGATCACCTCGTCGTAACGACCAAGCTCCACCTTGAGTTCGGCTTCCGCGAAGGAGCTCTCCCAGTCGAACTTAACCTCATGCCCGAGCATGGTCAGGTACAAATCATAGTACTCATCAATGGAGATTTCGTCTCGTTTGGCGATGTCCGCCATGTCGAGGATCTGTCGATACAGATCGCCGAAGTCACGATCAATCTCAACGGGCTCGACGACGAACTTCTTGATTTCAGCAAGTGTGAAATTATTCGCCTTGAACTTCTCGCTCGTGACCATGAATCTGGCATAGAGATCGGGGTGCTGTTCGCGAAACAATTTCTCGTTGAAAGCTTTCCTGACATCCTTACTCAGTCGGGTCACATAGAGCGAGGTGTCCTTCCCGCGCTCGGCGAGTTCGTCGAGAACCCCCATGACGACAACGGCCAACTGGTCACAAAGCTTCAACCCGTACTTCATGGTCAACAGATGCTTATTCAGGGCTTGCTGGTGGTCAGTCGGCTTGAGTGACAGTCCGTTAGAAACCTCCTTCGAAATCGTCGCTGATGCTTCGACGAACCTGATTCGTTGTCTGGCGTCGGACGACAGGGCATCGCATAGGTTCACCGCACTCTCTAGCCCCGTCGAATCAAATTGAAACCACTCGCGAATCACTCGCGACGTTGCGAAGGAGCGGTGGAGATAACTCTCCACCTTCGACACACACGGTGTCTTGATCGATCGCCGCAACATCAGCTGGCGCGGATTTGCTGTCTGATGCTCCTCAAGTCTTTGAGCAACGTCTCTATCATCCTTCTCCCGGACAAGACCGATCTTGTAGTACGACGACGATTGATTCGTGCGAACATCCTTCTCGCCGATGAAGTAGATCTCGCCCGCTCTCAGATCAATGGCCATGCCGTTTCCTTCAGGCCGCCAGCGCGAATGCACTGGCGTGCACCAACTCGTCGTTCAAAGTCAAAGCCTGGCCGGCGATCTTGCCGGAGGCGATGCGATATTCGCGTCCAAGCCCGACGGCGTCGTTCACCGCGACCACACACCGTGATACTTCATTCAAGAAGCTCAGTGCCTTAGTGGCCGAGGGGATCCCCCTCGCCTCCCCCCGAGCCTCCAATAGATAGCCACGGACGAGCGTTTCCCACGCGGCCGTCAACAGGTCGTCCCCTCCGAAGATCTCGGCGGCGACGATTCGACGACCATGAGCGACGACGATACCGCTCTGGCCCGGCAGCGGGCCTCGCGCCACCAACTCACCGATGGCAGCGCCCAATCGCTGATCTCGACGCTCGCGTTCGGCAAGTTGCTCCACCGCCCGAGTCGGCGCTTGGATGCCGATGGCCTCGAGTTCGCGGTCGACTGCTTTCCATACCTCACCTTGGTTGGAGAGTCGCGTTTGAACGTGGCGCAGGTTTTCGGTGACCGACATGGTGGCACCACGGCGAACACGGCGCGGAGCCTTTGGGCCACGCCGACCGAACTCACGCTCGCCACCCCACCGGCCGGCCTCCACGCACGACACCGGAATCTTGAGCGTGGCCTCTGCAGGCACGAGAACACTGACGTTCACCACCCGATTCTGCCAGCCCCCGTTCAAGGTCTCACCCTCGGTGATCAGAACCGGTACGGCATTCGGATTTGTGACCACCAGCGTCGGAACTGATGCACCCGGACATTCGCTGATCTGCAGGCGCGAGTCGGGTCCCGCCAGAACGCCCAGAACGGACTGGTGCACGTACACCGGGAAGAAGGAAACTCCAGCTCGGGTGATTGGTGAGCCGATCGACGCCTTGGAAAGCGGGTTAATCATGATGATGTCTCCCTTCGAGACGTTATTCAAGGAACAGAGACGAAGACTGGAACGCACGGAGAGCGGCGAAAAATGATCATTTGGCTTGCGGGCGTTCGAGCAACGACGCGATAGCGAAACACAAGGCAGCGATCTGAGTAGGTGACTCGTCGTCGAAATCCTTATTGACAAGCTTCTGATAGGTCTCGGTGAAGTCACCGGCCAGCTCGCTCGGAATCACGGCCAGAGCCTTCTGCAAGTAGGCACGCGTCCGACGCAAGGGCTGGTACCCCGACGTCCACCTGTCAGCGAGTTCATATCCCTCGTTCGCGGAAATCTCGATGGTCCGACATCCCTTGGTGATGGCCTTCGGTACGACGATTCCCTCCGCGCGAGCCGGAGGAAGCGTGTCGACCCCAGACAGATCGTCGGGAACCGTGTTCAGCATCGCCAGAGGGAACCAGGACTCGAAAACTTTCTTCGGCACGGGCACGAAACTTTGCGCCTCGTCGAAAGAGCCGAAAAAGGCACAACCCGCGAGCAGGATGTCGCGACCCTGGTGGTCCTGCGCCACGGTGATCGCCCACACCTGAAGGAGGCGGTCACCGTCGGGGATGTTGGTCATGAGCTTCGGAAATCGCTTCTTCAGAACCGACGACTTCACGACTCGCGGGGAAGGAAGACTGAGTGGATGTCCCATCAGACCGCACCTCCGGTCACGACACGAAACGCAGGATGACGGTGGGGCTTCGGTAAGTCCCACGGCTGCGGAAGACGAGTCTGCGACGCGTCCATCCACCATTCGGTCTCACCACCGGCCTCGATGGCCACCACTTCGGCATCGACGTGACGCTCGAGCGCCTTGGCAACCGCATCATGCGCGGTCTTGGAGTACACGAGCACCTCCACGAACGTGTCGCGCCGCCGATCGAGCAACAGAACCCTCGTTTCGACGGGTTCGAGTTCATCGTTGACAGAAAAGTTGACGCTGGTACCACACCCGTTGGAGATTTCGATCTCAATGGCCAGGCCTCGGTCGGCAAGGTCGAAGGCGACGTCGGTCACCTCGTCGATATCGGCTGCTTCTACATGCTCGAAGCGCACGGTATCGAAGAAGCGATTACGGATGGTGATGTCGAATTGCATGTGAGGTTCCTTTCTGGGAGGTCGGTCTGGATGGGTAGGCATCCGGGAATCGGTAGTAGCTCATGCCACCTTCCCGTCGCTGGCGAGATCCTTGAGGCAAGAGACTCGCATTAGAACAACTTCGCTCAGTGCGCACGAGAGGTGAATGACCAGCGTCAGTACCATCTCGTCGTCGAAACACTCGCAGCAAAAGCCGTCATCGAGGTCGAGGGTTTCGACGTCAGGGTGAAACGTCTTCATAGTCGTGTCTCTCTTTTCGTGGTTCTTTCAGATGATCAAGCGGCCAGCGTCAGGTGTGTACGGGGGGTCCGCGCGCCAGCCTCACGGGGGGCGACCGATTGGTAGAGGGAGTGGTGCAAGAATCCCCGGCCGGTCATGAGTTCCACCTCGATCCCCAGCAACCTCAACTGGTCAACGAGTTCCGAGAAGATTCCGTCACCCGACCCAATAACCACCCGATCGAAGCGAATGCTCAGCCAGGCCGGGTCGGCGAGCTCGAGGAGCCGGCGGTCGGCTCCGTCCCGGCCGATACCCGATCGGGCGAGGTACCCGGGACGGGTCAAGCCGACCCAGGCGGCCGACGCGCCCGTACCTGCGCAGTAGACCTGGTCGTTCGGACCCGGGTTGAAGGCCTCTTCGAAGGCCAGAAAGAACTCCTCAATCTGGCGACGGGTCGGACGTCCGGTCCCAACCAAGTTGTCGATGTCCAAGAAATAGGCGGTACGGGTCATGTCTGCGAAACCTTTCTATTTAGGCAGCCTTTGTAACTGTCGCTGCAGAATAAGCACGCCCACGACCGAAGTCAAGTCTGCAGCGACAAAAATTTTTCGTTGCATAAATTCGGGGTGAATTTGCAGAAGAATATCAGATCTTTTAGAATTTGGCAAGACGCCCCGTGCTACCCTGTTGGAGACCCAGGAGGTCCCATGATCACTCTCCCCGCCCAGCGCTTGCGTATGGGTTCGACCACGTACTACCTGGCTTCGATGCCGGCCAAGCAGTTGGCCATGATCGCCAAATCCCCCAGCCGTGATCTGCCCGGGTGGGACGACATGTCGGTCGAGGATCGCTTCCAGCGGGAGATCAACACGAAGCGCCTCCATGATGAGGTCATCCCCTACCTCGCCACCCACCCCGATCGGTTCTTCGGCTCGGTCATCATCCTCCTAGACGGAGACGTGGCCTTCGAGAATCTGGCTGACTTCGGAGTCAAGTTGCCGACGGCCTACGCGGCCGGCGTGGAGAAGATCGGTTTCCTCACCATCGACGACACCAACTTCATTGCCCTGGATGGTCAACACCGATTGGTGGCTCTCCGCGAGATTTTCGAAGGTAACTACCGCGGCGAACTGCAGCCGGGCATCGAGAGGGACGATTTGAGCGTCATCTTCATAGAAAACGAGAACATTCAGAAGACGCGCCGCATCTTCAACAAGGTCAACCGTTACGCCCGCACCACCTCACGGGCCGACAACCTGATTCTCAGTGAAGACGACGGATACGCAATCATTTCCCGGCGCCTCTTCGGTGATCCCCAAGGTCCCTGGTCCAGTCGAGATCCACGTTCAGAGCGAGAACCTCGCTCAGACCCTGGGTTACGCGGCATCGTCAATTGGAACAACAACACCCTCTCTGGTCGAAGTCTTCAACTCACGACCATCAGCGCCCTGTCGCTCATGGTGAAGGACATCTGCGAATCCAACGGGGTATTCCTCGACGAGAAAGCCCTAGGGGGAGCCGCACCCGATCCAAGTGTCGTCGAGAAGGGTTTCCAAGCGAGTCGGCGCTGGTTCGAGGCCATGTTTGCGGCCTACCCACTTCTTGATGAGGCTCGTCGTCACGTGGCGGTCATCCCCGAGTACCGCGAAAATGGCCGGCCGTTCTCCTTACTCTTCAAACCAGCCGGGCAAATCTCGCTCTTCCGTGCAGCCAGACGGGCCTGCGAAAAGTTCGGCCATCAGTTTGACATTGACCGATTCATGAGGGCGACAAACAGTCTTGATTGGAACGTGGAAGCGGTCATCTGGCAGGACATCATCGTGGTTGGTGGACAACGAATCTTGGCCAAGCAGAACACCTATGAAGATGCGGCCTTCATGATTCTTTGGCTCACGTTCGGCTCAGATCCAAAACTTTCCGATTACCTACATGAAGAAATCACTCGAAGACTGGCCAAGGTGAATCCGAGCCTGACTGTTCCGAAGCCACTTCCGATCATCACCATTTGAGCCAGGAGCCTCCGTGACTGTAACCATCCCTGCCATTCGGGCCACCATGGGCTCCCGCGATTATTTCATCTCCAAGATGACTGCGTCTGAGCTCTCCGGTCAGGTGAGCATTGCATCCGAGCTCAGCGACTGGAACGAACTAACGCTCAACGAGTTGTACCAACGAAAGCTGAATGAAAAGCGAGTCGAGCAAGACATCGCTCCGTACCTTGCCAATACCAGCGGCCGCTTCTTCGGATCCATCATCATTTGGATCCTCGATCCTGAGGCTGCAGTCTTTGAGCCCGCTGGGACTTACCTCACGATTCCCCGAGCGTACGAATCCGCAGCAAATTCGATCGGATTCCTCGTCCTCAGTAGCAGCCGAGCCAGTCGACAAGCCGGGTTCGTCGCTCTCGATGGCCAACACCGACTAGCTGCCCTTCGCCGTGTCGTCCGCAACGAAACGGATGGAGTTCACTCCGCTGACGTCTACACCGACGAAGTCGCCGTCATCTTCGTCAATGACCGAGACGTGCGCAGCGCTCGCGACTTGTTCACGGTTCTAAATCGCTCAGCACGTCGCGTGACCAAGAGCGACGTTCTCATCATGAGTGAAGTTGACGGAGCGGCTATTGTGGCTCGAGACCTCACTGGCTGCTCTCTCCTTGCTCCGTACGGTCTCGGAGAAAAAGGACTCATCAAATGGGAAAAGAACACGATTGCTCAACGTGATCAGCAGATCACGACGCTCAATGCGATATACGAAGTTGTCCAACTCGTCGCCGATGTGTTGAGAATCGATCTTCAAGCTGGCGAAGAGGCGGGCAATCCGCCACCAGAATCAGACCTGACGAAGGTTCGAGCCGAAGCCGAACGGTGGCTAACTATCCTTTTCAATCAGTCCTCCGAATTCGCAGCGATGCGACTTGATCCCCTCAAGATCGTTGAGATGCGCAAGGATTCGCGGTTCTCTCTCATGCTCAGACCAGTGGGTTTTCAGGCCTTCTTTGGAGCCGTTGCCATAGCGCTCAGCAAATCTGCTGGCAACATGAACGATCTCGAAGAGATCGTTCGTCGACTTCTTCACGTTGATTGGAGTATCTCGTCCAATTTCTGGCGTGGAATCATGGTAAACGCCAAGGGAAACGTCACCAACAAGAAAACCGACGTTCAACTCGCTTCCGATCTTGCCACATGGATGATCACCGGTAAGTCGTCGTCGACCACGTTCCAACAGTCTCTTACGGAGCGCTATCGACGACAGCTCGGACGTGACGACGTATCACTTCCCGCATCCTTGGAATTCATCTGATGTCGACCTACACGGTGCCGGCGATTGCCGGACGTATGGGATCAACCGAGTACTTCCAAGCCGTCATACGTGCCGATGAGCTCGCGGCGACAGTGAAGGCTGCAATGGACTTCAAGGAATTCGACTCCTTCATGGCGAGTGAAAGAATGCAGCGTAAGCTAAGTGAGGAAAGGGTTGAAGCGCAGATCGTTCCTTACCTCACTAATTCAGCCGATCGATTTTTCGGATCGATCATTGTGCTTGTGTATGAGCCGAAGGAGTTCTACTTCGAGCCACTTAAGGATTTCGGTCTCGGCAAGTTGCCGGCGGCTTACTCATCTATCGAAAGCATGATCGGTACCCTCACCATCTCTGGTGGAAAACTTTTCGCTCTCGACGGGCAGCACCGCCTGCACGCATTGCGGACGGTCATCAATGAGACGAGAACCCCCCATCTTGGTCACCCGATTACAGGCGACTACCGGAACGAGGTGAAGAACGACCAATTATCGGTCATCTTCCTGAAATTCACGTCGGTCGAAAAGGCCCGTCGCATCTTCAATAAGGTCAATCGCTACGCCAAGCCGACTTCAAAATCCACAAATATCCTCACCAGCGAAGATGATGGTCATGCAATCATCGCCCGCTGCTTGTCAGGCCTCGACGACCCAGGAAAATTCGACTCTGCTGTCAATGCGCCGATCCCTTCAACATTTGGTAACGGTCGCGACGTGCTGCGTCTTGAAGGAAGCAGCCTCAAACAAGCAGATCAACATCTCACGACCCTCGAGCTGGTTTACAAGTCGGTAGAGGCGATGTGCTCCGCGACTGGTCAACGCCCGCTTGATGAGAAAACCACGATTGTTCGACCTGACGACACCGATCTGTGTCAGGCCTATGAAGAGTGTGCGCGTTGGTGGTCGGCGTTGGTCACTGGTTTCAATCCGTTTGTGCGAGCACTCGAAAATCCGAGTGAGCTTCCTGATTGCCGCCAACACAACAAGCCCTTTTCCGTTGCGTTGCGCCCTAATGGACAAGAAGCAGTAGTTCGGGGCCTGATGGAGGCACACCGCATCACTCGGCTAACTCCCCAAACCTTGATTGATCGACTCAACGAGATCCCAATGCGGTTCTCTCATCTGCTTTGGCACGGCATCTTGCTCGGTGGAGGAGATCGCCGGGTACGGGTGCTCGCATTTAGCCCGCTCGCGGCCAACCTCATCACCTATCTCTTGATCGGTTCCGATGAATACGGCGCTCGCCGCACCACACTTCTCGAGGATGACTACCGCGCCGCAAAGCGCATTTATGGCATAAATTCAGCCAAGTTGCCCGAACCGGTGATCTAGAACCGAACCGACTCGATGATCCTCACCAGCTCGTCAGAGTCTGGTAACGAGCTCTCATGACTGAAGGAAAAGCGCACCGCCCCACCAACACGCCATGTCTCGATGTTCATAGCTTCGAGAACATGGCTCCGTTCGTAAGCATGCGACGAGCATGCTGCCCCGTTGGAGATCGCCACGAGTGACTTCGTCGCCACGATGAAGGCTTCTGAGTCGAGTCCTCGAAAGCTGGCATTCACGATGTTTGGAATTGAACGTGAGCGATCCCCGTTGATCGTCCCGCCCGCGGCCTCCACGAACTCAAGCACCTTTTGCTCAACCTGGCGAGCCGCCTCCAAACGTCTTTGGTAATCCAGGATGGCGATTCGTGCTGCTTCTCCGAGGCCTGCGACCAAGGCGACCGGCACGGTGCCGGGCCTGAGTCCTCTCTCTTGGCCACCTCCGTACATCAAGGGCTCTATCGGTAGACGCTCCCGACCATGTCGTTTGCGAGTCACCAAGGCGCCCACTCCCTTGGGCGCGTAGATCTTGTGGCCGCTGATGCTGATGAGATCAATCCGGGGAAGGCGTAGAAGATCGAGTTCCTTGCCAAAACCCTGCGCGGCGTCAACGTGGAAAAAGGCCGGGTGATCAGACAGGACCGCAGCAAGGTCGGCCAATGGCTGGATCACTCCGGTCTCGTTGTTCACGTGCATGATCGAGACCAGACCCGTGTCTTCTCGAAGGCCAGAAGCAAGTTCAACGGAGTTCACCAATCCACTTTCATCTACACCCAGATAGGTGACCTCGAATCCCTTTGATTCCAAATACTCGAGAGGCTCGAGGACGGCCTTGTGCTCGACGGCCGAGGTGATGATGTGCCGCCGGCCCACCGACTCCAGGTGTGCGGCCAAGCCCAGGATGGCCAGGTTGTCGGATTCAGTCGCCCCGCTGGTGAAGATGACCTCATCGTCAGTCGCTCCAACGACGTCAGCAACCGACCGACGGGCCGCCTCGACAGCATTACGGGCGTTCACCCCATAGGCGTGCGTCCGACTGCCCGAGTTCCCGAATTCCTCCCTCATGAAATGCAGGACAGTCTGAACAACCCGTTCGTCGACGGGTGTGGTGGCGGCGAAGTCGAAATAGGCGGCGTTGGACAAGTACATTTCCTCTCTTTCTTGAAACTTTCGGTATGTCAATGGTATGTTATCAGTATGTTAAATCCGAGCTTCTCCTACACCTTCCCCGCTGTTCGGGGAGTGCAGGCTGGTCGGGAGTACTTCATCGCCCAGTGCCCGGTTCGGCTGCTACCAAAGATATTCGCATTTACCGATGCCGAGTTACCGGTCGAGATGCGGTCCCAACGAACCTTAAACACGAGTCGGGTGCCCGAGATTGCTCGTTACATCGTCGACAATCGGAGCGACTACACATTTTCAGCCATCACGGCATCGATTGACGCCGACGTGACCTTCGAACCGATCAGTGACCTCGACAGTCGAATCGGTCGGCTAAGTGTGCCCATGGACGCCCGATTCATCATCAATGATGGCCAGCACCGCCATGCGGCTTTCTCGCGAGCTTTGGAATTTGATCCTTCACTTGGTGATGAGACCATCGCCGTTGTCTTCTTCATTGATATCGGGCTCGAACGTTCCCAGCAGATGTTCGCTGATCTCAATCGTCATAGCGTGAAGCCGTCTGCCTCGATTGGGGTTCTCTACGACCACCGCGATCCGATGAGCCGAATCAGCCGTAAAGTCGTCGGAAGAAACGACGTCCTGCGAGCGATGACCGAGTTCGAAAAGGTCACTCTTGCACCAAAGTCGAAGCGCCTTTTCACACTCAGCGCTGTTCACCAGGCCAACGAGGCTTTGCTGATGGGCCTGGACAACTTAGGTGACGAAGAGCAAATTCAGTTGGCCGGTGAGTTTTGGAACTCCGTGTTGAGTGCTTTTCCGGAATGGAAAACCTCTGCA
>Ga0194123_10007323_pt1 | contig 11036 bp, 10 predicted proteins | sample TA2MahsurfametaG_5_FD_155479 | JGI IMG/M metagenome (GOLD analysis project Ga0194123, IMG submission 155479) | Freshwater microbial communities from Lake Tanganyika, Tanzania - TA2015023 Mahale A surface | ecosystem: Environmental > Aquatic > Freshwater > Lake | place: Tanzania: Lake Tanganyika... | reverse complement strand
GAACGTGGTGGATGATCTTTGGCTTTATTGCCCTAGGTTTAGGCTTTTATATGTACATTCGGGATCGAGACCTGATTGGTATTGTGATTGCTGTCTTAATATTACTTGGTGCTTTCTCTACTAAACCCAAAAAATAGTTTGTTATGGATCCAAAAACACAACGCGAGCGCGATGAAGCGGTTAAGCGTAAATATATTTACAAACCTGTCTTCATTATTTTTGGCATCCTCAACCTCTTAATCATTGCTCTGTTTGTTATTTCTCTTTAGTTTTAATTGTGGTTTCGTCCTTCGTTTCGTTTGACATTACTTCTAAGCCATAGGGCTTGACCAGTTGCCAAACATGATTGGGCACCATGTTTTTCATCTTCTTTGGCATTTCTCTGCGTAGGTGCAATACCGTTTCAATCGCTTTCATCTCAACCCGTGCTCTTGCAAACTCTAAGCCTCGAGGTCCAATCTTCGGCATGAGCCATCCGACGATCGGTCTTAGCCAATTAGGCATCTGACGCAGTGGTAAACCACCAGCAGCTAACTCAACGTTTTTCATAAACCCTTTAACAGGGCTTGCGCGATTACCAGCACTCTCTGGTTCAGTAAGTTGTATTTGATTACCTAACAGCTTGAGTAACTCTTCCCCCTGTTGATTACGCACAATTAACCATTGTTCTCCAGAACCTCCCATGTAGCCAACCGTGATATCCGAAAGGGCATTGGTGTAATCCACGCAAGTCCTGCACGTCAATGGGAAAAAATTGGGTCTAAGTTTGGATAGAGGCAGCATCAAAAATGGGATTGTTTTATTTCGTCCATCTTGATATCTCAACTCCACATGGTAATCGGCCCTGAACTCTAGATAGGTAATATTTTCTGGGCTCTCATCAATCAGTTGTAAAAACTCATGGAAGTTCTCAGTACTGGTGTTGTCTGAACAGGGGGTACCAATCACATAAAGTTTTTTTAGATCTAACTCTTTTTCTAAAGCTCTTAAGGCATAGACCTGACACGGGATTCCAATGATCCCTAGCCGTTGGTAGTTTCGCTCTCTTGCTACATCAAGGAGCGCTAGTAGTGGTGCGTAGCCCATCCGCATGCCTCGCGCTTGATGAAGTTCTTGAGGATCTGTAATCAGGACAGGCATGGGTCGCCAGCGATCGTCTGGGTCTGGTGCCATGGTCAAAATGGCATCAACTAAGTCATTTTTCAGGAGTTGATTAGCAATCGAGGTGGTAATTCCGGTCCACTGCGCTCCGGCTAGTGGCTCACGCATACTTGCGCGGTACATCTTGCGATAGACCCCAAAGAAGAGTTCATCGCTGCGGTTTAGGGTGCGCGACTGTCCGTGAATTTCCTGCTCAAGGGATTCGTATTGAGGGTCAATAAACTGACAGGCTCGACCGCAACGCTTTGGGTCGGAGGAACGCGAAATACCGCAATCCGTACAAAGCTCTCGCTCGGGCGCAGGGCCCGAGTAAGAGAGTGATTCAATACCAATTACTTTTTTACCATCCAATTAACTTAGGCAACCATAGTGAGATTTGAGGGAACTGGAACACTAAGTATAGTGTCACGCCCTGCATCGCAATAAAGGGTATGGCGCCTTTGTAAAGATGCTTAATTAAGACTTCGGGTGGAGCTACCCCTTTGAGATAAAAGAGAGCCCAACCAAATGGAGGGGTTAAGAAGGAGGATTGCAAACACACCGTGATCATCATGGCTACCCAAACCGGATCAGCACCTTGCGATAACAAAATTGGCATAAATAGTGGAACGGCAATATAGCTAATCTCAATCCACTCTAAGAAGAATCCCAAGACAAAGATAAGAAGCAACATCAGCCAAATATCACTATTAACACCGCCTGGTAACACATTAAATAGTTTGGCAATCAGCTCTTCGCCGTTCAGACCTCGAAAAGCCAACGAAAAGACTTGGGCACAAATCAAAATAAACATCATGAGGGCACTAATCTTGGTGGTATCAACCATCGTGGCCTTTAATCGCTCCCAAGTTAAACGTCCAGAGAACGCTGTTACAAGGATCGCGCCAAATGAACCCATCGCAGCGGCTTCAGTAGGTGCAGCAACACCGCCAACGATTGATCCTAATACAGCAACCACCAACATAATCGGCGGAACGACTACTTTCCAGAATCGAACCCAAAGCTCTTTACCGGAAACCTTGCTTCTTTCCTCAAGGGGAATCGGCGGCATAAGCTCGGGCTTCATCAATCCTTGAATAAACAAATAGGTAATGTAAACAAAAGTTAGCAATAAACCAGGCATGACGGCGGCGGCAAACAAAGTACCGACTGATAACTGCAAAATGTCCGAGAGCAGAATGAGGATCAAACTGGGAGGGATAATTTGACCCAAGGTTCCGGACGCCATAATGGTGCCGCATGCAATCCCCTTGTCGTAACCTCGACGTAACAAGGTCGGCAAGGTTAGAAGGCCTAGCGTAATGATGGTAGCGCCTACAATTCCGGTGGTGGCACCCATTAGCGCACCAAAGAGAATGATGCCAATTGCCATACCGCCCTTCACACCCCCAGCTAGATGGCCAATTACATCGAGTAAATCATCGGCAAGCCTTGATTTCTCGAGCATGATTCCCATGAAGATGAATAATGGGATCGCCAACCATTGATAACCGCCAACCACACCGAATACACGCGCTGGCAAAAGATTAAAGAGAGTGTCACCAAATCCAATAAACCCGAATACGAAACCAACCGTAGCCAAAGAAATAGCAACAGGAATACCGATCATGAGCATGATAAAAAATCCGCCCAGCATTAGAAAGGCAATAATCTCTGTATTAAACATGGCTAGCCCCTTTATTCCCGGGACGATTGAGATATACCCGTATCGCTTCCGCAGCGCCCTGAAGGGCAAGAAGAGCAAAACCAACTGGTATCAGGCCCTTAATAAACCAACGCGCTGGTATACCACCCGGGTCAGGTGATTTTTCACCAATCGAGAATGATTGACCGACATACCCTATCGATACTCTAATAAAGATTAAAGCGATCAATACAGTCAGAATGGCTGAGACCATATCGACAATGTATTTCTTCTGCGGAGTGTAATTGGCGTAAAACAAATCAACCCGTACATTGTCACCACGGAGTAAGGCGTAACTCATACCAAATAAAATCATGGCAGCCAATAAGTGCCACTCTAATTCTTGAGCCCATACACTTCCAAGGCTCATGGAATAACGCAAGACCACATTGATCACAATTAATAAAACAATCGACAAGGTGAGCCAAGAGGCCACCTTGCCGAATAGATCAATCAAGGTCTCAATGCGCGATGCAATCACTTCTGAAGCTTTTTGCACTGATTATCCTGACTTATTAATTAACCACGTACTTTATTGTGGTAGGTGGCCTCACTGTATACCGCCCACGCATCGTATTTCTTCTTATAAGCAAAATAAGAATCGTGGACTTTCTTCGTCATCGGATCTTTTGCAGCCTCTTCATTTAAGATCTTCGTGGTTTCTTCACGCATTGCTTTGACTACGGAGTCTGGCAACTGGATTGCTTGGACACCTTGTTTCTTCACTAGATCTTCCATCGCATCGGCATTGTTCTTTTGACACCATGCTTCGCCAATGACATTACAAGCTGCTGCCGCATTTGTAACAACCTCTTGTAAATCTTTAGGCAGTTTCATCCAGGCCGCTTTATTAATGAGTAACTCAGAAGCGGTTGAGGGCTCATGCCAACCAGTGGTGTAATAAAACTTCGCTGCTTTTTGTAATCCAAGGCGACGATCTTGGAATGGACCAACGAATTCAGCTGCATCGATCACGCCACGCTCAAGTGCTGGGAAAATTTCGCCTGCGGGCAATACTTTTACATCAACGCCTAGCTTCGCATAGACTTTGCCAGCCAAGCCAGGAATACGCATCTTGAGACCTTTTAAATCGGCAACCGAGTTGATTTTTTTCTTAAACCAACCCGTCATTTGAACGCCGGTGTTACCGCAAGCCATTGCAACCATTCCGAATGGTGCATACACCTCATTCCATAAATCATTGCCACCGCCGTCATACAACCAGCCATTCATGCCCTGGAAATTTAGACCAAATGGCACTGCCGTGAAGTATTGGGCAGCAGCTGTTTTACCAGTCCAAAAGTACGCATTTGCATGATTCATTTCAACGGTTCCGGCTCGAACTGCATCAAAACCTTCAAATGCAGGAATCAATTCGCCAGCTCCGAAGACCTGAATCTTCAAACGACCGCCCGACATTTCCAGAATGCGTTTAGCTAAATCAGTAGCGCTACCTGGACCATCCATATAAAACGGTGCGCCTTTTGGATAGGCACTCGTCATCTTCCAATTAAATGTTTGCGCAGATTGAGCCTTTACAATGGCAGGTGCTGCAAGAGCGGCGCCAGCAACCCCGGCTCCTATACTGGTACTTAAAAATTTGCGACGACTTGAACTCATTTGTTTCTCCTTAGTTATAAAAATCTCAAACAACATATGGCGATGAAATGAAGTACTCAATTCGAGCGATTTGCCAGAATCCATGTATCGATTTCATAAACTACTGTACAGGGAAAATACCGATGCACTTGTACACTATTCCCAAAAGTAGTGCATTGATTCGTTAATTTGGGGAATATCCTCTTCATTCTAGTTCAAAGGAAATTATTGCTATGCAACCTAAATGGGGTATCCGTGGAATGGCCGTTGCGCCCCACTCACTCGCTTCTCAATCAGCGCTTGCTGTCTTGCGCGAAGGGGGTAATGCCCTTGAGGCTATGATTTCTGCAGCTGCCACCATTGCGGTTGTTTATCCACATATGAACTCAATTGGTGGCGACTCTTTTTGGGTGATTCATGCACCTGGTAAAGCAATGGGTGGCATCGATGCCTGCGGCGGTGCCGCTGGTTTGGCTACTCGCTCGTGGTATCAAGAACAAGGAATCACGGGAGCTATTCCATTTCGCGGGCCAGTCGCAGCAAATACGGCTGCAGGCACCATTTCAGGATGGGGGGCAGCCTTTGATCTTTCCAAAAAGAGCTTGGGTGGCAGATTGCCCTTATCCCGTTTACTCGAGGATGCGATTCATTATGCTGAACATGGTGTTCCAGTTACCCATAGTCAATCTGCCCTCACTGAGAAAAAACGGGTTGAGCTGAGTCCGCAACCTGGATTCTCAGAAACCTTCTTAGTAAAAGGTAAGTCTCCAGCGACTGGCAGCGTGTTTTATCAAAAGCGACTTGCGAATACCTTACGTCAAATCGCCAAAAAAGGGACCAATGATTATTACCGTGGAGAACTCGCAGAGCTAATCGCAAAAGAGCTTAAACAGTTGGGCAGTCCACTGCGCCTTGATGATCTGCAACGCCACCAGGCGAAATTGATTAATCCCCTACACCTAGCGCACAGTTTGGCAGATGTATACAACATGACGCCTCCAACCCAAGGGGTAATATCACTAATGATTCTAGGCATTTTGGATCAACTCAAACTCAAGCAATTTGCAGTCGATAGTCCAGAATATGTTCATCATTGCGTAGAGGCCACCAAACAGGCGTTCAAGATCCGTGATCAACATATTACGGATCCTGCCTATATGCAAAAGCATGCCCAAGAATTTTTATCGCACAGCTTTTTAAAAACACTCGCCAATCAAGTAGATCGTCAACGTGCTCTGCCCTGGGGCGCCGGTCGAGGACCCGCAGACACCATTTGGATGGGCGTAATTGATGGCGAGGGCCGGTGCGTCTCCTTCATTCAAAGTATTTATCATGAGTTCGGCTCCGGAATTGTTTTACCAAAATCAGGCATTAACTGGCAAAACCGCGGTTGCAGCTTTTCATTAGATCCTAAAGCGCTTAATACCTTATTGCCTTACCGCAAGCCATTTCATACCCTAAATCCTGCCCTTGCATTATTTAAAGATGGACGGTCTATGGTTTACGGAACGATGGGTGGTGATGGACAACCACAAACCCAGTGCGCAGTATTTACGCGAACTGCCATCTATGGACTCGATCCTCAAGATGCAATTAGTCGTCCCCGTTGGCTCTTGGGACGCACGTGGGGACAAACCAGTGATACGCTGAAATTGGAATCCCGTTTTGATCCAGCGCTAGTTCAACAACTTCGAGACATGGGGCATGACATTGAGATCTTAGCTGAGCTTGATGAAACGGTTGGACACGCGGGTTGCATTATTCGCGAGCCATCAGGCATCCTCAAAGGTGGCTGGGATCCAAGAAGCGATGGTGCGGTAGCATCGTTCTAATGAAACCAACTCTATATAGCTTCTGGCGTAGCTCCGCTGCCTTTCGGGTGCGGATTGCAATCAATCTTAAGGGGATTGAATACGATGTGATTGCGGTTCACCTTCGCAAGGGCGGTGGTGAACAGCTCCAAGAATCCTATCAAGCTCTAAACCCAAATGGTTTAGTGCCGCTGTATATTGATACGGGAATTACTCTGCACCAGTCATCAGCGATCATTGAATTCCTCGAGGAAAAATATCCTAAACCAGCTTTATTGCCAACCAAGCTCGAGGATCGAGCGTGGGTTCGTGGTTTGGCTCAAGATATCGCTGCGGATATTCATCCTATCAACAATCTTCGGGTTCTACGGTATCTCGTTGGAAAACTCGGAATAAGTGATGAACAGCGTTTAACCTGGTACAACCATTGGGTCGACAAGGGGCTCGCCAGCCTTGAAAAACGGCTTTCAAAAGATCCGCGCGTTGGTCAATTTTGTTATGGCGATCAACCAACGATTGCTGACGTTTTTTTAGTACCGCAAGTCTTTAATGCTTTCGATGCCAAGATTAGTTTTAGTGGCTATCCGACCTTGCACCGCATTACGCAGAATTGCATGCAGCTTCCCGCGTTTATCAATGCCTCTTGGGAGCACCAAGTGGATGCAGAAGGAAAAAATCCAGAGCCTAGCTAGGCGTCATCCACCACACCAAAATCGATAGCGTGAATAAAGAGCCTAAGGTAGTAATCAGTACGACTCGAGAGATCAAAGAACCGTCGGCTCGGTAATATTGAGCCAGCATGAATGGTCCTGTGCCCGTTGGTAAAGCGCTCACCAAGACAGCCGCATAGACCCAAAATGTTGGCAATCCTAAGATCGGATCAGCTACCACCCAAACGATGAATGGTTGCAAGATCAGTTTTACAAACACCAGACTCCAAGTGGTCTTTGCTGGTGCGGCAGTTTTTTGAACTAAAAATAATCCAATTGAAACTAATGCGCAGGGACTAGCTGCGGCTCCTAAAAAACTGACAAACTGGCGCAGTGGTCCATAGAGCTCTAAACCAGTTGTCGCCCAAAGAGCCCCACAAAACGGCGCTACCAATAAAGGATTGGTGGCTAAGGATTTTCCAACCGTTTGAATAATTTCACCAAACGGCTTTTTGGCATGTACCCCGAGCTCAATAAAAATGATGGCTACTGCAAAGAGTGCGCACACCACAATCAAGGTTGCAATCACGGCGGGTCCAAGGCCGCTCTCACCAAAAGCGAGTAGTAGTAGCGGAATGCCCATATACCCAGTGTTCGCATACGAGCCACTTAAGCTTTGAAAGCTAGCAACGGTCCAATCTTTGGTTTGAATTCGGTAATAAATTAAGAGGGCCAAATAAACCAAAATCGCCCCCGAGCTAAACGCAATGATGAATCCTGGCTGCCAAAGCTCTTGCCAATTACTGTGCGCAGTAAAGTCAAACATTTGCGCAGGCAATGCAAGCCACACGACAAACCGATTGATTTCGGTCGATGCGTTTGGACTTAATTTATCCGTTTTGCCACAAATATATCCTGCCAAGATTAGGGCAAAGATTGGAATAATGACGTTAAGAACGTGAAGCAATGAAAACCTAGGAAATTTTCTTAAGAGTTTTGCGGTAGCGTGTAGCGTTCTCTACGTAATGCGAGGAGATACGATTCATCTCAGCAATTTGCTCTGGACTAAGCGTTTTGACTGCTTTCGCTGGCGATCCAATAATTAGTGAACCGTCTGGGAATTCTTTTCCTTCCGTGACTAACGCACCAGCACCAACTAGGCAATTTTTACCAATCTTGGCCCCGTTAAGGACAATCGCATTAATTCCAATCAGGCTGCCATCACCAATCGTGCACCCGTGCACCATAGCCTGGTGACCAATCGATACGTTCTCGCCCAAAGTTAGCGGCCAACCATAGTCAGAATGCAAAACTGAAGAATCTTGGATATTCGTGCCAGCCCCAATCCGGATCGGCTCGTTATCGCCCCGAATCACCACACGCGGCCAGACATTGGCGTTTTTGCCGAGATGAACGCGCCCAATGACTTCAGCAGAGTCCGCCACCCAAGCGCCATCACCTAATTCTGGAGAAATACCGTCTAGTTCATATATCGCCATACTTTTTATTATAGTGAGAGCGCATTTTCTCAATAAAAGATTGATTTTCTGTATGATTAGAGGTGAAGTTCTTGCATTTGTACAGAAAGGTTAATCACATGAAACGCATTATCTCTCTTGCTCTATTCGCTTTGGGATTGGTCAGCACCTCAAGTTTTGCTTAAGATAAGGCGCTGAGCACTCAAGAGCTTGTCAAGTACTGTCAATTACCCGCCAGCTCCGAGTACCGATCGTTTTGCGTAGGTTATTCAACGGCTATTTATGACACCTACTTGGTGACACGTCACCCAACCAATGCCAAGCCTTTTATTTGCTTAAAGCAACCTGCCCCTCCTGTTGATAGCGTAATCGCGGATTACGTCAATTGGGCTAAGCAAAATCAGCAGTTTGCCAATACACCCGCAGCAGATAGTGCGCTACGCTATCTTGCTGGTCGCTATCCCTGTGGCAAATAATCATTTCATTTAGGAGAACGTGATCATGAAAAAATTTATTCTCATTATTCTTGGATCGGCATTACTTATCACTGGTTGCTCCAATATGGACACTACCCAACAGCGCACCTTATCGGGTGGCGCAATTGGCGCAACCGCAGGCGCAGTCGGTGCAGCGATTTTCCATAGCAACCCAATTTGGGGTGCGGTGGGTGGCGCAGCAGTTGGTGCAGCCTCTGGCTATGTGTATGACATGTATGAGAAAGACAAGCAAGCCCAATACAACAAAGGCTATCAAGCTGGTAAAGCAAGCTCTACCAACTCCAGTAGCTCCTCATCGGGCTCAAAGTAATTCAGTATTAATTTCAATCGTGCCAGTAAGTGCCTTATGAACAGGGCACTTATTGGCAATCTCCAGTAGACGTTGTGATTGTTCCGCGTCTACCACGCCCACCAGCTTGATGGAGCGTTTAAATTTTTCGATGTCGTTCACTCGCTCAATATCCACGGTTACGATTGCATCTTGCAGATCCCACGATTTTCTCTGGGCGTACATTTTGAGGGTCATGCCTGTGCAGGCAGCTAAAGCAGCACCCAGATACTCATGGGGCGATGGGCCTGAAGAATTACCACCCTTCGCCTCATCAATATCGGAGACAAAATGATCATTACCGACCTCAAGGGCCTGCTGAAAATGACCACTACCAAATCGAGATACCACTGCTCTCATAACCAATCCTTATGCCAGTAGCATTTGATTAATCCGTTTTACATATCCAGCGGGATCTTGTAACTGACCCCCTTCCGCAAGCAATGCCTGATCAAACAAAATCGTTGCCCAATCGTCAAATTGCTTATCCTCGTATTTTAGTTTTAGAACTAAGGGGTGTTGTGGATTAATTTCTAAGATCGGTTTGCTATCCGGTGCTTGCTGACCCGCAGCCTTGAGCATTCGCAATAGGTTCGCAGAAAGTTCATGCTCATCGGCGACTAAACACGCAGGTGAATCCGTCAAACGTAAGGTGACACGCACATCCTTCACCTTGCCATCGAGTGATTTTTTCATGCGCTCAATGAGATCTTTATATTGCTCTTCGGTTTCTTTTTGCTCCTTTTTCTCAGCCTCATCGGCTAAGGCGCCTAGATCAAGACCGCCTTTTGCAACGGATACCAAGGCTTTACCGTCAAACTCATAGAAATAGGACAACAGCCACTCATCAACCCGATCGGATAGTAATAAAACTTCTACGCCTTTTTTCTTAAAGATTTCTAAATGGGGGCTGTTTCTGGCAGCAATATAGGATTCTCCAGTGACGTAATAAATCTTATCTTGCCCCTCTTTCATTCGACTAACGTAATCGGCAAGAGTTACGGTTTGCTCGGAAGAATCGGTGTGCGTACTGGCAAAGCGTGTAAGTTTTGCGATCCGCTCTTGATTGTTTACATCCTCGCCGATCCCTTCTTTAAGGAGCTGACCAAACTCCTTCCAAAAATCAGCGTACTGCTCTTTTTTGGCGGCATCCTCACTATTGGCCAATTCCTCGAGCATGGTTAAAACCCGCTTGGTTGAGCTCTCTCGGATACTTTTAACATCACGTGATTCTTGTAAGATTTCGCGTGAGACATTGAGTGGCAAATCTGCGGAATCAATCACACCCATGACAAAGCGAAGGTACATCGGCATTAGCTGTTCAGCATCATCCATGATAAAGACGCGTTTAACGTAAAGCTTGATGCCATTGCGCTTGTTGCGATCCCAGAGATCAAAGTTGGCTTTCTTTGGGATGAATAAGAGCTGGGTGAATTCACTGCGCCCTTCAACTCGATTATGCGAATACGTTAATGGGTCCTCAAAGTCATGGGAGATGTGTTTATAGAACTCTTTGTACTGCTCATCAGTAATCTCTGATTTAGGTCTAGCCCACAGGGCCGTGGCTTGATTGATGGTCTCAAACTCATCTTTTGTGACCTGCTCTTTTTTTTCTTCGTCCCATTCCTCTTTATGCATTTGGATTGGCAAAGAAATATGATCCGAGTATTTGCGAATGATGGATTTCAATTTCCAAGAAGACAGTAACTCGTCTTCACCTTCGCGCAAGTGTAAGGTGATTGAAGTGCCACGCTCAGGACGATTGATGGTTTCAATCGTGAACTCTCCAGCACCCTGGGATTCCCAACGCACACCCTCGGATGCGGGT
>Ga0194123_10007317_pt1 | contig 11045 bp, 10 predicted proteins | sample TA2MahsurfametaG_5_FD_155479 | JGI IMG/M metagenome (GOLD analysis project Ga0194123, IMG submission 155479) | Freshwater microbial communities from Lake Tanganyika, Tanzania - TA2015023 Mahale A surface | ecosystem: Environmental > Aquatic > Freshwater > Lake | place: Tanzania: Lake Tanganyika... | reverse complement strand
GATCATCGATTCAACGTGTTTGACCCCGACGCGACATGCCGAAAGTTGCGCTTCCAGATCACCCATCGCCCGATCGGGTCGTCGCACGTTCATCTTGATGAACTCGCGCACATCGACATTGAGCTTGCCGCGCTCGTGGTACTTGACGTGCGGAATCTGCAAGCCTTCCGAATAGATATCGAAGGTCATTCCATTGAGGATGCCGCCGATGTCCTGCCAATGCGCCATGCAGGTCGAAAACGCGACGATCTCGCCCTTATGAAAAATGGGAATGGAGAACGTCAGATGATTGAGGTGCGCGCCGGTGGTGTAGGCGTCATTCGTGAGCAGAATGTCATCGGGATGGATGCCGTCATAGCCCCAGTATGCAATCTTGGATTTCACGGTGTCGGCCATGCCGCGGATAAACATGGGCAAGCCCAGGCCAATTGACAGCGTATCGCCGCGCCGGTCAAACAGGCCCACGGTGAAATCCAGCGCCTCGTAAATGATCATGTTGTACGAGGTGCGCATCAGCACCGACTTCATTTCCTCGGTGGCTGCCAGCAAACTGTTTCGAACCAGTTCTACCGTGACTGGGTCGGCCTTACGACGCTTACTCTGTTTCATGCTTACGCCAGTCCTATTGTGATCAGCAGATTGCCGAAAGCATCGACCCTGACGGTGTCGCCCGGCTGCACCACCGTGGTGGACGCGTGCTCTTCAATGAGCGCGGGCCCAGTGATTCGATTGCCCGCTTTCAGCGCATCGCGTTTCCAGGTGGAGCACTGCAGCCAGCCCTTGCCCGGGAAATAGACGCGCCGTGAACCGGACGAGGCAGCGGCCGCCGGAGCGGCTCTGCCCCGGGTGATTTCGGCAAGCTTTGGCTTACGCATCACGCCCGTGACCGTGCTTCGGATACTGACGATTTCCGCGGGCTCCTCAGGCGAGCCGCGACCGTATCGCTCTTTATGGAGTTCGTCGAAGTACCGTTTGATGCCCGCTTTCCCCTGGCGGGAAAACACCGACACCGGAACCTCTACCGTGACCGCATGCTCTTGCCCGACGTACCGCATATCAAGCGAGCGCGCCACCACCAACCGTCGCGTTTCGAGCTTGGCCTCATCGACAGAAGCCCTACCCTGCGCCTCCAGCTCAGCGAACCAGCCCTGCAGTTCACCAAGATCAACCGCGTCAAGGCGAACGAATCGCGACTGCACCAGGTCACGCCTGAAATCGGACAGCAGCATGCCGAAGGCTGAAAAATGCCCTGGCGCGGTGGGAATCACGACCTGAGGAATGCGAAGCTCGCGCGCCACCATGGATGCGTGCAGCGGGCCAGCACCGCCATAGGCGAAAATCGTTGGGAACTCGCCTGGATCAAGCCCCCGATCGGTGGTGACACCCTTCACCGCATGCGACATCGCAGCCGCCGCAATTCGAAGAATGCCGGCCGCCGCGTCGACTACTGACAGCCCAAGCGGTTCAGCCACGCGCTCTAGGATTGCTTTCTCAGCGGCGCTGCGATCGAGCCGCATTTCACCGCCCAGGAAGCGGTCTTCCGCCAGGCGCCCAAGCACCAGATTTGCGTCAGTCACTGTGGGCTCAGTCCCGCCAAGCGCGTAGCAGGCGGGCCCGGGCGAGGCCCCCGCGCTTTGCGGGCCCACCCGCAGCCCGCCGCTTGCCGCGATACGCGCAATGCTTCCACCGCCGGTGCCGACCTCATGGATGTCGATCATCGGGGTAAGTAATGGCAGGCCGACGAAATAGTGGCCGATCATGGCACTGCCCGTGGTGAGCGCACGACCATCGCGAACGACACCCGCCTTGGCAGTGGTGCCGCCCATATCAAACGCGATGGCGTTGCCGATCCCCATGATCTCGCACATCGCCTGCGTTCCAATGACACCGGCAGCAGGGCCGGACTCCATCATCCGGACACACTCCTGTCGGGCCTCCTTCAATGAATACAGGCCCCCTGTGGACTGCACCACCATGAACTTTCCGGTGAAGCCGTCGCGACGTGTCTGCGAATCGATTTCCTCGAGGTAGGTCTGAACACGTGGCCCGATGTAGGCGTTTGCCACGACAGTGGACGTACGTTCGAACTCGCGGTACTCAAGTGCCAGCTCGGAGGACACGGTAATGAAAAAGTCTGGAAAGCGCTTAGCGAAAAATTTCCGGGCTGCAATTTCATGCGCAGGATTGCGATAGGAGTGCAGAAACAGGATGGCGATTGCCTCAACCTTCTCCCGCTGAATCTTCTGCGCGACTTCCTCAAGGCTATCCACGTCGAGCGGCACCAACACAGACCCGTCGTACATGAGCCGCTCTTTCACCTCGAAACGACGGGCGCGCTCCACCAGGGGCTCATGCTTGCGGTGCCTGAGATTGAACGCATCGGGTCGATTCACCCGACCGATCTCATAGATGTCGCGAAAGCCTTGCGTGGTAACCAGCGCAACGCTGGCGCCGGTTCGCTCCAGCATGGTGTTGATGGCGATGGTGGACCCATGCAGGAACAGGTCGGACTCGGCGAGCCGGGTGCCCGCCTTGGAAACACCCGTATTGATGCCGTCAACCAGCCGACTGGGCGTCGTAAGCGTCTTGCCAAGCAGAAGCTGACCCGATCGCTCGTCAAACGCTGCCACATCGGTGAAGGTGCCGCCAATATCGGCGGCAATGCGTAATCGCGAAGACTTCTTGGAGTTCATTCGAGTTTGATTCCGGTGTCGCGGATGATCTTTCCAAAGCGCTCCAACTCAGCGGCAATGAGTGCGCTGAATTGCTGAGCCGTGTTGGTGACCGGCTCGTAGCCAAGCCTGACGAGTCTGGCGTTGACCTCGGGCGAACCGACCGCTTTCACGATCTCCCGGTTCAGCCAATGGATGGCCTCTGCGGGTGTACCCGCTGGGGCCAGCATGCCGTTCCAGGCAGCGTACTCAACCGGTATGCCGGATTCGATCGCGGTGGGTACGTCGGGAAGTTGGGAAGAACGCTTCTCGCCCAGATAGCCAATCGCACGAAGCTTTCCGGCCCGGATGTGGGGCAGCGGCCCGGTGAGACTGTCGAACACCGTGCTGACCTCGCCACTGACCACCGCCAGCGTCATGGGCGCGTTGCCTTTGTAGGGCACATGAAGGATGTCAGCGCCCGTGGCTTTCTTGAATATCTCTGCGCCGATGTTCAGCGGGCCGCCGATGCCTGACGACCCATAACTGAGCTTTCTGGGGTTTCCCTTGGCATACGCGATAAGCTCGGCCAAGGTCCTGACGGGTACTGAAGGATTGACTGCCACCACGAGGGGATAGCGCGCCACAATTGAAATCGGCGCGAAGTCTTTGACCGAATCCCAGGATAGTTTTCGCAGATGCGGTTGGATCGTATGCCCGTTGGTGGTCTGAATGACGGTGTAGCCGTCTGGGGCTGCGCGTGCCACCTGTTCGGTCCCGATGTTGCCGCCTGCCCCCGGGGCGTAGTCGACCACGACCGCTTTACCGGTGTTCTCGGTGATCTTTTGGGTGATGGTTCGGGCCGTGGCATCCGCCCCGCCGCCCGGTGGAAACGGCACAACCCAGCGAATCGGCCGATTCGGATAGTCCTGTGCGTAGGCCGCACCCGTCACCAACGCAAGAGCCATCAGCAGGCTTGCGATGCGCATCACGATCTCCCTTCAAGATGTCGTTGGGCTAACGCCCGCTGTGCTGCGCTTCGAACGATTCCAGACTGCGCGCCAGGTCGGTAAGCAGTGGCAAGGCGGCCAGGTCGTCGGAGCGCGCAAGGTTCGCAAGAAGCTCCGCGATGCTACCCGGCCCTTGGGCAAGCGCGTGCCGAGTTCTCAGAAAATCGAGAATGTCCTGTTCGAAGTCCTGGACGCGCAGGTTACTGACACCGACGCCACAGGAGCAGCCCGCGCTCAGTGCAACATGGCCGTGGGCGATTCGGTTCCAGCTGCCCAGGAGTTTCACGGCCAGGGAGGACATCGCGCCTTGACTGCGGCGTGCAGTGGCTTTCACAGCGGGCTGTCTCGCAACCTTATCGTGCGAACCTACTCCACCTTCGCGCCTGTTTCCTTCACGACGCGTTGCCACTTATCAAGCTCGCGCTTGACCATCCCCCCAAATGCGTCGCCCCGCAGGTTGCTGGCCTCGAACCCGATGTTGCGAAGCCGCTCCTGCAAGTCGGGCGATGCAACCGCGCGATCGAGCTCATCGCGCAGCCTTGCAGCCACGGCTGCGGAGGTTCCTACCGGCAGCCAGACCCCCACCCAGGATTCGTCCTCAAAGCCGGTGAAGCCCGCCTCAGCAATCGTTGGTACATTCGGAATAGCCGCGTTACGCGACCCACTGGTGACTGCGAGTCCGATCAACCGACCCGCCTTGATGTGCGGAACGGCGGGGGGCAGAGCAGTCGAGGCCACATCCACCTCGCCCGAGATCGCGGCTGCGATGACAGGCGGGATCCCTTTGTACGGAACATGCAGGATGTCGACTTTGGCCAGTGACTTGAAGAGGTATTCAGCGGACAGTTGCGGCGTGGTGCCAAAGCCGGGAGAGCCATACTGAACCTTGCCTGCCCGGGCGCGGTCAACCACCTCTTTGAGGGAGCGTATGCCGCTCGACGCACTGGTTACAAGCACATTGGGCGCGGTGGCGAGCAATCCGATCGGAACAAAATCTTTCACTGAATCGTAGCCGTGCTGAGGATACATCCACGGCGTCACAGCAAATGCGGTGGACGACACCGGAATCGTGTAACCGTCTGGCGGCGCTTTCGCCACCGTTTGAATTGAGATCAGCGCGCCCGCCCCCGCACGATTCTCGACCACGATTGGCTGCCCCCAGTTTTCCTGGATTCTCTGAGCAAAGAGCCGCCCAATCAAATCCTGCGGACTTCCCGTAGAGGCCACCACAAATTTAACCGGACGCGTCGGGTAACTTTGCGCCGATCCGGTTAACGGGCTTAGCACGCTGAATACGCCAGCGAGAACAAGGATCCATGCACGAGACATCATGAGAATTTCCCCCATGCGCGCTTTGCGGGCGCAGTCAAACCGAGTGTTAGGTGAAACGACATCAACTTGTCAGATAGGTTGCGCCAACACAGCCAGCGAGCGGTCCACTATGGCTGTTTGCTCGGCCGGAGATGCTCCTGCCATTTCCAGCCGCCCAATTTGAAGCGAATTCTCGACGACCATTTTGCATCGTGCATAGCGGCGCTGCATAAATCGGTAAAACGCCTCGGTCAGTGACTGTGCCCTGGATACCTCCTGAGCCAATACGATTCCGTCCTCTATGGCCATACCGGCGCCCGATGCGAGCTGCGGAGTGGTGGCATGCGCCGCGTCACCGATCAGAACAGCCCTGCCCTGCCACCACTGATCCGTAAGCAGATGACTCTCGAGCGGTCGATAAACGATCTTCGACGTTGGTCCGATTGCCGCACGGATACTGGCGAGGACTCCCCCGAACCCCTCCAGAAGGCCCTTGAGCGTGTCGTGGTGAGTTGACTCGGGTCGCCATGGATTGCCGGGCACCTGCTCGAGGAGAAACAAATACATTTCATCACGCGAAACCGGCGTAAGCCCAACCTTGACCGGGCCGCCAAGAAAGAAGTGCCGGAGGTCAATTGCCTCAGGACGGGGAATCACCAACCTCCAACACGCCTGCCCGGTAAACGCGGGCAATGACGAGTCCGGGAACAGCATGCGACGGGTGGTCGAGTAAAGGCCGTCCGCCCCAACAAGGAGGTCCACCCGCTCGACGCTGCCGTCGGTGAGCGCCACCTTGCACTGGGCGCCGTGCGGATCGATTGACGTCACCGACAGCCCAAGTCTTAACGCAACGCCCAGCGTCTCCAGACGCTTGGCCATGATCTGATGCAGCGTTGCGCGAAGGATCCCTCCCGCGCCTGGGACGACGGCATCGGGTAGTGGTGGGCTTTTCACGAGGCGAAGCGTGCTCCCCTTCACGTCGCAGACTCGGATACCGTCATGGGTATGCCCGTGAAGCATCACAGCCTCCAAGAGCCCGACGTCACGAAGTGCGCGCAAGGTTGATGCACTGATTGTCAGGCCAGCACCTGACATCTGCCACTCGGTGGCCGAATCGATCAGCTGAACCTGTAGTCCCGCCCGCCGAAGCATGATTGCGGCGCTCATCCCAGCGACGCCACCTCCAACGACCAACGCTGTCCTGGCCGCAACCATTTAACGCCGCCACTCACCCAAGCCAATACCGGTGTACCAACTGGGTACAGCGCGATAAAAGTGAGTCTGGAACGGCGCTGCTCGAGCAGCGCCAAAGGCCATGAGCCACATTCGCACTGCTCTGCACCATTGCCCGCCTCGTGAACGTGCTGGCTCGCGAAACGAATCGCCTCGGTGGAGTCGCCCGCCTCGAGACAGCGCAAGAATTCACGGTCGAACTCATCGTTGACCATTCCCATTCGAGGCGTGGAGAGATCGTGACTGAGTCCTCCCGACGCAAGGATGGCGATGCGATCCAGGCCTGGGTATGCCCGAATGGCATCTCCCAGGGCAACCCCAAAGTCGAAGCAGCGCTTCATCGATGGCAGCGGCGGCTGCACGCAGTTCACCAGAATCGGCACGATGGGTAACTGCCCAGAGACGTGAGCAAGTACCAGCGGGGTTAGCACCCCATGGTCTAGCGTCAGCTCCATGGACAGCGCTGGATCAAAGCCTGATGCCATCACCGCATTCAAGAGGTATGCGCCTAGCTGCGCATCCCCCGGCAGAACCCGTTTGTCAGCCTTCAGCCAATGTTCAACGGGCGACTTGTAGGTCGGTGCGGCACCGATGCAGAAGGCCGGGAGATTATTCAGGAAGAAATTGTGGACATGGTCGTCGCACACCACGACCAGCGCCTGCGGTTTTGCCGTGGCGATCGCCTGGCCCAGCCGATGAGAGTGGCCGAAGATCTCCTCACGTTCCGGCTGCGGCACCGCGTCGGGAAAGTTCAACATCACCGGCGTGTGGCTGCACGCCATGATCGACACAATGTCCGCCACCTCAATGCTCCCCGGCAAGGCGCTTCAGCGCACCGACCGACACCGCCTCAGGAATTTTCATTCCGATGCAGTGGGCCCTGAGCAGATAGGGGTTGGCGCCAGCGAGGTACAGGGCAGCGACGTCGTTGCCAAGGATTGCCCGGCGCACGGGATCGGTTAGCGAAAAGCGATTCAAGTACTGATCAGGATTGACTCGAAATGCTTCGAGATCATCCGGCCTGTGGTGCAGTTCGAACAAGACTTTGTTCATCTCGTAGGCCTCTGCCGTCGGCATCCCCTGCAGCCAGTTGCTCATGTTTGAGTCGCCAAGTTGAATCAAGCTGAGAGGATGGCATCGGCGGCGATCATCGGCAAGTCTTGGCGGACCCCTGCCGTGGAATCACGCGCCATACCCTGTCGTATCGGAAACCGGGCGACTCGGTTGCCGATACGCCGATTTCAACAGACAGTGGGCGGCGATACGACGCACCCTCAACCCCTCCCAAATTCCAATGCCTCCTGCCCACACCGATTCATCTCTATCGCTCAGCCGTCAGTTCGCCCGCTGGGCCAGCTCGCTTCGCTACCAAGAGCTTCCAGAGCCTGTTCGCGATAAAGCGCGGGCGTTTCTGCTCCATGCGCTCACGGGCGCCGCAATTGCCCATTCCTCTGAATCTGCGCGCCACGTGGTGGAGATTGCTCTGACTGAAGAGGGAAAGCCCGACGGCGCAAGCGTGTTTCATTCTCAAAAACGCGCAACGCGAGTTGGTGCAGCGTTTGCCAACTCTGAGTGGATCCATGCTTCCAGCATGTTCGATTCTTATCGCATGCTGAATCACCCGGGTCCAGTCATCATTCCTGCGGCGCTTGCCTGCGCTGAAATGGAACAGCGCTCAGGAAAAGACCTGCTGGTGGCTATCGTTGCCGGCTACGAATTTATTTGTCGCCTGACCGACGACTTCATTCCCAGCACTGCCGCCCGTGGCTTCAGACCCAGCCCGATCTTTGCAACATTGGGCGCCGCGCTCTCATGCGGTCTATTGCTCGGGCTCGATGAGGACGGCCTGGTATCGGCCATTGCCGTGGCCGCCAACTTTGCGAGTGGGCTCAATGAAGGCCCGCGAACAGGCGGCAACGAGCTCATGATTCATGAGCCTCAGGCTGCGCGAAACGGCGTGTTCGCCGCCGTGATGGCGCGAGCGGGTCACGTGAAAGGGTCCGAGACGTCGCTGGAAGGCCCGGCTGGGTTCTACAACGCTTTCATCGGCAACGCGGAGGGCAAGTTAAGCTTCAGCTTCAAGGGCCAGTTGCAAAGCGACCCGCGAAACATCACGCAAGGCTTGGGGCACGAGTTCAAATTGCTCAGTTTCATTTTCCGCATGTACCCCTGCGCCGGCTACAACCAGCCGGTCATCGAACTGATGCGCGAAATGCGCGAAGCACACGCGCTGAGCCCCGAGCAAGTCGCTCGGATTCGGGTGGCGATGAACACAATCGAAACCCTTTATCCCAGCCCCGCTTTTCCGCGCTTCGCTGACTGGCAGGCACCCGTCGCCGGAGAAACAACACATTACTTCGCGGCGTATACAGCGGTTCACGGTGCGTATCCCGTGGCCGGAGGCCGCGCACCCGCAGGCGCTACTGCGAAAGGCATCGACCCAGCCGCGGCAGCGTTCATGTCGCGCGTTGAGCTGGTACCCGAGCCCCTTCGCCCGATGTTCTCGCCGTCGATCACGGTCGAGCTGCGAGACGGCACGGTATTACGAGGGGACTATCCCTATGAGCGAATGGTGTGGAATGTCGATCAGCTGGCGGTTCGCCTTCAGGATTGCCTGCCCGGAATCCATGGCGGCAGCGAGGCATTTCAGGCACTCGCATCAGCAGTCCGCGAAATCGAGCATGAACCGCTCGCCGCAAGCATTTTTTCGAAATTGACCGCCCTTCGGTTCAACGAATCAACCCATCACTGAGAGCTCGATCACCATGACACGTCGCGCAATATTGATCGGCCTCCTGGCAACCGTTGGCGCTCTCGTGGCGGGGCCCCTGGCGGCGCAGCCCTACCCCAACAAACCGGTGAAGATCATCGTCCCCTACGCCGCTGGTGGCACGGGCGATATTCTCGCGCGTCTTTTTGCGCAGGAAATCACGCGCACCAGCGGCCAGAGTTTTGTCGTTGAAAATCGAACTGGCGCCGGCGGCCTCATCGGCTATGGCGCCGCAGCCAAGTCTGTCGGCGACGGTTACACCCTGATCGCGATGGACTCCACCCTGACGATGTACCCAGGTCTGCACGGCGAAAAGCTTGATTGGAACGTCGAGACTGATCTGGTGCCGATCAGCATGTACGCGCGCTCCGCTTTTGCGCTGATCACGAACCCTGTACGTCACTACAGCAACGCGGGCGACCTGGTCCGGGCGGCACGCGAGCGACCGGATTCAGTCACCTATGGCACCCCCGGTACCGCGACCTTGCACCACGTGTTTACCTCGCTGCTGCTCGCCACTACGAACGTGAAGATGACGCATGTTCCCTACCGGGGTGCTAGCGAAGCGCTTACGGGCGTGCTTAGCAACAGCGTTGACTGGACATTTGTTGCGCTTCCCACCATCACTGGGCAACTGGGCAACGACCGCATGCGTGTTCTTGCGGTCACATCCGAAGCACGTTCGGCGCTGCTGCCGCAGATTCCAACTCTGAAAGAGTCGGGCATTCCCATGACGGTCGCCAACTGGTTCGGGCTTGGTGCGCCCAAAGGCGTATCGGCCGAGACCGTCGACTGGCTTGCCAGAAAGGTCAACGATTCGGTTCGTGCACCTGAGGTCAACAACCGGATCCGCGCCATGGGCGCAGAACCGGTCGGTAACTCACCTGCCGAGTTTGCGGCGAACGTACAGGCTGACCTCAAAATGTGGACGAAAGTGATCCGGGAGGCTGGAATAAAGCAGTAGCATTCGCCAATCGAATGACAGGATTTTTAGAGGACTTTCCCAGCATGGAACTGACCGCAGAACAGATCGCACGCTTTCACGAAACCGGATACCTCACGTTCCCGTCGCTCTTTACACGCGAAGAGATCGCACCGATCCAGCAGGCCGCAGTGCGAAGCGTGAACGCCAAGGGGCCCAACGTCACGCCAGAGTTCAACACTGAGAGCGTACGCATGGTTCATGGCGCCCACGTTCAGGAGCCCGCCATCAACAAGCTCTGCAGGCACCCGCGGGTGATTCGACCAGCCGAGCAGCTGGTGGGATCAGGTGTTTACATCCACCAGTCGCGGCTCAATTACAACGCGGGCCTGGGCAGCGGCGGCTTTGACTGGCATCAGGACTATGCAACCTGGCGCAAGGTGGATGGGTTGCCAGAGCCTCGCGCGCTGATGATTACCGTGTTTCTTGATGATGTCACGGCCGCCCAGGGGCCATTGCTGTTCATTCCTGGCTCGCATCGCGACGGCGTCATTGACGACTTCGAGCCGGTTCGCGATGCCATGGGCAACGTCCTGATGCGCCTGGCCGAGCGCCGCCTGATTGAGCTGGTTGAGCGCGGCGGCGGCGTTGAGGCGGGTGTCGGCCCGGCCGGCACCGTTATTTTCATGCACTGCAATCTGGTGCATGGTTCAACGCCGAACATCACGCCGCTGCGGCGCGCGCTCTTCTACATCAACGTCAACTCTGTCGAAAACACGCAAACGTCGTTTACAAGAGCTGAGTTTCATGCCGGCACTGACTTCAGCGCAATTGTGCCTGTCGAAGACGACGCGCTGGTTCAGTGAATCATCGTCATGGCCTGAGCGCTGACACTCAAGCCTGACCTGATCGGCACGGATCACCCGCACACCCCGGCAGGGGCGCAGCTTGACGATATCAGGGCTGGGCGCCGTTCGTGCTCGACACCCACGGCAACGGCAGGCTCGACGAGTGGAATGAGCCGGGCAAGCCCGCCGATCAGGCGCGAGACACACGGTTCAATCTCGGCTCCGGACCCTATGCCGTGATGCCCCATCCGCGCGATGGCTCGATCTGGTATACAAGCGGCACGTTTGGCGGACGCGCCG
>Ga0194123_10007316_pt1 | contig 11047 bp, 14 predicted proteins | sample TA2MahsurfametaG_5_FD_155479 | JGI IMG/M metagenome (GOLD analysis project Ga0194123, IMG submission 155479) | Freshwater microbial communities from Lake Tanganyika, Tanzania - TA2015023 Mahale A surface | ecosystem: Environmental > Aquatic > Freshwater > Lake | place: Tanzania: Lake Tanganyika... | reverse complement strand
GAACCATTTTCCACCAGAATTTCACATCCGTAGCGTGACTTAGAAGTTTCTCTTTCTGCTGGTGTCCAGTGATCCATTTTCTTTTCCGTAGTTTGTGCATCATCAACTACATCACGAAGTTGACTCATGAACGATTACCCCACTTAATGTCGGGGTATGCCTCGGAAACAAGTTCCTTGGAAATCTCATACTTTTCCTCAAGACGCTTGTCCTTTATAAGAATCAAAACCTCTGCCTCAAGTGGATGAAGACCTTGAAGGATGTTGATAAACATCGTTTCTCTACGAAGAGAACTCAAAGAATCATTACCACCCTTCACAAAGTTATAAAATCTCTGATACTCTTTACGAATAGAAGAATGTCCTTGATCTTGAGATCCCAGAGAGTTAGAACCTAGTTCCCCCATCTTAGAAACGGCATCTTCAATCTTATCAGAAAGTGTTCCACTAAAAGAGTTCTGTTCACTTGTAGCAGCATATGGAACATCACCAGGTGGCAATAAAGATACCACACTTTCATCAAAATTCCATACAAAAATAACCTTAAGAGCAGGGTCAGGATACTTCCTCAATGCTTCTATCTTTTTCGCGTTTGTTTTTTGCGAAGAAACCAAATTAAGTATTTCAAAAATAAAAGGATTCGCAGGAAGATCTGGAATAGGTTTCTCTGCTGCTTTTGGTCTTGGTGCTTTTGTGGCAGTGGTTTTTGTCTTAGTCGTCGCTGCCGTCGTCTTCTTCGTCGTAGTCATGATAGTTTTCAAAGTTAAATGCGATCACCTCATCTGGAATCAGGTTTCCCTGTTGGTCAAACATCTCGGGGTGAGGTCTTGGAATTTCCCGATAGTTCATCATGTATTCTCTTGCTACCCAACCCAACATTACTCCCACTATTAGAAACAAAACGGTTAGAAAGGAACCGAAAACTAGACTAACTGCTAACATTTCTTTTACCTCGGGAAACTACTTTTCTTTTCCTTGACTTAAAGGAAAATTCAAAATAGATAGTAACTTCCCGATTTAGAAAGCAAACTATCTTCTCAAAGATGATATGGAACGGTTGAGTTTGCTTTCTTTTTCCTCCATTAAGTATAAGTTCAACACCGCGATTAATGCGGATTTCCTTTTTATTTATGTTTCTCTTAGACGAGTTGTTGTTCTTTGAGGAATCTGATTGTGTCAACTGACCCTCCTAATTTTTTATCATCACAAATTACCTGAGGAAAAGTTGATCCTTCTCCAAACTCGGCATAGAACTCCTCTTTGGTAAAGTCCGTACCAAGAGTATACACCACAAAGTTACTGCCTGTCAACTCTAATACTTGTTTGACTTTACTACAGTAAGGACAATCATCTTTTGAATAAACTGCGAAATTCATAATTGGTTGTAAACTTATATACTATTTAACATCCATATCCCAGGAAGTAATCATACGAAGTTTGTTTGTTTTCATGGCATCAGCATAATGTATCGTTGAACTTGGCCAAATATACATTACACCTTCTTTGGGATTTGGAATAGAAGCAAGTTGAGTTGTATCATTTACTGGATCATTCCATGGTCCAATAAACTTAGTCGGTTCATGGACTTTATCATTATATTCGAGGTAAAGTAATCCAGTATATCCAATCGAACGATGGTTATGTGGGCAATGATTTTCATTTCTTTTTGTATATTTTAAGGTCCAGATATCAGTTACTCTTAAGTATTTAAGTTCTGCCTCTGCCTTAAACTGCTCTAGTTCCTCTGCAAAAATATTTTCAAAATTAAGGGCATATCTATTCTTTTTAGAATGGCGATCTGTTTGAAAAGTATTCTCTCCGTAATAATCAAATTTGTTTTGATTTATCCTAGACAATAGTGCTTTCTTTTTACGATCCCATTCATTGACTTCATAAGAAAAAAGAGGAACATAAAATAGAATATTAATCATCTGTCATTAGCATGATGAACAAATGGTCCTTGGACATTTATATTCTGATTATATATGAAAGTATCAAAGATGTCAAATTCTCATGTCAATAAAAATATCTGCTTTTATCACCGTGTTTTCACTAAGCTTTAAATGATTAATCGAAGATTTTTCATAGACAACTTCCAAAAGATCTTTGTTTACGTGATGAACTCTATCCACCGTAGAGTTAGGATCTTCTCCATAATTCCAATGTTTGAAAACTTTCTCGCACTTATCCTCAAAATATTTTTTTGTTTTTTGTGTGTCTAGTGTATATGTTACTTCTGTTGTTTCTAAAAGATTTTTCATTGTAATAACATTAGATTCTTCAATATAATTTTCTTCAGACCATAAACACCCAAGAAAAAAATCTTGTTGATCCAAACCAAAAAATCTTAACTTATCAATTAAACTTTTGTTTATTGTAAAGTATTTTTGAGTATCATCACAAATAACAAAAGTTAAGATATTTGGAGAAATAGACTTTAAGTAATACGCCGTAATCCAACATAAAGCAGCATTACCAAAAATAACATACTTCATAGTTTAAATGTAAACCATCCTGTTGCCACATATTTAGTTTCTGTTTTAGAAGTTTCTCCATAATGAGACCATGGCCAATAAGCAGGCCATATAACTAATCGACCTCTTTTTGCTTTAATCTTTTTATTTTGTGTTGGAAATATGGTTCTTCCACCAGATTTAACATCATTTAAGTATATCATCCAAACCAAAATTCTATCAAGTTCTTTTCCAAGACCAGCACACTCACAATGTCTTTCATGATATCCTTCTCCTGGCATATATCTTTGAATATTGTAGTGTGGATATACCATAAATTCATTTACACAGTCAAGACCATTCGTGTAATGTTTTTGAAAATATTTTTCTGTATTTTCTATAAGGCATGAACCTATTATATTTGATGCTAACTCTGATCCATCATAAAAATCATAGGTAACATCTGTAGACTGCTTACTTTTACTTGCAGATCCACCATTAGTTAATCCTACTCCCTGTTTTTTATATGGATCTACTTCAAAATGAAGTATAAGTTTTTCAGTTTTTTCTTTTGATAAAATATTATCATATATTTCAATAAAATTTTTCATATCTTTAAGTATCCAGTTTTCATATTATACTCACCGACCAAAATGTAATTAAAAGCAATACAATATCTTTCCATATCGGATTTAGATTCTTTTACTTCATGGTAAAGATGAGATGGAAATATCATTATATCTTTTGGTTCTGGTGTTGTATTCCAAATTCTAGAATTGAAAATATTCCATTCTTTCACACAAAACTGTGGATTTAATGTCGTTGAACAATATGTTGGTATCATGCTAGGAATAGAAAATTCTATGTCGCCACTATTCTTATCAGTTTGTAAGTACAAAATTCCACTATACATTGAGTTAGAGTGTGAATGAAGTTGTGATTTACTTCCTCTAACATGTTTCATTACCCAAGAAGATGTATGTTTAATAGATAGTTCTTCCCCTATTTTTAATTCGTCCCTAAGAAACGACTTAAGTTCTTTTTCAATTAAAGTTTTTACACTTGGAAAAAAATTTAAGACAGATTGATCTTTACTACAGTAACCATCTCCAATAAACTCATATTCGAGTTCTTTTACTGAACTCATTAACAAATTTAGATCGATATTAACTTTATTATAAAAAAGCGGAGTTGAAAATAAGGGAAATACCGTCATTACAATTTTTTAAAGTTGAAATTAATTACACACCTCGATTTTTTCTTTGGTATATGAGCACTATGATAATTCTTCCCATCAAAAGTTAAACACCTACCCTGTTTTGGTTTAACAGATCCACCATTTCTAAATAAAGTTTTTGCTGGGCTATCATTTACGTAATAAATCAAGACCATATGATCATCTGGTGAATCCACATGCCACGACGTATGTCTATAATCAAAAAAGTTTCCGGATGGTGGAACAAAATTAGCCTGACATCTATCCAATTTAAATCCAAAATTTTCACTGAAGATGTTCAGTATTGGACTTAGGTTTTCTTCAATTAAATAAAAGCAGCTAGAGTCTGTTTGTTCTCCATCAATAACAAATCTATGACAAAACCAATCAACTTCTCTACTTTGAAATAAATTATTTCCAAACAGTTTTCTTTCTTCTTCAGTAACAGTTCCGTTGTGAATCCACCAGGGAAAAAATTTACCCATTAAAGATTTTTTTAATCTCTCTTGGTTTTCAAAAGAGATTAGATTATCATAAACTTTAAACATAACATTAAAATAATAATTTTACCTTACTTCCCAAGCAATATTTTCTTCATCCCAAGTATAATACATATCTCCTCCAAATTCAAGATCATCGCTTGGTTTAGGAACAGGTGCTCTCCATCTAAAGTTTTCATCCAATGTCCAAGATGGAAAGGGTTGATCAAAAATAAATGCCTGATTTTCTGGGTCATAAGTCATACCAACTCCAGCAGGATTATATTTTAACTCTGCCCCCTGTTTGGGATCTTCACCATCAGTTGTTGCAAAAGAAACAATCCACCTATCACTATCAGGTAGTTTAGGAATTAATTCTTCTTTTCCAATAACAACATCAATAACAACATTATCTTCATTTAATTTTGCCAGTGTAGTTTTCATATATTCAATTTGTTAAGGAGTAACATATCTAATATATATTCCACCATCTCCACCATTAAACCAACTACCTCCTCCACCACCTGATCCAGTAACTCCAGCAGTTCCATCAGGTAGTGGACCACTGTCAGACTGCCCCCCTTTACCGCCTCCGCCGAATCCACCTGGTCCACCAGGACCACCTAGATTATTTCTAACATTATTTCCACCACCACCGCCACCAAAGTGTCCATAAGTTCCACTAGGACCAGGAGCACCAAAACCAGCAGGAGCCCATACTGCTGCTTGATTAGTTCCGTTGCCACCACCACCAGGAGAGTATCCATTCTCTCCTGATCCACCTACTCCTCCTCCACCACCACCTCTGGCAGGAGCGGGAGGGTATGGGTTGTCTGTTCCGTATCCACCAGGATTTCCTTGTGGACCACCAGATCCACCACTTCCAGGACCACCAGCCCATCCAGTTCCACCACCTCCACCAGAAGCTGAAGAGGCATATCCAGGACTGTTGCTATTTCCACCACCGCCTCCACCAAAAGCAGTTTTGGGATTTGGACCACCAACATCGTAAATACTACTGCCGCCAGCTGGCCAACCAGCAGCACCAACAGTCATTAGCATTAATGATCCAGGAGAAATTGGTGTACCGGGGTGATACACTACTCCACCAGCACCACCGCCGCCGCCACCGTCACCACGTCCTCCTCCACCACCACCAACAACTAGAACATCAACAGATGTAACTGAGGAAAGACCAGGAACTTCTAAGTAATCTGTAGTGCTAAAGTAATGGAATGTATATCCACCTGCCTCTACAATAGTTCCTCCAGTAATATCTTTACTTCCGGAGAACAATATTCCAAGATTGTCTGTAATATAAGTTAGAAAAGGCATAGATTATACTCCATAATCTCCGTTCATGTTTCCGATAACCATGTAACTTGCGATAGCACCATCGCCAACAGTATCTATACCAACAAAGTTAAAGATATCTATCTTGTTTGCCGTTGCCGTGGGTGCTGTTGATCCTTGCCAATGAATTGTTTTTCCTGTTCCATTATAAGAAACGGCATTCACAATTCTTGCCGCAGCTTTTTGTCTAATCACAACCGAATGTGTCAGAACATGATTGGAAAGATTAGTTGGAATGTTTGTGATCTGTAATGTTACATTGCCATTAAGAGTATGATCCGCATAAGCAACGTTTCCACTGCCACCAGTGAAACTCAGTAAGGCAGTTTCACCAGAGGTCCACTTGGTTGACTTCTGTGCCATCGAAGCAGTGGCAGTGGCAACAAAAGTAGAAATACCCGATGCTTCAACACCACCAGTAACGATTATACCAGCACCACTAGTTGCTAGTTTTTGAGAAGCATCATAATAAAGATTGACGGGACCATCACTGACACCATCAATCATTGCCTCACCGACATATTTTTCTAAACTGAACTGACTGGTGCGAATATATAAGTTTCCAGTGCCAGTATCGTCAATGATGCTGTGAGCACCGTTGTGGTATATTTGTAAATCATTACCATCACCAAAACTCAATATATCATTATCACCTAATTTTACATCGTTTTGGAACGTGGCAACACCTACAACATCAAGACCACCACCAGTGATTCTAAGTCCTGCTCTTGCTGTGGCAATACCAATTGAATCTTGATTGGTAACGTTCTCATAAGTAAGGTCGCCAAGAACCGTTACGTTTCCACTGAAGTTAGCGGAAGAACCAGATAGAACTCCACCAACCGTAGCAGCACCAGAAACGTTAACACTGGTTGCACCAATGGTCCCAACAGTAATATTAGGAGTTCCAGAAAGACCCGTTGCGTTTCCTGTTACGTTTCCAGTTACGTTTCCAGTAACATTACCAGTCAGAGCACCAGAAAATGTAGTGGCGGTGACGACACCAGAGGCATTAATTTGATTAATAGTAAGAACAGTGGAGTGTAAGGTATTACCACCAACCTGAACACCATCGGTGTGATGTATGGTGACTCCAGTTCCAACTTTGACTTGATTATTAGACCCATCAAGCGTGATCGAACTTGTTCCTATGGTAAGAATACCAGTGATCCTAGCATCACCAGTCACGACTAGTTGTGTTGTTCCACCACCGACGACGGTATTACCAAATGTTGAAACCCCAGAAACATTAGCACCAGCAGCAGAAAGTGTTGCTGCCGTTAGAATTCCACTTAACTGAATTCCTGGCGAAAGAATATCAATACCAGAGGCAAAAGTTACAACACCAGCAACATAGGCACCCTGGTTAAAGTTAACTGCAGATTGGACCGTAAAATTTCCAGCACAAGTAAGAGTTTGACCTGCTCCAATGGTCATCCCTTTGCTATAAACCGGAGCAGTACTCCCGTTTTCACTTACAATATTGTCTACTCTTAACTCAGACATTTATTTGAAATGCTTTTCTTTTATTTATTTAGAAAAGGTTTAATACGTTAATTTTTAATGTTGTTCCAGCATCAATATGGAATGTGGCACCAGAACCAACTATAATCACACTCTCTCTCATAAATGCAAGACTACCTTCATATACACTTACATTAACATCTGCTTGAGTGTTCGATGGAATATAAAGTGCTTTTGGAGTCTTAAAGATCTTATTTAATGGACTGGTTTGATCACTGCTGAGTGCCGTTGCAAATCCACTCACACCAGTCAGTTGAGATCCGTCACCAACAAATGATGTTGCCGTGATTACACCAGAAACATTAACGTTATCAAACTCGGCATGTCCATCTACATCTAAATCACCATTGGCATCAATGTTCCCTGAGAATGTAGAAATACCAGATACACTGAGTTGTTTAGCAAATAATGTTGATCCAGTAACTGTTGTAATACCAGCAAACGTTGAAACCCCAGTTACGTTTAAGTTAGTTGGGTTTAACTGTGTTATATTAGCAGTCGCAAAGGTAGAAACACCAGAAACATTTAATTGCTCTAAGGTTCCTAGTGAAGTTAAGGAAGAAGCAGTAACGCCAGATCCTAATGTTGTTGAAGAAATAATTTGAACACCATTAATCCTAATGGTGTTATCGGTTACTTGAACGGCACCAGCGGCAAGTCTGACTCCATCAGGAACTTGTGTAGATCCAACACCAACGGCATAATTGAACAACCAAGCATCAGTGGTTCCAACACCAAAAGTTCCACCCTTCACCCACATCATCTGCTTGTAGGTATCAGGTAAGGTACTAATTCCAGTTGATTTTAAAGGAACTAATGAGGAACCCTCAGTTGAAGCAATAGCAATTCCACCATGATTTGCTGTTACATCAGTAGAAATATCGACACCATTGATATTAGTGGTAACACCAAGAATAATATCTCTATCATATACCTGAAGATCTTGTGCTTGGATTACGGTTGTGGTTCCACCAATACTTAAGTTACCACCAATGTATACATTATTATGAAATGTTGCGGTTGTATCATATACATCAAAGTTATTTGAAACACCCAGGGTATGAATCGTGGCAATACCACTTACATTTAGATCATCAACTTCAGTTTGTCCATCAACATCTAAACTTCCGTTGGCATCAATATCACCAGTAACGGTTACAATACCAGAAGCAACAATATTTCTTGTGGATAAATCATCTCCAAGTGAGGCACCACCAGTAATACTTAATGCCGTCGTGTATAATGTTCCACCAACATATAAGTCATTTTGATATGTACCAACTCCTACAAAAGTTGATACTCCAGAAACCTTGAGTTGATTGACTGAAGTTGTGGTGGTATGAATTGTAACACCAGATCCAACATTGATTGTATTGGTTGTTCCATCAATCGTGACAGAAGAAGAACCAACAGTTAAAACACCTACAATGCGAGCATCGCCAGCAACAAATAAATCATCTCCAACAAATAAATCGTCTTGAGTTGTAACAATACCAACAAAGGTCGAAAGACCAGCAACATAAAGTTGAGATGCCGTGGCAATTCCTAAAGTTCCAATGCCACTAACATTAAGATTAGAAACACCAGCGTTAGAACTGGTTAGAGTTGTAATTGTTCCAACACCAGAAACGGAAAGTTGCTTGGTGAATAATGTTGATCCAGTGACTGTCACAATACCGGCAAAAGTTGAGACACCAGTTATGAACAGTTGAGATATTGATGCTCCAGTTCCAATTACTGTGAGAGTGCTTGTTGGATTTGTGGTTCCGATTCCAACATTACCAAGGGTATGAATGCCAGCACTATTTTCTTCCCAGTAATTGACACCCTGTACACCTTGTACACCTTGTACTCCATGAACACCTTGAGTGCCTTGAACCCCCTGAATACCAAAAGCACCTTGAATACCTTGAACACCTTGAGGACCAGCAGATTCAAAGGTTAGAATATCAATAATGTCCCCAGCAGTCGCACCAACAGCAAGAACAACAACGTTTGATCCATTGGTGGCAGTATAATCTGCTGGTGTTAAACGAACACCATTGAGGAACACATCAATGTTTGTTCCGTCAACATAAGTTGCGGCAAAGGTGGTCTGCCCACCGGTGGCAGTATAGTTATATTCCTGTCTTAAGAAACTAAATCCCTGTATGCCCTGAGTACCTTGAAGACCCTGAGTACCTTGAAGACCCTGAGTGCCTTGAACACCTTGAGTACCCTGAGGACCAGCAGATTCAAATGTGATTACATCTACAATATCCCCAGCAACCAGAGGATTATTTAAGATGAGTGTGTTCCCACCCGAAGTTGTATACTCAGATATGGTTAAGTGAACACCATTAACAAAGACGTCCATTGAGCCGATAACGGCATAGTTAACACTGAAGTTTGTTTGCCCTTCAGTGGCAATGAACGTATACTCATCTCTATCAAAAGTTGATCCCTGAACACCTTGTGTTCCTTGAAGTCCTTGTGTTCCCTGAACACCTTGAGGACCTTGGACACCTTGAGGACCTAAATTTCCTAACCTCCTCCAAGAGGATCCATTCCACTGCCATCTATTGCCATTTGCAATGTAAATCTGATTAATAGATGGGCTAATTGGAAAGTCTAGTGCCGCCATTATCTACTTTTTAGTTATTTATTCTGGTTTAGGTCCTAGTAAATCTTCATCCCAGATTGCTTTGAGTTCTGTTGTGATTTCATCAACAGTTGTTCCAGTGATTTCTGCTTCAGTTACTATGTTGGTAACGTCTCTTAGTGCTTGTTTCTGAGTTGTGATAGGAGTTGTATCAGTGCCTAATTCTAAAGCACGGACAAAATCCACATCAAGTTTTTCTAGAAGTGGTTTTCTTGCTGCTCTTAACTTATCCTTTTGGATTTCCTTAGCTTTATCTAGATTGATTTTAATCATTTTCCATACTCCTGAACCCAATCTTCGTAATCCATTCCATATCCAGTAGGTTCTCCAAGTGCCTCTGTATCTAGTTCCCAAGCATTAAAGAATGTCTGATCATTAGATACTTCAGTCTCATCAACAATCCAGAATGGTTTTCCAGTTGGAGTGTCTTTAAGTGCTATTTCTGCGATAGTATAAGTTTCCAGTGCTTCTGGTGCTGGATAACATATTGCTACACCACCAGCATCACTTTCTAAAAGAATTAATTGAGACATAATATCTTTTTATTTTTATTTATTGGTTCAACGAATAACAGCAGCACTAAATCCAAAATCATAATCACCATTAGCATAATTTTTTAACTTTACCGTAAATGTTGTGGTTGATCTTATGCTATAATCTTCATTAATAAAAGCATCAGAGTTACTTCTAAAAGGCATACCTACCACGGCATAGTTTGTATCAGATATTGCACTAGTCAAATTAACTGTCCATCTTCCTGTTGCCTGTTGAGTTAAAGAAGTAACATTCGCAGACCCCATCATTGCGTTTCCTAGACCATCGAAGCCACTGTTTTTTCTCACCCAAGCACGAACTCCATATACAGTTGCTGCTGAACCATATCCATTATTATATTTAAAAGTAGTACCATCAAATGTCAAATTACTAGAACTTGTTGCTGTTCCACCAGAATTATAAAGTACCTGACCACTTGAACCACCAGTAGGTCCACCAGCACCTTGAGCACCTTGAGATCCTACAGCACCTTGAGCACCTTGAGATCCTATAGCACCTTGAGCACCTATAGCACCCTGGGCACCTTGAGCACCTACAGCACCTTGAGCTCCTTGTGCACCTTGTGCACCTTGTGCACCTACTGCACCTTGGGCACCTTGGGCACCTTGAGTTCCTACTGCACCTTGAGCACCTTGAGCTCCTACTGCACCTTGAGCTCCTTGAGCACCAACTGCACCTTGGGCACCTTGAGCTCCTACTGCACCTTGAGCACCTTGGGCACCAACTGCACCTTGAGCACCTTGAGATCCTATAAGACCCGAACTAGAACCTTTCCAAATTCCTGTTGGACTAATGACTTCAACCCCACCAACAAAAAGTCCACCACC
>Ga0194123_10007309_pt1 | contig 11058 bp, 7 predicted proteins | sample TA2MahsurfametaG_5_FD_155479 | JGI IMG/M metagenome (GOLD analysis project Ga0194123, IMG submission 155479) | Freshwater microbial communities from Lake Tanganyika, Tanzania - TA2015023 Mahale A surface | ecosystem: Environmental > Aquatic > Freshwater > Lake | place: Tanzania: Lake Tanganyika... | reverse complement strand
CCCGAATGTTGTGAATACATCGGTAACGACGGCTGGACCGACTGTCCGGCCTGCGGAGCGATCCTGATCGAGCCCGGCATCGACACCTGCCCTGATTGCGGCAACGAGCTGGAGGAGGATTCCATCATGTGCCTCCACTGTGAATGAGGCCGAGGTTCACCCAGCTCTCGTAAAGTTCGGTGACCCGCGTGATGTGCCGGTGTTCGACGGAGGACGAGGAACATGACAACCCGAAGTCGACAACTCGCCACGCATCACATCGCGAAGGTGATCGAGCGTCTCTCCGCTAGGTGTGCGGCGACCATGCCGATCGCCCGCCAACGTTGCTAGCGATCGACAGTAAACAATGTCAATCTGCACTCATCAGTGTGAGATAGCCATCCTCAAGATGAAATCGGCGTTCACGTATAGCCCACTGCAGATGAGGTCGAATGGTCGACTGAACCTTCTCGGTGAGTGATTTTGCGCCGAAGAACGTCGCCGTCCAGCGAATCAGTTCGCCCTCTGAGATGGAGATGCTCTGCCGAATGACCGACTCCATCGCATTGACCACTTCATAGGGAGTGACGTCTTCCAACTTGCGCTGTTCCAGATTTGACTGTCGGAACCCTCGCCAAGAACCGGGATCAACTCCATTCGGCCATAGATAGACATCATTACCAATTTGTGTATACGGTCGTGTACCGAGCAGTGGCCACATTTTCTGAAGCTGGTTACTGGTGAATCTCTGAACCCCAAACTCCTTGGCGGTGCGCCGCAACGCGTTGTACGCAGAAATTGGTCCTTCGTGGTCGACCACGCCCTCCAGAACTTGGAGCGCGACATTCGTGACCGTGAAACTCGGATCCTGCGGCACGCCTTGGAAGGTCACTGTCTTAAAAGCTTCCTGACTCTCAAGAACGGCTTCAGAAGCCCGTGCCTGCTCAGGGACTACGTCGGGGACGATCGACGCAAACTCAACATCAGACACGCCTTTTCCCGTATCAGCCCCTTGGCCCGGTTCCACTTCTTGCTCAACTTCTTGCGCGGCCAAGTGCACTTGCTCAGAAAGTTCATTGATGACATCGTCCAATTCAATTCTGAGTGATGGCATCCAGACTCGCGCCACTCGTTGCCACTTCATCACCTTCTCAAGAATTGTGACCGGCAGGGCGTCTCGATCAATTGCAAGCGGGCGCTCACTCCATTCCTCGCTGTCAAACAAGACCGCTACGAGCCACCGATTGCCCATTTGGGGAAGAGTCAGAGCCATATCAATCTTGAACTTCGACAAGCCTCGATTGAAACCCACGATGATCCCGCGATCGCGAAGTACTTCGGCAATTCGCTTGACTTGAGGCAGAACCTGACCTTCCCGTTGAGAGGCCTCACCCCGGTTCTCGGATCTGTTCCTCGCGGACATGAGGTACTCACGCAGATGGACCATGCCCAGCGAATGGGCGTTACTCATTTCCTCGGGATCAAACGACGAAACAACCACAAACTGCCGCTTGGCGCGGGTGACCGCGACGTTCAGTCGCTTCTCACCGCCTTGCTGGGTCAAGGGCCCAAAATTCAAAGGCATCGCACTGCCATCCGCCCGTCTCGAGAATGACGTGCCGAGGATGATGACATCGCGTTCGCGCCCTTGAACATTTTCGAGATTCAGGACAAAGAGTCTTCGCTTCTTGTCCTCCGTTTCCCTCAACTCCTGAATCAGCGGGTGACTCTCTTTGTCGAGTAAGGCAGTGATCAAATTTCGCTGCTGAATATTGAGAGTGACAATTCCGTAGGTGAGCCCTGCAGTTCGAGGATCGTTCAGGCGCCGGACTAACTCTTCGATAATTGCCTTAGCCTCGGTTTCATTAGTTCGCGTCTTGCCGTGATCAAACTGTCCGCTAACTCTTCGGTAGAAGACGCCAAGATCGTCACGGACATCCAGAGGCGCCGGAAACGTCGACAATCGTCGCTCGTAGTAATGATCATTTGAGAATGAGATCAGGGATTCGTCCTGACTGCGATAGTGCCAGGTGAGGAGAGTTTCTGGGACGCCCGCCACAACAGCTTCTTCCAGAATTGAATCTTCTTCATCCGCTACGACCTCTTCGGTTGTCTCCTCCTCATTGGTGTTCATTGACCCAAACTTGGTTGGTGGCATCTGCTTGGAGTCACCGACGATCACTACGGATTTTGCCCGACCCATTGCGCCAACTGCATCAGCAGTCACAATCTGGGACGCCTCGTCAAAAACGACAATGTCGAAGTTGATCTTTCCGGGTGGGAGGAACTGCGCTACTGAGTCCGGACTCATCAGGAAGCACGGTGTCAAGTCAGAGACGATGTCCGGGTACAACTCAATGAGTGTTCGGATCGAACGTCCCCGTCGACGCTTGCTCGGATTATTGACATCTCGCCGGAAATCGCCAACCTTGCCAGTAGTCACACCAGCATTGATTTTGCGACTCTTGTATAAGAAGTAAGGAATCGACGCCTGGGCTTGCCTCTTTCGCTCCTCCAACATGGCAATGAACTTGTAAACACGCCGTGTTTGCAGAGTCCGGTCGAAGATGTCAAGGTTTGTGCCCTCGGCCTGAACTACTAGCGACGTTGTCAGGATGCCCCGCTCGAGCGCGGAGGGAGCAAACTGAGCCGGTAGCTGACCCGTCTCGATGTCGAGAGCCATCTTGCTTAACCCCACGTGGCGGAACTGTGCTAGGTGCGCACGAAGGGTCGACCAGCGTTGCACGGAGAGGAAGGTTCCCCCGTCTCTTGCGCTCTTCCAGTCATCGGAACAACGACTCGCCACTGAGCCCACGATTCCTTCACCGTTCGCCCACTCAGCAATCGACTCCTCGGTTGCGCAGAGGAGTGTTGTAAGTTGGTCGAAAACTTGGGCGAAATCGTGAACCTTGTGATGGAAACCCAGTGGCAGCGAAACTGGGGCCGGCCACAAATTACGCAACGCTTGTGTCTCCGGCGAAAGGTCGCTCAGCGCGTGCCCGACGGCCGCAAAGAGAACTGCTCTCTCCTTGACCTGCTCCAGAGACTCTACGGTAAGCGGCGTAGTATCAAGCAAAAACGATTTGCCAGGTATCGCTCCCAAACGGTCATCAAGATCTTGGAGTCTTTCTGAGGCTCGGGCAGCTTCACCAACCAGTCGACCTACAGTCGTAAGATCAAGGCTTTCTACCGATAGGAAACTGGCAAGAGCACCCAATGCCTCGTTTACCTTCTTTTTACGGCCAATAGCGAAGGATTTGATCGCTACCGCAACGGCTTTTTCGATGTCAACCACCTTGGTCGAAAGGAGAATTGACACCGTTTCCCTCAGCTCAGGTGAAAGCGATTGAAGGGTCGCCGACCAATCAGCAATGATGAGTTGGACGTCTCGCAACCACTCCTCGTTCGCCGCCTTGGCAAGTTCTGATGTATTGACTCTCGCAGCGTTTTCCTTCAATTCGAGGACACTTGCCAGAGTTTGTAGAGATTTCGTGTTCCTCGCAGAGTCGAACGCCTCTCTCATTTCCGTGCCACCGGCAGCGATCAACTGAGTCGCTCCGCCGATGGCAAGATCAATGAGTCGCGCCAAATCCCCTCTGTCCAACGTCGCAAAGGGGAGTTCTCCCACTAGGGACCAGGGATGACTCGGCCTCACTTGAGCGATACGAGCCAATTCTTCAATCTCGTAGGTTTCGCGCATGAGACGATCAACGATGTCCTGTTCGAGTTCGAGGAATGCACGAGGCACATCGACGATCGGGCCCTCTCCAAGTTCGCCGAGACGGTAGTAGGCAGAAGCAAAACTAAAACCCGCGTTGTTCCGTCCGTACACGTTCCGTCGGTATTCATCCAACTGAGCAGCAAGAACCGCAAACTCGTCCTCAAACTGACGATGAATCTTCTCATCAATCATCGGGCTCTGGTCCAATGCATCGCGCAGCTGCTCACGCAAAGCTTCTGGTTTGGTTCCGCTGTCGTGTAGGACCAAACAGTACGGTCCCAATTGAACCTCCTCGAGCCGCTCCTGTACTTCCTGGAGGGCCGATTGCTTCTCGGCCACAAAGAGGACCTTCTTCCCACGAAACATCGCATTGGCGAGAAGGTTCGTGATCGTCTGACTCTTTCCACTGCCGGGCGGTCCCTGGAGAACGAACGAATGGCCGGCTAGTGCACGCTCGATTGCTCGGATCTGTGATCCATCTGCTGACTGGGCACAAACGACGCTGGTGTCATCAAACTTGACATCCTCGTCTTCACGATTTGCCGGGTCCTGAAACCGTTCGCGTGGAGTTTCGACCAAGTGCTTTACCAAAGGGTTCGTAACGAAGTCCTTCCAATGGTCTGACAGGTCCTTCCAGAGGCGAAACTTCTTAAAGTCCAAAACAGCCAACGACGCCGTCTGATTAACACTGAATCCTTGAACGTCAAGGCCCTTTTCCCGAAACTCCACCCGCAATGCCTCAAGTCCGGCATGAACATCCAGGCCGAGATCGTCGGACATGTCATCGCTGAACCATTGGAGCGTCATCTGCTCTCTGAATCGCAGGGCCTCGATCAAGCAGTAGTTAACTGTCGTCGACTGTGTCGAATCCATCTCAATCTGGACTGTTTCCACACCCCGAATGTTCTTGATTCGAATCGGTACCAGAAAGATCGGAGACTCGTAATCACCGTACTTATCAGCCCACTTCACCGAGCCAAGCGTCAGATAGAGACAATTGACTCCCGTTTCCTCTTCCTGGGTTCGGGAATCGCTTTCAAGACGGGACGTTACGCTCTTGAACCTCGCGGCCTCCGTATAGGCATACATTCCCCCTAAGCGGGTCAGGATCTCCTGAAGTGCCTCTTTCCTCATTTGATCTGCCCGTTGGACTGCCGCGGCTTGCACCTCATTCAGCGCATCAATTGCCTTGAGTTGAAGTGGCAATCCGTTGTTCAGATGATCCTCAATCCATCCCAGCATGTCCAGGGGGGGAAGGATCTTGATTCCATGACGACCGGCATTCAGGTTCAGTAGACGGTTGCGGAACGACAGGTCTAAGAGGGAGTTCTTCCAAGATTGGATACGACCGGGCACTGACTCGGGCAACAGCTTTCGCGTTGCGGAATCGCGTCGCTCAATCACTGGTGGGGTGGATGGCCCATTATCAATAACAACGGTCAGGACATTGTCACGGACAATGCGAGCGGGAATTGGCCGGATTCCTTCGCGGTGCGCCTTGCTCACATCTATCAGGGACCAAAAAGTGTTTTCAAGGAGAGGAACGCTAAAGCTGGTCTTCGCACGTGCGAACGTTGATCCGTCGGTCAGACAGACTGTTTCAACTGGAACAATCAGGCGCGAATCAATCAAACTCTGCACGGCGTTCCAGGAATAGGTAACACTCGAATTCAGCAGCTGTTCATTCGCGATGTAGCCGCCAAACGCATGACCTTTGACAACGAAGATAACTGGGTGCAAACCCGCTTGCTCGAGGCACGACGCATAAGCGCACGCCAGATCAATACACGTACCGTTTTTCTCTGACAAAACACGATCAAGCGGTCGCAGTTTTTGGCCAAGCGAATCAAATGAAGCCGGCGGATTGATGTAAGCAATTCCGTACTCCTGCATTGCCAAGAAAACTGCTTCGGCTACGCGATGTTGTTGTCCGGAACCCGCAGCCTGATATCCACTCAGCCCCGGGGTGCCGTTGCGTTCAAGTATCTGCGAGGCTTTAGCCAGAATCTGGCTTCCATCGGGATGGTTGGGCTGAACGAAGGCCGCCGTGACCGCATGTTTGCGGATAAGCCATTGATCACGAGCGTAAATGTTGACGTCGTATCGAATCTCCTGAGTGTTGCCAAGATCATCTTCCAACCCAATGATGACCGTCGCTGGCGCAAGCTCCTCCAATTCGGCTAAGGCAATATCACTCAACTGGAGCGCATGGACAGGCGCCAACTCAACCGCTGCGCCCATCCGAGGCGCGTCAAGGACAACCTCATTCTCTTTGATCGGCGATCTCTCGTTCGCAGCCCACTCACCTCGAAACCGAACGGTGATCTTCTTCGACTCAACGGGCCCACCAGAAATCTTCAACGATGACAGCATTGGCACGCGATTGTGCGCGAGGGCGTAGCAGAAACTCGGCACTTCGCCGGGGCCGACACCATTGAACTCAAGAACTACTTCGTAGGGTTCTGAGACCTTAAGCGCGCCCTCCGCAACATTGATTTCCCCAGTAAACTCCGACATCAGATACCCCCAATTTGCCAAGCCTGATAAGCCTATGGATGATTGAAGATGCGTGCAAATGATTCCTGGCCGAGCGGGGTTTCTGGGGTGAGCGATCAGTACGTGTGCTGATGGGCGGAGCACTCACAGAACGCGATGCCCGCTCGTTCAGGATCACACTTTTCGTGCCTTCCGGCAGCGCACCTCACACAGACACCGTTAACACATTGATAGCAACCAAGCTTGCCACGGCCCTCCGCCACCTGAACTTTCGACGACTCGATCATTCCCTTTGATCGGGAAAGCATCGATGGGCAATCCTCCCGGACGTGGAATGCGTGACCACCACTAGTGAAGTAAACCGTTGTTACTTTCGTGTCGCAGATAGGGCAGCGGCCCGATGGATGCAGTGAGTGCAAATCGCACGATGCCATTCTTCGACTCCTCTTTTTGAACTCGATTGGCAAATATCTATCGCGACTTCAATAGGTAGCGAGGTGTGACCACGAGCCAGGTATGAGTTCTGCACTTACATACCCTTCATTCTGAATTCCCCCAGCTCCTGAGGGCACTGACGATTCGTCCGTTTCTTCTCAAACTGAAAAAGGTTGACGCACTAACTGAAACCTTCCTGCCATCGGATGCCTTCTTGTGCCGCCCTACCGCCACATGGCCAGAAACACCGTCCCCCCATGCACGAATCCAGTAGAAATCGCCGAAACGGAGTATCTGTTCCTCCTGTTCAAAGGAGCTAGGACCTCCTCCAACCCATCCGGCCGAACCCCACGCAACTACTTCCACGCCTTCACTTTGCTCATCTGGCACAAACCGAGCCTCACCAGTTGGAGTGTCGGCACGGTGAGTTGTTACACCATTAATCGAAGCTTCATCCACATATGGTCCAAACAACGGCGATAGTAGTTCGAGGAGGTCAACAACAGGGATATCACTTGCTGTAATGGACGGACGGCCAGAAATAGAACCAAGAATCTCGCGAAGGATTTCGAAGTCAGAAGCGTCGAACTCACGAACTTGAGTTGCTTCCGAGGACCCAACAAAGATTGTGCCCGCAAACATTTTGCCCCTACTTTCTACTACTTGTTGAAAGAAATCTCCGCGTTGATGGATTTACGGTCATAGACCTGGTCCCCATGATGTTTGGCCTCACATCCAAACTCGAGAGCAACCATCCCAGTCACTCGGGATTGGATTGCGGAGCCTCGGGTCATTGAGACCTAGCCGCTCAATGAGATCATTCCCTCGCCCGAACTGGCAGGGCCAGCAGGACGTCACAAGATTTGGGTAGTCGTTCCCCCCACCAAATGAATGCGGTCGCACATGATCAAGACTTACACTTGCGGCAAGGATCAGCCCGTGTTTCAAGTCATTGGTTGGACCACGTTGCAATACATCAGGGAACAGCAAACTCATCCTTTTGAGGGCTTGGGTATCGATGACCGGAGAATTGCACCACCTACAGGACCAAAAGTCGCGTTGAAAAATCATCCTCGCGAGCCCTTTCGAAGGCATTCGCTCTTCCGTACTACGTAATCTCGGATACTCCCGAAGACTTCGAACAGCGAGCGAGTTAAGTCGGTCATACTCAGGCCACGATGAGTAATAGTGCTGACGCAATCTCTCCGAATCAAGAGACTGAAGAACCTGCGACGCCAGCTCCAGATCCTTTTGTTCAACAAGCACACATGCCTCACGAAAACTTTGAACCGACTTCACCACGAATTGAGAGCAGTCAACTAGCGAATTCTGAGGGCACTGGCTCTCGTTCCGGGCGAACAACACATCTTGATCCCATTCGATCATGTATTGCTCGAGCGAACTGAAATAGATCGCACCGATCCCGTGATAAACGTCGCGAGTCTGACCGATAAGTGCGCCGCTAAGTCGAATGATTTCGAGCAAGTCAGAACGATCGACTCCCGGGAATCGTTCATCTACCCACGCCTGCGGGATCCCTCGATTCACTGCAACGTAGTAGTTCATTCCCATGAAACGTCGGATGTCTTCACCACTGATCCTAAAACGGAATTCCGAGGCACTCAGATCTACTTCTGGCTTTTCGCTCACCTAGCCATCCCCCGAGGCCACGACAATGCGGCACATTGCTAGCTATCCGATTTCAATTCTTTCAGAATTTCGCCACGACATCAACCGGCTTTACTACGATAAATCCAATCTTGGCGGTTGAGAGCAGCTGTCAGTACATATGCATTCGCCAATGTAGTCGCAGGTCTCATACTGATTATCAAAACCGAAAAGCGGAGAGTAGTCGCAGTTTGCGCCTTTTCGAACCCGACATGGGCTAGGTTTCGTTCACTACGAAAGGACGCGCCATGGCACACGAATTGGAATTGTTGAAAATCATCCGGCACATCTCGTCGGTGTATCAAGACCTCAACGACACCGGCACTCTCACGGAAGAAGAGATTGTCGAGAATGAGGAAATTGGGAACGAAGTAGCCGATTGTCTTGTCAAGTCGCTATCGCTCGAAATCGTCGGGACTGACGGAGACACCATCACGGTGAAAATCAAGACCCTTGACGAGACTTGGCAATTCGTAGAAAATTATTGGAACTCAGAAATCGTGAAATTGACCGAAGAGGAAGTCCTCCAGCAGACGGGCGATTTGTCTGAACGAATCTGATTTCAGCGTCTGTTTGTCCTGCGATCTCGATGTTGATGATCCCTCACTGATTTTCTGTTGTGATTGACTTTCCAAGACTGGAGTGTCGCCCTCGTTGCTCTCAGACCTAACATGACCATGGGCTCACTCAAACCTTGGAGACTCGAGCAAGTTGACACTTCAACCGAGAGAGCATTTGGCTTTAGTCTTTGTCATACGAGACGCGGGACCTAATCTGCACCCATGACACGGCAGATTTCAACACAAGTCCCCAAGGTCGGACCTGGCGGCTTTGTCATCATAGATACCGAAACAACTGGTCTTCATGATCCCGCTCGAGTTATCGAACTCGCCCTCGTCTTCACAGACAAAGCAGGAAGGATTGAGCGCTCATGGACCACACTTGTCAAAGGTGACGGCACCTCTGGTGGCAGCCGAGTGCGCGCAATTCATGGGATTTATGATCATCAACTTCACGCAGCTCCTACTTTCGCATCCATTGCTCCGGCGGTGTCTCGTGCGCTCAAGGGTCGAATCGTGATCGGACACAACGCAAAGTTTGATAGAGCACGCCTGAACTATGAGCTTCGTCTTCTTCGTAAGCCAGATTTGCCGGAACTCGTGTGCACGATGTATCTGGGCATGTATCTTGGTTATGGGCAACTTCGACTAGACGACGCGATTAAGCAGTTCGGAATCAGTCGAATCACTGCTCACTGTGCAGAAGACGACGCCCTCGCCGCCGCCGAGCTTCTACGCTACTACCTCAAGCGACATACCCAGGCGGTTGATGAGTACCTACTCAAGAAGGGATTCCGTCGCCAGTAAGGGCATCTGTGTTTATACACCGAACTGAATCACAAATCATGGCCCCACCAGACGCCCGCTAAGTCTGTCAACGAACAACTACCGCGAAGAGGATTTACCGATGAAAGAAAGAGAACTTGCAATCAGTATCGCTCGTTGTGCTGAGGTCGTCACCGCGCGATCGAGCACAAACCATCCCTGCAGCAAGATTGTCAAACTTCAGCCTGATCCATCCGATCACCAGGTTCCGGAACCATGGTTCGGAAACCTAAGCGAAGCGAAGATCCTCTTCATCGCATCGAACCCGTCAATCAACACGAAGACGGGACCCTGGGCGGAGATCTACCCCCGAGCGGATTGGCCCGATGACGCCATTGGCGAATGGGTACTGCGCCGCGTCGATCAGAGTTGGGACGCCGTACCTGTGACGTTCGGAAGGCCTCCACTCAAGAATTTCTTGGTCCGATGCGAAAATGGCGAATACAGAAATGACGGTCCCAAACCTCTATCGCCACAACCAAGCTGGAACGGTGTTCATCAGCGAGCTGTCGAACTTCTAGGTCAATCCGCGTCTCCATTTACTAACTATGCCCTCACCGAAGTAGTCCACTGCAAGAGCAAAGCTGCTGTGGGCGTTCCTGAGGCGCTGGCATTCTGCGGATCAACGTGGATGGAGCAGATCCTCTCCACGGCGGTGAATGTTCGGCTAGTTGTACTACTTGGGAGCCATGCGCGGAACTGGGCGATCACGCAATTTTCTCTCCATCCAGACTTTGCTTGCCCGATCGAGCAGGGAGGAATCGAAGCCGCTCTCAATTCGACATTTGTAACGGAACTGAATGACCGCCGCTCTATGCCGTTCTGCGCACTCCCCCATCCAACAAGTCAAGCTAGGGGTGGCACAAAGTTCGTCACCCGATTCGGGGAAGCTTGCACGTCAGCTCTCTCGAAGATCGCACGTGGAGAGGTATCGATCCCAAGCAGCAATGCGGACTTGGCTCGCATGCTCAGTTCTTAATTAACGGCCTGATTAGAACCTCTCGTTAAACACCTCTTTTCTCTTTGCTACAAGATCTGGGTCAAAGACCCAAAAGCTTGCTGATGTAGAACTGGACAACTCGCGAACAGACTGTCGTCCAATTCGTGTCCCTCAATCCTTGAAGTCCACGACTACTGGAGCGTGATCACTCCAGTCCCAAATTCCTGGGAATGCGGATTCTCCTCCGTAGACACGTTGAACATCCTTCGCCAATTTGGGCGATGCGACGACGAAGTCGATTTGCTGGATCATCCCACCGAACTTCTTTCCTGGCCTTGGCTTCATGCCATTTCGATGGGTAAAGAGATGTCCGCACTTCGGGCTCTGTCGTCGAGTTCCCGCAAAGTATTTGCAATCATGGCAGCCTTCCAACG
>Ga0194123_10007308_pt1 | contig 11059 bp, 12 predicted proteins | sample TA2MahsurfametaG_5_FD_155479 | JGI IMG/M metagenome (GOLD analysis project Ga0194123, IMG submission 155479) | Freshwater microbial communities from Lake Tanganyika, Tanzania - TA2015023 Mahale A surface | ecosystem: Environmental > Aquatic > Freshwater > Lake | place: Tanzania: Lake Tanganyika... | reverse complement strand
GAGGAACAGGGTTTGGTCTCAGTGTAGATCTCATGGGGAGTTCTGCCTCCCAGTGAGCTGTGCGGTCTTACATGGCTGTACCTCCAGAGGAAGCGGGCCAGCCTGATTTCAGCCTCCCAGCCATCGCTGTAGGCGTGCAGGTAAACCTCCTCGTATTTGACCGTTCTCCACAACCTCTCCACCAGGATGTTGTCGTAGCAGCGCTTCCGGCCTGACCAGCTGATCTTGATTCCCTCTCCCTGCAGCCTGCCCACGAAATCGGCGGAGGTGAACTGACAGCCCTGGTCGGAGTGGAAGATCTCTGGCCTGCGGCCGCCTCCCAGCGCCATCTCCAGAGCATCGAGACAGAACTCCGTGTCAAGGCTGTTGGAGAGCTTCCAGCTGAGAACGTTTCTGGAGAACAGATCCACGATCGCCACCAGGTAGAGGAACCCTTTCTGCAGCGGGATGTAGGTGATGTCGGTGGCCCACACCTGATCCACAGCCGTGACCAGCCTGAGGTCCACCAGGCAGGGAAAGCGCTCCGATGGATCTCCTGGAACCGTCGTGCGTGGCTGCTGATAGATCGCCCGTAAACCCATGCGCCGCATAAGGTTTCGCACCCGGTCGCGGCTGATCGGGATCCCGTCTCTGGCCAGGTAGTCCACCATTCGGCGGCTGCCGCTGCAGGGATCATCCAGGTAGAGAGCGTCGATCCTCGCCATGATGCGCAGGGTCGATGCCCGCACCGGCGTGGGCCGGTAATAGAGCGTGGATCTGGCCAGGCCCAGGAGCGCACATTGGCGGCTGACGCTGAGCTCGGGGTGGTCGTGATCGACCAGCTTGCGTAGCTCACGGGCATCAGAGCAGCTGAGACTTTTTTTTGAGCCACTCCAGCTCCATCTGCAGCCGCCCGATCTGCTGGAACAGCTCAGCCTCCTTGGCCTGCCCCTCCTCCTTGTCCTTGGTGTTCTTGCCCCTGCTGAACAGCTCGCTGGCACCGTCCAGCAGCTGTCGCTTCCACTGGCTCACCTGGATTGGGTGGATGGCGTGGTCAGCGGCGATCTCCTGGATCGTCTTGCGGCCACTGATCGCCTCCATGGCGACTCTGGCCTTGAACTCGGGGCTGTGGGTGCGGCGCTTGCTCATTGGTGGGAGCCCCTTTCAGGGGCGGTACCCCGCCTCAGAGGTTAACGATGGGGCTTGCCCAGAAAAACCAGTCCACCTCAACCTTTAGCATCAATTCTTTCTCGCGTCATCGTCTTGTTTCCTATCTGCCCCTCCTATTTACAGATATTCTCGAATCCTGGGTCGCTAACAACTTAGTTCTAGTTGTCCGGGACGGAGTACCCCAGCTCCTTCAGTGGTAATGAGTACTCTTTTGCAATCCAGGCATTTGCATTACAGCACAAATCTCGAATCTTGTCTGCTGAAAGTAAATCTCTCTGAAAATCACTCTCAAACGACTCGCCGGAATGAATCCACCTATGCAGACTGGTGCGTATTCTGCCCGGCAACAAGAGTCTCGAAGCTTTTGCCAGACTTATAGGAATAGGAAGTTGATTCTGTATGTCAATAACTGCTTGAAGCTTTTTTGTCTGGCGTGTATTCGCCGTTCCAAGTAACAACTCATTCATGAACTGATCCCCAATCTGAATGCCCCTTGACCGTAATGCTTCGAGGTCCATCGACCTGTGTTTAAAAAGTAATTCATATGGAATAACCCTGACGCTCTGCCTGCCAAAGACTCGAATGTAGCGCTTGATTAGCACACTATAATCGAGGTTAACCCTATAGGGCATCTTGCCATTACCTCCATAGCTGTACTCTAGCCATTGGTCAAACCTAATTCTCCTTTCCCCGGAAGACCTTAGGTAATGCAGGAACATTGATTCGCAAAGGTCATGCTGGGCCCTTATTACTATCATGATTAAGCTTCCAGGAAAAAGCTCGTTTAGCCTCTCAGCCATTACCGTCTGTTCCATATATCCTTCTACGCTAAATGCCTCGTCAGAAACAAGAATGCCTGATCCCTCGTGTCCTTCTCCTCCCGCCAGTCGCCCAAGCAACATCTTCTGTCTGTCCGAGCAATAGCTAAACCTACTTTGATAGAGGATTGATTCAATCAGAGTTTTCTCGTCTTGATTCTTGTAAGAGTTGCCAACCTTGCCGATATATGTGCGTGATGTATTTGCAAAGACATAATCTTGTAGAGCTGTCGAGCCGGTCTTTGGCAGGCCTATGTGGATGATGCTTCCCATGCCAGACTGTTGAATGTTCTCTCGCCTATTATCGCAGCAACCCATATCTCGCAATTATGTGCTTAATCTATTGTCTTAAGCGGAGAATCGAACACCACCGAACTGGTAGCTAAAGGTAAGACTTAACCCCAGTAGCTCTTTAGGTTGGCCTAGTAATCAATCCATCTTGGATTCAATCTCTTCTGGAGACTACTTGATCCATACAACTGCCGGCTGATGCCATCATTGGGTCGATTGCTACTAACGCCCAGTCTTGCGCTTGCGAACTTCTTCCTACATGTCAGAGTCGTGATGGTAAATCTCGACGCCACCCTAGTGTTAAGTTACTGGTGCTTCATGACATTGTAGTCTCACCAGACGTGCGGTGGTGTTGTACTAGTTGCCATCATCCATTATCACGCAAGGCTGGTCATTGTTTGCGAAGAGCTGTCTGGGGTTGTCAGACCGGCATCTTGCTGTCAAGACAGAGACTCTGATCAAGTTTGGTTGACGGCGATCCCTCTTTTGAGCTATGACCGTGTTCAGGTTTCCTGTTGACCTCCACCTAATCCGCCTCGACTATGCCAAGTATTCAGATCGGGAACCGCTGCATCGGCGATGACGAGCCACCTGTAGTTATAGCTGAAATAGGGATAAATCATGAGGGTTCTATTGATCTCGCCATACACCTGGCCGATTCTGCTATAGACGCAGGAGCAGAGATTATCAAGCATCAAACCCATATCGTCCAAGACGAAATGACGGATGAAGCTCGTCAAGTAATTCCTGGTCACACCACAGACTCTATTTACGATATTATGGATCGATGCTCACTAAGTGAGCAAGACGAGTGGCGCTTAATGAGGCATGTTCAAGCAAGAAAGGGTATATTCATCAGCACTCCCTTCTCTCGTGATGCAGTCGATAGGTTGGGCAAATTTGATGTTCCAGCCATTAAGATCGGCTCTGGAGAATGCAATAACTATCCATTAATCCGACACGCTGCGCGCCTCAAAAAGCCAATTATCATTAGTACTGGAATGAACTCTATTGAATCGATTTGTCCTTCTGTCGATATCTTGCGGCGTCATGGTGTTCCTTACGCACTCCTGCACTGCACTAACGTTTACCCTACCCCTCCGCACTTGGTACGGCTAGGGTGCATGTCCTCGTTGCGTAGCTCATTTCCGGATGCTGTTATCGGCTTATCTGACCATACAACGTCTATCTATACGTGTTTGGGAGCTGTTGCCCTCGGAGCTTCCATAGTTGAGCGCCACTTCACCGATCGCATGGATCGCACCGGACCCGATATTCCATGCTCAATGACACCCCAGGAACTGTCTCATCTTATTGATGGATCTAAAACTATCTTTTCTGCCAGAGGCGGAGATAAAGGACCTGTACAGGAAGAATCTGACACTATTGCGTTTGCCTTTTCTTCCGTCGTTAGTATCTGCGACATTGAGCCAGGTGATGTTCTCTCAGAACAGAATATCTGGCTTAAAAGGCCCGGAGGCGGTGACTTTCTCGCTCGGGATTACGATCTTCTCATTGGTAAAAAGTCGAACACCTTTGTTCCCAGAGGCCAGCAACTTAAACGTTCGGACGTGTCGCTAGAATGAAAGTCTTTGTTATTGGCACAGGCTCTGTTGGCCTCAGACACATCCACAACCTGTTCGACCTTGGTTGTGATGTATGCGTATACAGCCATCGCGGGAGAGTGCCTCCACTCGATTCTGCCTTTAACCCCCAACTTGTCGCCTCAATCGAGGACGGCTGGTTGCAGAACCCTGATGCCGTTGTTATCGCTAGTACCGCTGATAGTCATCTTCGACTCTCTCTCGAAGCTGCACAGCGGGGAATTCATGTCTATGTTGAGAAGCCACTATCGGTATCTCTAACGGGCGTTGATATGCTGACCCAGCTTGTGACCGAGAAGTCCCTAGTCGTCGAGACGGGCTTTATGCTTAGACATCACCCTAATCTCCTATGGATTAAGAAATACCTTGAGCTCACACCTCTACGTGAGATTCTCTATATGAGGGCTGCTGTAGGTCAGTGGCTACCTGACTGGAGGCCTGGTACCGATTACCACCTAAGTTATAGCGCTGACCGCAGCAAGGGAGGTGGTGTAATCTTCGACCTAATACATGAACTTGATCTAATTCAGTGGCTAGGTGGTAGTGTACACGAGCTTTCCGCCATGGCTCTCTCTTCGCCTCTATTAAGAATCAATTCCGAAGCTGTGGCTCAGATTCTCTTGCGACTTAATAACAATATTCTCGCACAAGTCCACCTAGACTATGTCAGGCCCGCCTTGGGGCGTACCTTTGAAATCGTTCTCACGGATGGCGTACTCCATTGGGACTACGTTCTCGGCCTTGTGACCCTTTCGACAACCGAAACCCCTCGCAAGCCTGTCCATGAATGTCCCGCTGGCTTTGATAGAAACCATATGTTCTTACGCGCTATGGAGCACTTCCTGAGTAGGATTCGTGATCCTGCCCTTCCTGCAGCTTCTTCATTGGAGGATGGCATTGATGCACTTCGTTTAGCTTTGGCTTGTCATTCATCAGTATCTCAGAGTCGCCATATACTTACTTCTGATATCCAATAGCCATCACACATAGTCCCCGATGAACATTACATGCGTCATTAGTGCTAGAGGCGGATCAAAAGGTCTCACAGGTAAAAATATTCGCCCACTTCTAGGCAAACCGCTTATTGCATGGAGTATCGAACAAGCTCACGCCTGCCCTGAAATTGCGCGCATCGTCGTATCCACCGATAGTAAGGCGATCGCTGACGTAGCGATTGAGTATGGAGCGGAAGTACCTTTCTTCCGTCCTCCAGAATTATCTCATGACACGGCTGGGAAGTGGGGTGTTTGGCAGCATGCTCTTCATGCTTGTGATGCTATCTATCCTCAGCCTGTAGACTTATATGTTGATCTTGATTGCACATCCCCTTTGCGTGATCCTTCGGATATCACCAAAGCCATCAATCAGTTCACTCATTCTACAGTAGATGCAGTCTTCTCTGTTTGCCAAGCTCGCAAAAATCCATACTTTAATCTGCTCGAAGAGCAAAATGGCCGCCTTTGCATCTCGAAGTCACTTTCTGAGCCAGTGCTATGCAGACAACATGCACCCAATGTATACGAGCATGTCGCGTCCATCTATGTTCTTTCACCTGCTTTCCTTAAATCAGGCACTGGACTCCTCTCTGGCGTCGCTCAGGGTTATGATATTGGGCAAGAAAAAAGCCTTGATATAGACTCTGAGCATGACTTTGATCTTGTAGAGCATCTTATGAGGAAAAAAGACTGTACGTATGACTAATGCTGCTACGACCGAGGCCCAACGCTTTGATCTTTCCAACCGCGTTATAGTAATAACTGGGTGCACCGGAGTTCTTGGAACAGCCTATTCTCGTGCTCTCGCAGCGAGAGGTGCATCATTAGTTCTCGCCGATCTAGAAATCAGTTGTCCGGATGAATTCGCAGAGCGTTTGGCTCATGAGACCGGGGCAACAATAGTCGGGTACTCATGCGATGTATCAGATGAGGACGACGTAGTAAATCTCTTTCACAAAGCGATTGATTCCTTCGGCCGTGTAGATGTCGTTCTTAATAATGCAGCCGCCACCGGTGAGCACCTGCAAAAGCTAGGGAACGCATTTTCTAAATTTGAGGATTATCCACTCAATATCTGGGAACAAGTGCTCAGAACTAATCTCACTGGTGTCTTCCTGGTTGCAAGGGAAGGTGGAAAAGCCATGTTGGCTAGTGGTGGTGGAAGCCTCATAAATGTTTCCAGCATCTATGGAGTTGTGGCACCCGATCATCGCATTTACGACAATATGCCCTTCTCCTCGCTCCCCGCGTACTCCAGTAGTAAGGCTGGCGTCCATGGACTCACCCTTTGGCTTTCTACATATTGGGCCCGTCGCTCTATCCGCGTAAATACTCTTGTCCCCGGCGGTGTCTACAATAATCATTCCGATGAATTTGTGCATCGCTATTCACAACGAACACCTTTAGGACGGATGGCCTCCAGTGATGATCTGGTTGGCGCAGTTGTCTTTCTCGCTAGTGATGCGTCTCTCTATATTACTGGCCAGCAAATTATAGTCGACGGTGGCCTTACCGCATGGTGAGACTTTTCCAATATTAAGCGAAGCATACTACTTATGGATGTTGTAATCACAGGTGCCTCCGGTTTTTTGGGTAGCACCTTGGTAAAGGCCTTCAACCTTCGTGGTATCCGCGCTATTGGTGTTTCTCGAAGTCCCGGCAAAGATCTTGTCGTCGTTGATTCTTACGCCAATACTCCTCCTGCTGATGTACTAGTCCATCTGGCTGAAGTTAGTGATCGCCGCCTTGCTAATACTCTCGGTGCTGAGTACTGCGAGGCTACTCTCTCTTCTCTCTATTCTCTACTTGAAAAACCATATTCATGTCTTATCTATGCATCATCAGCAGTTGTCTATGGTGACTTATCTCCAACGCATCGCCGTGTCGACGATCATGTATTTGTATCTGATACATATAGTAAACTGAAGCTTCTTTCTGAAAGAGCGATCCTCGACCGTGGTGGTGTAGTTGCCCGCCTTTCTAATGTCTACGGTCCTGCAATGACCAATTCCAACATCTTTACCGACATACTATCTCAGCTTGGCAGTCATGGGCCAATTGTCCTCCGAGACGCCTCCCCCATACGTGACTTTATTTGGATAGACGACGTTGTTTCTGCTCTTGTATCGATGACATTACTTAATCGTTCTGGTACCTACAATGTTGGTACCGGTATTGGCAGCTCAACGCTATACGTCGCCCGCACTATAGCTTCTGCCGCCGGACAGCCTCACCGTGAAATATCTTCACAAGCCACGGATTCACGCTTCTCGTCTTTAGTTCTTGATATTGCAAGGACCTCATCAGTGCTCGCCTGGCATCCTTTGGTGACCTTGCCTGCCGGCGTCCGCAATCTGCTACGATTAAACAATATTATTCTAGGTCATGACGCCACGTAAAGTAGCCATATTCACAGGAAACAGAGCAGAATATGGGCTCCAGTTGCCTATTATTCGAGCAGTCGACAACCATCCTGATCTTTTCTATTCTCTTATAGTTTCAGGCGCTCACTTAGACCCTCAATTCGGATGCACTCTTGATGAGATTAAGAGTGATGGGGTCTTTATTGACGCTCAAGTCTCCATAGATCTTACGATAGATACTCCGTATGCTACATCCCAAGCAATAGGTTCTGGAATCATTGGTCTTAGCAATGCTTTGGCCGATATTAAACCAGACATGCTTGTCGTTTATGCTGATCGCTTCGAAGGGTTTGCGGCTGTCGTTGCTGCATCTCAAATGAACATTCCAACAGTACACATAGAGGGTGGAGACTTGACAGAAGGTGGCGCTCATGATGACTCAATCAGGCACGCTATGACAAAGTTATCCCACCTGCACCTGACAACTAACCAGCAAGCCACCAATCGTATCTTGGCTATGGGAGAGGAGCCATGGCGAGTCCATACCGTTGGGTTGCCTGCTGGCGACCTTATAGCTCAGAAGTGTTACGCGTCAGCCACTGAGGTCTGCGAAACACTCTCTCTCGAATTGTCTCGCCCTGTCTTGCTTTTCACCCAACACTCCGTATCTACGGAATATGACCGATCCACTAGCCAAATTACACCGTCTCTTGAAGCTATTATCGCCCTTGCCGATCTTGGAGTCCAGTGCATTCTAACTTTTCCCAATAACGACGCTGGGGGATTGCAGATCGTTCGGGAACTTGAAAAACTCCGCGAACGTCAGCACCCCAATATTCAGCTCCACCGATCGCTTGGGCGTCATCTCTACCATGGAGTTCTGGCTTTAGCATTGACTTCCAACCATCGCATCGTCTGTGTTGGAAACTCGTCCTCCGGGCTCAAGGAAACACCTTTCTTTATGTGCCCAACAGTGAACATCGGTACGCGTCAAAAAGGCCGTCTGTGTGGCGATAATGTTCTTCACTGTGACTATCAGCTAGAGGCAATCCTTTCCGCTGTCAACAACGCTCTCTACAACGCAGAATTTCGAGCTCTTTGTCGTACATCCTCCAATCCTTACGGCATCGGTAATACAGCCTCTAGAATTGCTGATATCCTGGCACATACTAAACTGGACGAGAATCTCATTAAAAAGCGGATGACTCTTAAGGGGTCTGCCTCAAATGGATGGTATCAATGATACACCAATCACTTACCCCGGAATTACCACTGCTGGATGCTGTGCGCTCCATCGAATCAACTCTCTGTCGTATTGCTGTCGTAACCGATCATCATAATAAGGTAATTGGAACATTGACCGACGGCGACGTCAGGCGTTGTCTTCTAGCCGGTGGCAACATGAGCACCGCTGTCGCCGATGCAATGTCTCGTAACCCTATCGTAGCTTTACCCGGAACATCGGATAATAAACTTCTCCAACTTCTCCATCGACACAATATTCTTGCTGTCCCGATAGTCGATCGGGCTGGCCACCTCGTCAGGATTATCCATAGACGCGATCTGCTCGAATCTGACCTTTCTCAGGGCTTAGCCAGCTTTGATTATGCAGTTATCATGGCCGGTGGCGAAGGCACTCGTCTCCGTCCATTAACCGACACTATTCCAAAGCCAATGGTCAGCGTCGGCGGCATGCCCCTTCTGGAGAGACAGATAAATCAGCTCTTAAGACATGGCATAAATAAGGTTTTTCTGTCTATTAATTATCTAGGTCATATTATCGAGGAACATTTTGCTGATGGCAGCTCTTTTGGTCTCGAAATCTGCTACTTACGTGAAGAGTCTAAGCTTGGTACTGCAGGCTCCTTGTCACTTCTGCCTGAGCAGCCCTCCCGACCTATACTTGTAATTAACGGTGATATTCTAACATCATGCGACTTCCTCGGCTTATATGACTTTCATTTAAATACAGGCGCCTCGATCACTGTCGCTGCTTCTGAGTACAACCTCAGTATTCCATATGGGGTCGTTGAATGTGACGGTTCAAGACTTATCTCTTTAACAGAGAAGCCGTCCCAGCGCTTTCTGTGTAACACAGGTATTTACTCACTCTCTCCCGACATGCTTTCAATGATCCCCCGGCACGTCCACTATAATATGACCGATCTTATTGCTTCCTGTCTTTCTACGAGTCAGCGTGTTTCAGTCTTTCCCATCCATGAATTCTGGAGTGATATTGGCACGCCTGCTGACTTAGCCAAAGCACGTAACCTCTTCTCCGCCAGCCATGTCTTTTGATCACGATTCCCTTAGCGGTAAGCGAGTCTTCGTTACAGGAGCTGACGGTTTCATTGGAAGTCATCTCTCGGAACTACTTGTCCGTGCTGGAGCCTATGTTAAAGCACTGGTTTACTATAACTCATGGAATCAGAAGGGTTGGTTAAACGATCTTCCTCCAGAAATCCTCGCCGAGATTGATATATATCAGGGTGATATTCGAGACTATGAGCGTGTCTCTCAGGGTGTTTTCGGCTCTGAATACGTCTTCCATCTCTCTAGTCTTATAGCTATCCCTTACAGTTACCTTGCCCCAAGATCATACGTCGATGTTAATGTTACTGGCGCATGCAACGTATTGCAGTCTTGTCGTCTAAGTGATGATATTGTTCGTTTTGTTCATGTCTCTACATCGGAAGTTTACGGCTCAGCTCAGCATGTCCCAATTGGTGAAACTCATCCTCTCGTTGGGCAGTCACCCTATGCTGCCAGTAAGATCGCTGCTGACAAATTGGCAGAAAGCTACCATCTCTCATTTGGATTGCCTGTTGTAACTGCTCGTCCGTTTAATACTTTTGGTCCTCGGCAAACGGCACGTGCGGTCATACCAACAATTGCAAGTCAGCTCCTATCAGGTTGCAATCAGATCATTCTTGGATCTCTGTCGCCAACCAGGGACTTCAACTTTGTTTCTGATACCGCACGTGCTATGATCTCACTTGCTTTGTGCGGAGCCGCGGAGGGGAAAGTCGTCAATATCGGATCCGGAGAGGAGTGGTCCATACAGCAGACGGCATCAATACTCATGGACATAGTTGGACGGCACGTTCCTATTATTTGTGATGATCAGAGAATCCGTCCTGAAAAGAGTGAGGTTAATAGACTCGTTGCAGACAATAATCTTATCCACAGTCTCACCAATTGGCGATCGGAGGTACCATTTGACCAGGGTCTTTCTAAGACCTGCGATTGGATCAACAACAACCTTAGTCTTTTTGGAGTCGACTCTTACGCCCGCTAGAAGACTCACCTATAATGCTCCTTATTAATTCTCTTTTTATCAGGCCACCGAATCTTTCTGCTGGATTAACTCGCATCTACCTCCCCTTGTGGTATCTCTTCGTTGTTGCTATTCCTGTCCGGCTTGATTCAACGATAGCCACCCTTCTTCATTGGCTCTTTATCATTCTTTTAGGTCCTTTAGTTGCACATTTGTAGTCTCCAGTCTGGCCCTGCTGCTACCGAATTGGGGCCTACGACTGTGGTAGGAAGCACACTGCATTTTGTATTCATGATCGCCCAGTCGTTGGCATTTACCAATAATGGTCTGGATCAATTAGACCCCGCACGACTTTCATGAACCACTGAAACTAAAATGACGATGAGCGCGATAAGTTCATAGAGGAGTGGCATCCCTCTGACGTGACCCCCTTTATCGGTCCAGGCCTTATGAGAGTGGGTGGATGTAGTCATGCGGCAACTCCCTGTTGAGCTGCCTCCAGGGGCGTACGCCCCTGGAGGGCCGAGTGCGGCCTGAGTGAGTTGTACTCCCAGCGCCAACG
>Ga0194123_10007307_pt1 | contig 11062 bp, 12 predicted proteins | sample TA2MahsurfametaG_5_FD_155479 | JGI IMG/M metagenome (GOLD analysis project Ga0194123, IMG submission 155479) | Freshwater microbial communities from Lake Tanganyika, Tanzania - TA2015023 Mahale A surface | ecosystem: Environmental > Aquatic > Freshwater > Lake | place: Tanzania: Lake Tanganyika... | reverse complement strand
TGATGAAGTTGAAGTTTTCATGCATAACTTAATGCAAATCTAATAACAAGTGTAAAATCTGATTGTAATAAATTTTACTAAACCTAACCATTAGTGATATATTATTTAGATTTCTTTAACCAAATTATATAATGCGCGTATGTAAAAAATAATTGAGTAAATTTTAAATGTAGACATTACTAAATCTTATTTCTCCAAAAAATCGGCAATTTAGGTTTGAAATTTTTATCTGTGTTTACATTTATCGCTGAGAATATATAAACATATGATACAAAGACATAAGAGAAAACATACCTCTCAGGATTTGAAATATACAAAAAGGTTAACATCACACAAGCTAGTAAAATAATTGATAAAAAATTTATAATAATTAAGTCTAAATGGTTTCGATACCTAACTATCCTACCATTTGAAAGTGAAATAATGATTGCTAGTAAAAAACTTACTCCTACTGAAAAAGCTCTTAGTTTATCCAAACTTTTAATTGGGATGAATAGCACTTCAATAATTTGATCACCAATTGTTAGCAAAATATTTCTTTGGTCTTTTTGCAATATCGGTTCGATATAAAAAGAATTTGTCATTACAAGTACCTGAGTTGAATCAATAACCTTTAACTACAACTATTCAAATGGGTTGGATAAAATTAGAGACAACCAATTTTTTACTAGGTTTCGGATTACACGCTCGTCATTCCCAGTGTAGGTACTTAAAGCTGGAGAATTTATTACATCAGGTAATTCGATTCGGAGATGATCCCATGCCATTGGTTCTAGCGAAGCACAAATTGTTTCATAGTTACTTTTCTGATTTATAAATGTAGATAGGGCTATTTTTGCCAACTCTTTGCTCTCTGATTGATGACCCCAACAATACATTTTTGCAGCATTATAAAGGAATAACTGCTGCTCAGCATAACCTGATCTCAAATCTAATTTCGAAGTTAAGTATTTATCTGCCGCATAAGGAGTAGCCGAAATAAACAGCATTAAGATTGTTTTTAGAAAAAAGCTTAATTTTTTAGGATAGAAAATTGAAATGAATATTAAATATGTCAAAGCTATAATTGGTACAAGTATTGGCTTAAAAAAGCATCCGAGCAAATGAAAAATTAGAGAGTTAGCTTAATTGTGCTTTTTGCTTTAAGTGCGCCCGCAGGGATTCGAACCCCGAACCTTCTGATCCGTAGTCAGATGCTCTATCCGTTGAGCTACGGGCGCATTTGTATTGAGCGTTAGAAAGTGTAGCCATTCATAGGGTCGTACCCAAATCAATTAGTCGCTTCCAAACGGCCTCTTTTTTGCGAGGCTTTCCTACTAACTCGCCAAAGATGACCCCTTGGGCATTTATTTTTCCTAGCCAACCTAATCAATAATTGATGCCCAGTTTTTAATAATTCATTAATACCAACAGTATTTTTTGATACCTTCAAAGTGTCAAAATTAGGTCAACTACATTTGCTAAGTCTGTCTTATTAGGGCTGATAACTTCCATTGGAACACGTTTCACCCATCCAATTACATGGAATTTAGATTTACCGATACTTGAATTTGCTAAACATGAAACACTATATAAAAACACAATGAATGGAGACATTTTCACTCAGTTGCTATCTAAGTGTATATTATCTGGCAGAGCTGAAAATAGCATTTGGGGGTTCTTATTTTATTAAAACAAGTGGCAGTTAAAACCGCTCCAACCGTTTTCCACGCAAAATATGAATCTCTCGTGGTGAGTCGTGCATTGCTTGACGAACTGATTGAGGTGATGAATCAAGAAGGAAAAACAAGTAGGCTTTGCCTTCATCCAAACATAGATGACAAGGTACATCAAAGTATAATTGTAAGTTCGAATAAAGTTGAAAATAAAATTCACTATCACCCTAATAAGCCAGAAACAATATATCCATTACTTGGTCAAGCTAGCCTTGATATATATGATTCCGATAAAAATAAGTTAGATGCAATTCAAATTATGCCTTTTTCCCCCTTGGTTATCTCAATACCAAAAAGTACTTTACATAATTTAAATATTTCTACTTCAGTTTTTGTTTTTTTGGAAATAAGTGAAGGACCATTCACGAAATATTCAACAGTCTATGTTTGAAAGTAAACTAATTCTGCCGGATTTAACCTCTTCAGGCCTAATGCGACAAAATCTTAGAAAACCAACAGTACATGATCACAAATTGTATTTAAAAAATGGAATTGTTAGATTGGAAAAAATAGCGACAAAAAATAAAACTGACGAAGTAAATCTTGAGATGCGAATGTCTTTCGTTGATCCTTCTTCTCATATAAAAAATTTAGCAAAAGAATTAATAAGCATTCTTGATTTAACAAACAAAAAGAATAAGCTGAGAATCATGGGCTTAACTTTTAAAGATAAAGAGCTGGTTGAATATTTGTATAAGATATGTCCAGAATTTGAATTTGAAATCATGGTTGATTTTGGTAATTTTAAATCAGTGCCAGTTATTGCTGATAAAATTCCAGAAATTCTCGAAAAGTATGTAAATGGAGCCATTTTTATTAGTGCTCGTCATATTTTTGAACATGTAGACGATCCATTGCATATTATGGATATATTGAACAAGCGTATGATGATAGGAAGTTTTCTACTAATTGAAGTTCCTAGTAGCTTTAAACTCTATAAGGGTTCGTTATTTCCAGATTTTTGGGATGAACACAAAAGTTATTTTGATTATGAATCAATAAATTTATTATTCGCTGGAAAGGGATTTGAAATTGTTTATAAGCAAGAAATAGATACAGAAGCGGAGACAGTTTTAATAGTTATTGTCAGAAGAGTTGATACTCCTAAAGAAATCTTAATTAAAAATATACAGACTAATGTTATAGAAAAAATAGAATTTGATTTTCATAGAATCCGGGGCCTTATGAGAAATCTTGAAAGTCAAAGTTACTTTATAAATTTTATAGGTGCTACCCATGTCGTAGTTAATTTTATAGATTTATTCATTACAAACCCACATAAAGTTTTTATTTACGATAATAGTCCTTCGAAAAAAAATAAATATGTTTCAAAATACTCGATTCAAATTCAAGGTGGTAAACAAGTCATTAATTTTAGAAAACACGATCTTTGGTTTTCGAGCATAAGCGATTTGAGACTCAAATTATATTATCGAGATTTAATTTCTAATAGAATCATCACTCAAATTGGGCAACTATAAATCAGATGGATCACGTACATGTAATCCACCATCAATATCAATAGATACGCCATTAATATATGAAGAATCTTCACTTAGTAGAAATTTTATTAAATAACTAATATCAGTTACCGTCCCAAATCTTCCAACAGGAATTAATTCATTTATAGAATTTACTAATTCTGGATGGCTGTTATAATAAGACTTTGATCTTTCCTTTTGAATATATGCACCAGGACTTACGCAATTAAATCGAAATCCTTGTTTTCCAAATTTAGCCGCTAAATATTTGACCATTGATAATTGAGCAGCTTTACTTACATGGTAGCCTATTGATTGTTGATTCTGAATAACGCGTGCTGCTGGAGAACTTCCAAAGATTACGGGCCGAAAGCCAGATATTTGAGAGTATTTAATAAAATTATCAATTACAGCAAGCGGACTATGTATTTCAACTTGCATTCTATCATGTAGATTCTCGGGATCATTTCCGTAACGATGCATGAAGACAATTGAATCTACATTAAATTCTATTATTACATTTTTTATTATTTCATTATTAAAATTATTAAGATCAATTTGAATTAATTGAATTTCTGAGTTGATTAACTTTTTATCAAAATTATTAATATTGCGAGTGACCAATAAAGGAGTTTTATTAGATTCACTTATTTTTGCTGCTATCGCTATAGCAATGGGTGATTTTCCACCAAAAATCAGAGTTGATCGTCGCATCACTTATAATCTAATTCTCCCTGAAGTGGATGTACAATGTGACCTCGAAACTCTAGCTCTTTAAGCTTTTTTACAATTCTTAGGTCGTGTTGCCAAGACAAAATAATAACACAGTTAATGTCAACTGTGACAAACTTAGGGCTGAATATTTGCAGACCCAATCCAGCAACATATTTCCCATGCTTAAAATTATTATCGTCAATAAGCCCAGTCAAAGTTTTGGTTAAACCAAGTTCGTATATGAGGGTGGTACTGCTATGTGAAAACCCATAACCCAGAATTTTGCCGTCGCTTGGCTTAAGCATTGAACATATTTTTCGACCTCTTGCAATCAATTTTTCAAACTGCAAACTCAAATGATAAAAATAATTCCCATTATTTAGGAGTATCCACTTCTCCCACATTACCATACCAAGAACTATTTCATTAATAGAATCCGGTCCTGATTTTTTTTTCCGCAATACAATCTGAATAGAACCACCCTTGAGGGAAAACTTTCGAGCTTCAATTACCTCTAATCCAAATTTATTTGCAATATTGATGAAATCACTTACACTAAAATAGGAAAAATGTTCATGATACACATAATCAAACATGCCTGCAGCAAATTGATCAAAGTGGTAACCGGTAATAATCGATATCAAAGTGGAATCATTCATTAAGATCAATAAATTGGCAAAAAAGTCACTTAAATTTGATATATTGGCAAGCGTATTGTTAACACATATTATTGATGGAAGTTGTTTTTGGTTTTTAAAAATTTCTTTCAAATCCTCTGCTGATTTCTGGTTAAAATAGCAATTTAACCCAGATATGCCTTTCTCTTTTAAGAGTTCAAATTGAACTGATGGCTCAACTCCAAATACCTCATAGCCTAGTTTTAAAAAAAGCTCTAACCAAGTTCCATCGTTAGCACCTATATCAAGTACAAGACCCTTTTTAGGAAAATTTTTAAGGCTTGAAAGCCAGTCAATCGAATTACACATAAATTGAACTAATGCCGGACTTAAACCACTACTAAAATGATAATTTGAATAGCTTAGCTCAGGTGTGACTATCTCGGGCAAGTAAATATGAAAGCAGTTTTTGCACCCTACTAATTTCATTGGATAAATTTTTTGAGATAGGGCAGAATTCTTGGAATCCATTAAATTATCGCCGAGAGGCATTTGTTGAAACTCATATATCAACTGAGAAAATGAACTCTCACAAATTGGACAATTACGTTTGATCAAATTTATGGATTCCACTCGACGATAGTACACGAAAGTACCTCTAAATGCCCATAAATATCTTATATTCAACGATTCTGAAAATTGATTAAATATTCAAATACAAACTACCTAAATAAGATTTAAATTTGGAATGACAATGAGCTATAAATATTGAAGTAATTAGTACCGCTTAAATGAAAATATAGTTCACTAAAGAAAATTTACATAATCTTTTGAAAATATTACTGAACCACTCTACTATATTTAACTTGATTTATATAAACTTAATAAATTAAAAAAAGTCCTTGGGTACTCTTAAATTAACACTTTAAAATAGTTAAAAAGATTCAAACTAATATAAATATTTAGAAAATATTAATTCTAAATACTGTTGAAGATCCAATTCTCTGCTAAAAATATTAATATTTTCATTTTGTCTAATTAAATAATTGTTAGAGTGTGAAAGTTTATTCCAATCTTCAAGTATTATTTTCCGCCAGTCTGCGAATAATTTTACTTTGACTATATTATTTTCCCAGAATAAACTATTTGAAACAATTGGCAATTCACTTCCAGAATCTATTAGAATTGGTGTAGCTCCTGAACTTATTGTTTCATAAAACCTTATTGAAACATTTCCAAATCCTCTTGGACATAGAATATAGTCAGATTGCCTCAAATTTTCTTCATACTCGTTAATATGTTTAAACAAGTTTAAATTTGAGGTTTGGAGTGTAAATGATTTTCTCTGAATAACCTTAATTGTGAAGTCCCCTTGTAACTTTTTTAACTTTAAAGTTCCTAACTTTCGATTTAAATAAACACTTGAAGCAATAGGAGATTTGATAAAACTTTTACTTAAGCTAGTTAGACTTCCTAAAGATAAATCAGGAACAAAACCAATAAATGAAATAATTGGTTTCGTTTTCCATTTTCGTATCACAGATTTTTTCTTTATAGCTGGATAAGGAATAATTATTTTCCGAAATCTATTTTCTTTTGGATGTAAAAATGTTCTAAATTCTAACGTGTTTTGAATCTTACAATTTGGAGAAATATCGTCTGTGTTGACAATAAGTAAAGGTTTTTCTTGGCTTAATTTGTTTAAATAACTTACATATTGTTTATTTTTATATATATACACCCACGGATGAGGAACTAAAATATAATCGCATTCCTGAATATTGGTTGTAATCCTCAATTTTCCCATAATATCAGTAACTGGCTTTAAGTTATAATCGATTTTATTGTTATAAAAGACATTATATTTAATCCCAATGATTTCCTGCGCTACAAAAAGTTTATAATTATAATTCTTATTTGAATTTAATAGACCCCATTTATCCCAACTTAAAAGTGTATTTATATTTTGATCCGTATTCATTGGTCCAAGTATAGATATTCACAATGCTTGTATGCAGGAGATTGCAAAGGGTGCGCATGAGTTAGGGGTTTTACCAGTATCGGTTGAGGAGTCATTAAAAGAAGAAAATGGCTTTCACCGAAGGTGGCAATTTCACTCATCCAGCCATCATCTTGGCCTTGATGTTCATGATTGCGCTCATGCTAGAAAAGAGCAGTACATGGAGGCAGTTTTAGAGCCAGGAATGATCCTTACCGTTGAGCCAGGTTTTTATATCCAAGCAGATGACTCATTATTTAGCCCAGAGTATCGCGGTATTGGGGTTCGAATTGAGGATGATGTGTTGGTGACCCAATCAGGGGCAAAGGTTTTATCAAACTCTCTGCCGCGCCACCCTGATGAAGTTGAAGCATATTTAACTAATATGATCGTATGAGAATTGGTGTCATCGGTGCAGGTCCGGTGGGAATATACTTTTCCAAATTATGTTTAGATATGGGACTCGAAGTCACGTTAATTGAGGCAGGAGGCTTTACTGAAGAATCACTACATTTGAATCGTTCAAAATATATGCCTGTAGGGGTTCATAAAATGGGAGGAGGAAGTAATTTATGGAGAGGAAGAATTAGTGAATTTATCTCAGAAGATTTTACTAAGCAATTTGAAAACCTGAATTGCTCTTGGCCTTTCAGTAAAGCTGAACTCATCCCAGCATATAAAAAATTGTACCAATTTTTAGAGGCGGGCAATTTAAGCGATTTAGAAATTATATCGACGAAAATTCCTGATATAGAGCAATCCTTGCCGAAAGAGTTGTTAATAAGGTGTTTTCGCTACTGTAGGCCCGATTTTTTCTTAGATGTTTTTAATTCAATAATCAATCATCCAAATCTTGAGATTCTATCGGAGCACTATTGCCAGTCTGTTAGCAAAAATTCGACCTCTGATACATTATCCGTTGAATTAATCCACGGGAGTTTTAAAACTTTTTCAAAGGAATTTAACAAAATAGTCTTAACCTGTGGAAGCATACAGACCACTGCCTTATTAATGCGCTCGATTAACATAGCGCCAAAATCTGATTATCCTGCTTTAGGTAAATACCTATCTGAGCATATTGAAGGATACATAGGCTCTGTAACTATTAAGAATAAGCCTGAAAAAAACTTCTTCAAAAAAATAAGTCTAGATAAAAACAACAGAACTCTAAAGATCAATAATGGAATTGGTTTTGCGCTAAGTTTGAAAGGTGATCAAGGGAAAAATTTTTTAAACGTTCAATATGAGCTTCGTAAAATGATACCAAGGCCTTATTTTTTTCAATCCCTAAAGTCCAAAAATTCAGGCACCAATAAATTTTCTCTGACTACAGTTAAAATTATGCTTTTGGGAGAAAAGCTGATTTTTGTTAATTTGAGGACAATTCAACAATTTATTAGAAAAATTCTTGGAGTGCATAAATACAGCATCTATATTAAGTCTGAAGAAATTCCGTATGTGGAATCGGAAATCAAAATTGAAAATTTTGACAACAGCATCGTTCGATATAATCACAAAATTAGTGAAAATACTTTTATTCTTTTACGTAATAACATTTTTCAGTTCCAGATTATTTTTAATAAATATTTTAATGCAAAGATTGAATTAAATAAAAAAATTTTTAATTTAGAGCATTTGAAAACATTCTTTGGGCCTAATTGGCATCCTATGGGAGCCACTAGAATTGGAACTGATCAATTAACGTCAGTTTGTAATTCAAATTTACAGGTGCATAACATCTCAAACTTATTTATTCTAAGTTCGTCTGTTTTTCCGTCAGTTTCAAATACAAATCCAACTTTTACTGTACTTGCATTAGCAGATAGATTATCAAATAGTGAATATTTTTTAAAATAATTTTTATTTATCTCATTCTTCACAGTTTATAAAACTGTGTGAACTTTACTGCAAATACTCACGTTAATTTTCAAACAATTCTTGGCTTGAAAAGCACTCAATAAAAATTTACAAATCTAGACTAATTCTTATAATGTCTTGTATATTTTAGTTAAATTCTGGGCTATTATTGATTTCGTATCAGTATTTTTGCAAAACCAATCAAAAATTTTTAATTCGTCTGTTGTCTTAACATTAATTGTATCCAGTTTATTAAGATGATTTGATAGATCTTCAGAATTTGTCACAACTTCGATATTACTAAGCATTGAGAAACCGTGAAAATGTGGTAAATCATCGATTACATTTTTTGGACTAAAATTTTCGAATCCGACGTTAAAAGTTGGTAAAATGCATTTCTTCGATGCAATGAGACTCTCTAATAACATGGTTGAAAAAATTGAAATCACAACTTTAGATTCAATTACTTGTGCAAGTCTTTCTTTATTAGTCTCATCTAACCTTGGCTGGTAAATCTGAACAAGTGGTATTGCCTTTAATCTATCCAAATAATTAGAGCGATTTGTGACATTCATTACTTTAGGATGAGTACGATATAAGATTAAAGTATCCCTTAAATTTATGTTTGAATTCGTAGTTAAAAAATTAGATATAAGTGTTAATAAAAGAAAATCACCTCGTTCTACACCTGAGTCAACATATAAAATATACTTTGAGTTCGATGCCATTAAATCTCCATCTTTGTATTGATTTCTGAAGTTATAGAAATCCTGAACTCTTAAACATCCTACTTCAACAATCTCTCCAGTAAAATTTTGGAGTGTCCGTAGGTGAGAACCAGACTGTTTTCCCCATACGTAAAATCTAAGTGGGTGCTCAAGTAAAAATTGTTTTGAGCTCAGGTTATCCCAATTTTCTTGAATTGCTACACTTTCGATCTCATTTTTGTGACTATACCAAACTAAAAAATCCCATTCGGCCGATATTCCACCGGTATATGGAAGTATAAAGAGTGAAAAATTTAATAGTCTTTTATTTTGACTGATATTTTCTAAGCTAAAAAAAAATCTTAGAATAAATTTAAGAATAACTATACCTACCAAATTACTAAAACATGTAATTATTATTCGCTCTATGAAACTATGTTTTTCAAAATTTCTAATTTTGATTGTCTTAAACTCAAATCGATTTGGGAAATATCCTCTCACCCGATCTAAATACATCAAAGTGGAATATCTTCGTTGCATTAACATACAATTATGCAAAAATGCGTGCAATTTTTTAGTTATAAAATTCAATTTAATTTTCATCTCAATTTTATTGTCTAGTTCTCCCCACGCACCAGCTTTCACAATCTGATAAATATTTTCTATTTCTGAATAGGGAAATAATTCATCATATTGACGTTTTAAATCAAAAACTTGAAAAAAAACTAGGGCTTTAGCTTTCATTGGCTGTAGGTACCTATCACATGTATAAAGATATTTTGAAAAGTAAATTCATTTAATAAAGTTTTGGTATATAAAAATTTTATCATACGGATACAATACTATATGCGTGAATCAATCAGGAAAATTACGCAAAACTAGGAGTACCATTTTTCTAATTGTATGCAATACCTATAAATTTTCTTGAGTCAAAGATAATATAGGATTCTTTAAAATATTTTGGAATGACTTCAATCCATGCGGATGAAGAATCAATATCATCACTTATTAGAATTCCATTTTTATTTAACCTGCTTACAGCCAATAAGTACTCAAACTTTTGCCATCTGTACCCATGATTTGAATCGTGCAACCAGATATCAATTTTTGGTAAGTTTTCAATTATTCTAAAAAACTGTTTATTTGTTTTTTTCTTACCCAATAAATGGAAAATCCATTTTCCTTCAATTAAATTAGAATTACGAGTCTCAGGTAAAATATCAAACGAGTGTAATACTCCTGAATTGGCATTTTCATTAAGTGCGAACAGTATTGAATTTGTTGATATCCCATTTGCTACCCCAGTTTCAATTATAATTTTAGGGGTAGTTGACCTAATTAATATATAAAGTAAGCAAAAAAGTTGAAGCTCAGCGTTCCATCTCTCACTCGTAATTAGCCTATGTTCTTCAAGAACCTTTTTGTATATAATCTTTGAGTTGTCTGAATCATTATATAAATTAGGGTAATTAAATTTTGAATTAGCTATAAAATTTTCGGTACTTAGAAAAATTCCGCTTGCATTTTTTATTAAAGAATTTAAACTTACGCCATCCCTATCACCATGTAAAAAAAGACTAAGCCTTTTAAGAAATATTTCCGTTATTTTTGAGTATAAGTCTTGTCTTATTTTCATGTAATATCCTCACGTTTTCTGATTTTACTTCCCAACCATCTAACTGGGTCATACTTCTCATCGACCACTCGCTCCTTCATTGGAATAATTGCGTTATCGGTGATGCGAATATGCTCTGGGCACACTTCTGTACAACACTTTGTAATATTACACATACCAAGCCCAAGCTCTGCTTGCGCTTTTTTCTTTCGATTTTTTAAGATATCAAGCGGGTGCATATCAAGCTCGGCGATGCGGATGAAAAATCTTGGGCCAGCAAAGCTCTTTTTATTCTCTTCATGATCGCGAATTACATGGCAGGTGTCTTGACATAAAAAGCACTCAATACATTTTCTA
>Ga0194123_10007300_pt1 | contig 11071 bp, 9 predicted proteins | sample TA2MahsurfametaG_5_FD_155479 | JGI IMG/M metagenome (GOLD analysis project Ga0194123, IMG submission 155479) | Freshwater microbial communities from Lake Tanganyika, Tanzania - TA2015023 Mahale A surface | ecosystem: Environmental > Aquatic > Freshwater > Lake | place: Tanzania: Lake Tanganyika... | reverse complement strand
TACCCCATTCGCTCCGGATGTAGGTCAGAATGGCGGCAATCTGTTCGTCCTTGAGGGGCACTGGGGCGCCGTCGCCCCAAGCGGGCATATTGTTGTTGTAGAGCTGCCCGTTGATGGTGATCGCCCCAGCCAAACCGTGGTGCAGGATCGAGATCAGGCGATGTTTGGAGCCCGTTACCCAGTCCACCCCCGCCAAGGGAGGATACACACCCGCCTGGCCCAAGCCGGTGGCTTGGTGACACTGGGCGCAGTTGGCGGTGTAGAGGCGCTTACCGATGACCTTGGGATCCGGCGGGGCGACGGGACCGGTGCTGACTGGACCCCAGGTGATCTGACCGGGATCGTAGACGTCTCCACGGAATCCGCCGCTGTACAAAAATAAATATCCCCCCGCCCAAAAAGCCAAAACCAGACCTAAGCCCGTCAGCCAACCTGGGATGGGGGCATGACGCTCCGCCGGGGCCTGCGCAAGCGGGGAGGGGTCAGGCGGGATCATTTGAGAGGAGCCTCCGGCAGCGCGTAGTTTACCGTGAGGGACTGAAGATAAGCCACGAGGCACTTGGCTTGGTAAGCGGGCACCAGCTGGTGCCAGCCGTCCGGTGAGACCTTGAGGGCCCCGGGCTCGGTTCTTGGCCCTGCCGGAACCTTGCGAAAAAGCCAAGGATGGGGAGGACAAGTGGAGGACTTTTTCAGAAGGCGGGGATCGTAGAGGTGCTGCATCAGCTTTTCCGTGTCCGGAAGCCGGGCGCCGATGTTGGAAAGATCTGGACCAATGCGGGAAAAACCGGTCATGGCGGGTTCGCGGAAAAGGTAATCGCGCGGGACGGTTCGCCGAACTCCCCAGCCGCGAGTGAGGTCGGCTGAGCTGCTCGGGCCGCGGACGGAGAGGGAGTGGCATTCCAGGCAGCCCTCGGCCGCGAAGACGCGGGCTCCCGTGTGGGCCAGGCCAGAGGGAACCGGTGGCTCAGTCAGGTTACTTTCCTCGTTCAGGACCGGCTCGAGGCGGCCGACCTGCCAGTAGCCGACGGCGGCCTGACTGACCCAGGTCAGAATGAGAGCGCCGAGAACGATGAAAAGAGCCCGGGTTGGTTTCATGGTTTACCCGTGCAAAGGATCGACGGCGGCTGGTCGGATGACCAAGGGATCACGAAAGACCGCCATGGGGGCAGCCGCAGGGAAAAGCCTGAGCAGGCCTGCCAAAAGCACTGCGGAAAAAACGATTTGCCCAAACAGCCAAACGGCTTGGGAAAAGACCGCCACAAACAAGAAAGGCCGCAGGTAGCTGGCGAGGGTGGAAATCGGCACACCCGGATCGTTCAGCGCAAGGCCTTGGAAAGCTCCGGCTAAAAGCAGGCAGGAGGCGGTCGTCCCACTACCCAGGGTGGTACCCCAAAAGTGCCAGGTCAGGGCTGAACTGCTTGGCCATCCGAAATTCCGGGAGACCGGCAGGAGCGCATAGATGGAACCGGCCAAAACCGAGCCGAGGAAAAGATAAGTGAAAATCTCAAAAAAAGCGGACCAACCCACCGTAAAGGCGAGCACGGGTCGAAACCAAGGCAGGGCTAGAAAAGCCAACAGGAGATAAGCCGACGCATAAGACCAGGCCCCGACGGCGATGAAGCGGAGGGCCACATTGCGGCGGGAATCCTCCCAGCGCCCTTCGGTCAGATTCTGGATCAACAGCCCATTCCCGAGGGCCACCACGCCCATGAGCATGGCGGCGATCACCCCGGCACTTTGCATCCAGGAAGGAATGGGACCATCGCTGACCCGCACCGTTCCGAGCCAACCGCCGAGGAGGCAAGTGGCGACCCAGGCCAGCAGGCCGAGGTGCAGACTGTTCACCGCCCGACCGGTTAGGGTGGGAAGGAGTTGGAAGATCAAAACCAATCCAAGCGGGGCCAGCCAAAGGTGTTGATAAAAAGAGTGCCAGAGCACTTGCGTAATAATCTGGACTGAACCCGGGGCAGAAGTTCCGCGCAGCAACACTTCAGCGGTGCCCAAACCAAGCGGGAAGGCAAGTAGACCCAACAAAAGGTAAAGACGAGGCAGCACCGGCCCGCTTTTCCAAGTGCGTCCCAGGCCCCGGGTCAACCCGGTTCCCAGCACCAGGAAGGACAGAATCAAAAGCAGGGAGACAAAATGGGGTTGGGGAAGTCCCACGAGGCCGGAGGGTCCTTCCAGGAGAATCTGGGTGAGTCCGCCAAAAATGGAGAGCTGCCAAAGGAGAGCACCTCCGAAAAGCAGCCGGCCGTAGCGAAAAGCAATCCCGGAAAAGCGGGGTGCCAGAATCAGGAGAACTCCGAGAAGGCCGGAACCCAGCCAGCCGAAGCCAAGGAGGAATTGGGAGGCGGGAACCAGTCGGCCGTAACTGAACCACGGGGCGGCGATCAGACGATCCAAAAGGGGTACCAGGAGCTGACTGGTGGCAAGCAATTGCAGGCCCGCACCCAGCAGGGACCAGATGAGGGATCCGAGAATCAAAACCAAGGCGGCCGCGGAGCCTGGGGGAAATTCGTTCCGGTTCATTTCTTCTCCGGGGAGGCTGGCTTGGCGGCGGGAGCCGGCTTGGCAGCGGGGGCGGATGGGTTGACAGCGGCCGCACCGTCTGCGGCCAAGGCGGCCGCCATGGCTCCCGCGTCAACGGGAACTTCGGGGTAGAGCGGGTACGCAGCTGCGGTAATGGCGGATCCGGCGATGATGGTGATGGGGTAAGCGGGCTTGGGATTTTGGGCCCGAAGCTTAGCAATGGTCAGATCCATAGCCTGAGCGACGGGAATGCGGGCCACGCCTTTTGCTTGGTCGACCCATCCATACGTGGTGACGTCTGCAAGCTGGTTGGTTTTTAATTTCTGCAAGCGCTCCCAACGCTCCATCGCCGCCTTTTCAAGAATGGTATCCGGGGTGACGCCAACCGGTCGCAGCAGAAGAGCGAGGCTGGCCAGACCGAGAAAACCGGCGGCAAGCCAAAGACCCGGCAGGTACGGGTGGCGACGTTCCGATAGGGGAGAATTCCTGTTCATGACCAATTGGTGACCCCCAGGCTTTCCCGGAGGCGTGGATCGCGGGAGGGGAAAATGGAGCCGCGGGCCAAGAGCCAAAGAAAGGCGGCGGCCAACACGCCGACCACTCCAACCAAGGCGAGAAGATCGATGATGCTGGGCTCAAAACCCGTCGTGGCAGGCGGCAAACCGGCCGCCCGGGCTTTTTTCAACTGCAGGTTGGGCATGATGATCCAATAAAGATCCACGCAATGCATGAGCAGAACCCAACCTGAGGCGGTGCAGATCCGCCAGGGAGTGCGCTTAGCTGGCTGGGTGATCAGGAGAAGAAAAGGCACAAAGAAGTGGCCCACTACCAGGAAAATGGAGAAATAAGCCCAAGTGCCGGTATTGCGGTAGACAAAGTACCAGGTTTCTTCCGGAATGTTGGCGTACCACTGGAGAAAGTACTGACTGAAGGCGATGTAGCCCCAGAAGACAGTGAAGGCGAAGAGCAGCATGCCCATGATGTGATTGTGCTCCACGTTGAAGAGCCCGCGGAAATGGCCGGTCTTGGCGAGCCCGTTGGTAATGAGGATGAGGAGGGCCATGGAGGATTGGGCCGCGCCGGCAAAGAGGTAGACACCCCACATGGTGGAGTACCAATGGAAATCGAGGGCCATCAGCCAATCAAAGCCCGCAAAGGTGAAGCAGAGCACAAACAGGGGAATGAATCCATAGGCCACATGGCGGGAACGGAGGGTGAGGCGCGGATCTCCGTCCTCATCTTGTTGCATGGACCAGCGGCGATACAGGAACGCGGCGACGCAGAAGAAAAGAAGATAAAAGGCACAGCGCATGTAAAAAAACGGGGTGTTGAGGAAGGGGCGTTTCCAATCAAGCAGGACGTCGTAGCCGATCGGTTTGGTCATCCAGTACCAGAGGTCCTTGGGGAACAGAAAAAGCAATGGCAGGGCCAGCAGGACGAGGACCGGGAAGCAGCACGCCACGGTTTCCAGAATCCGGCGCATCAGCACCGACCAGTCCGCATCCAGCGCATGATGAAGCAAGGTCCAGAAAAGGGCCCCCGAGCAGATGGTGAAACCGACCGCAAAGGCGAAGAGGTAGGAAAAAGCCAGTTGCGCCGGGTTGGTCAGGTAACCAAGAAAAAAGGCGGAGAGAAGGCCCACCGCCCCGAGAATTGGAAAGAGAACCGGAAAAATGCCCAAACTTTCGATTCGCAGTTTCTCGGCAGCGGGAAGGGGTCCGGGTGAGGCGCTCATGGCTTACCTGCCTTGGCAAAGTCCGGCGGCAACAGACTGGCGGGGGCATTTTGGGAGAATTGCAGGGCCCGGAGATAGGCGATAATGGCCCAGCGGTCCGCAACCTCGATGTGGTGATACGGACCCATCTGGCCCTTGCCGTGGGTGATGGTGTTGAAAATTTCTCCGTCAGCCATCTCGCGATATTTATCGAGGTGGATGCTGGCCACGCCCACCAGGCCGTACTGCGTGGTGATCCCGTTGCCCGCCCCAGTGGCACCGTGGCAAACCTGGCAATTGATCTCGTACCGCTCCTTACCCCGCGCCAGCAGCTTTTTGTCCACGGTCACGGGAATCCCCGTGCCCCACATGTTGCCCATCTTGCCGGTGATCAGGTAGGGCTGATCGGTCGTGACATGGAAGGCGACCGTGCCGTAGGGCGGCACCCGGTCCACCCGCCCCTCGGGAAACAACGGGGAGGGAGTCTGGGATTTGTATTTTGGTTGCCGGTCCATATCGGGAAAAATTTCGATCGGGGTGCGCTGGGTAAAATCGCCCCGAAATCCGGCAACCGCGACCACGGCCAGGCCGACCGCCCCGAAGACGGCGAGAAAGGTCCGGATGAAGCCCTTCATGCGTGGCCTTGGGCCTCCGCGCGGGCCGGATGGGGCTGAGGTTCGGCGTCCTGGAAAATTTCCGTAATATGGCTCCCACCCAGTTCCTCAAGAAAACGACGGGAGGCGCCCTTTTCAAAACGCGGGTCAGCGGCTTCGAGCACGATAAAAAAGCCATCGTCGCTGACCCGTTTGAAGCGGTCCCAGTTAAAGACGGGATGATGCAGGCGGGGCATCAGGGTAAGGAGCAGCAGGCCGATGATTGTGCCAAAGGCCGTCAAAAGAACCGTCAGTTCGAAAAAGACCGGCATGGAGGGTTCCAGGGCGAAGTAGGGTTTTCCTTGGACGATGAGGGGGTAGTTCAAGGCGGACGTGTAGTAGATCAGGATGAAGGCGGTGGTGAGCCCGGTGATGCCACCAATCAGCGAAAAGAACGAAACCCGGGAACGCGAAAAGCCCATGGCTGCATCCATTCCGTGGATGGGGAAGGGGGAGTAGACGTCCCACTTGCGAAAACCCGAGTCACGGACTTTTTCAGCCGCCGTCATCAGGGAGGAGGCGGAGGAAAACTCCGCCCCGAGACCATAAAAATGGGAGGCGGGCGTGCTCATGCGTGGGCCCGGGCAGCCGGGGAGGAGGAGGGGTGACCGTGGGTTTCGTGGCCGTTTTCGTGGTGGGGATCGGCCTCGGGGGTGACGTTCTTTACTTCAAACATCGTGATCATGGGGAGAAAGCGCACGAACAGCAGGAACAGGAAAACAAAAAGACCGATCGTGCCGATGAAGAGGGTAATATCGACCCAAGTGGGGGAAAAGTAGCCCCAAGAGGAGGGCAGGAAGTCACGATGGATGGAGGTGACAATGATCACGAAGCGCTCAAACCACATGCCCGTGTTGGGAAACATGACGATGGCCAACACCACCCAAGGGTTCTGCCGGCAGGTTTTGAACCAGAAAAGTTGGGGGGCCACCACATTACAGGTGATCATCGCCCAGTAGGCCCACCAGTAAGGCCCGGTGGCGCGGTTGATAAAGGCGTAGAGCTCGTAGGGGTTGCCGCTGTACCAGGCGATAAAGAACTCCATGGCGTAGGCGTAGCCCACCAGCGATCCGGTCAGCAGGGTGATCTTGCACATGTTATCAATATGCTTGTCCGTCACGAGGTCATGCAGGCCGTACAATTCCCGAAAAGGAATCAGCAAAGTCAGGACCATGGCGAAGCCGCCAAAGATGGCCCCGGCAACGAAGTACGGCGGGAAGATGGTGGTATGCCATCCCGGAACGATGGAAGTGGCGAAGTCGAAGGAAACGACGCTATGCACGGAAAGCACCAGTGGAGTGGAGATGCCGGCGAGGATCAGGTAGGCCTTCTCGTAATGGGTCCATTGCCGATTGGAACCGCGCCAACCGAGGGAAAGAAGACCATAAGCCATTTGGCGGAGCCGGGTTTTGGCACGATCGCGGAGGGAGGCAAGGTCGGGAATAAGGCCGAGATACCAAAAAATCAGGGAGACGGTGAAATAGGTCGAGACCGCAAAAACGTCCCAAAGCAGGGGACTTCGGAAGTTTTGCCAAATGGCGTTGGCGTTGGGGATGGGGAAAAGCCACCAGGCGAACCAAATGCGGCCGACGTGGAAGGCTGGGAAAATGCCGGCACAGATCACGGCAAAGATCGTCATGGCTTCGGCGGAGCGGTTGATGGAGGTCCGCCACTTCTGGCGGGTCAGAAAAAGAATGGCCGAGATCAGCGTGCCGGCGTGCCCAATCCCGATCCAGAAAACGAAGTTGGTGATGTCCCAGGCCCACGCTACCGGAGCATTCAAACCCCAGACCCCGACGCCTGTGGCGACGAGATAAGTCAGCATGGCCGGGGTGAGGGCAGCCAACGCGCCCGTGAGGATCGTGGCCACCCACCACCAGACGGGGGCAGGCTGCTCCACGATCCGACAAACGTGATCGGTGATCCAAGCCAGGGAACGCTTGCCACTGACCAGCGGTTTTCGGTCAAGATATTCGGAGGCCTTGAGAAAGGCAGCCTGGGAAGCCGGGTTGTCCGCACGCATTAGTGGGGGACTCCCTTCTTTTGCCCGTGGTGGGTTTCATCCCCGTGGCCGTGGGACGGGAGGTAGCTCGTGCGAGCACCGGGCATGGCGGGGTTGGGGTTACGAACCCGTCCGAGGTAGGTGAGCCGTGGGCGGACGTTGAGATATTCGAGCAGGCCGTAATTTTGTGGGAGGTTGCGGAGCTGACCGACCGCCTCCTTTTCATTTTTCATATCGCCAAAAACAATCGCGTCGGCGGGGCAGGCTTGTTGGCAGGCCGTTTTCAAGGAACCCACCGGGATTCGGATGTTCGCAGAGTCACGCGCCCGGACTTTCGCGGTGATTTTGGCCTCCTCGATGCGTTGGACACAAAAGGTGCATTTTTCCATCACCCCGCGCATCCGGACGGTGACGTTCGGATTTTTCTGCAGTTTGATGGTTTCCTCGGTTCCCTTGGCAGCGAGGGGTCCCCAGTAAAGTTTTTCCAAGGAGCGCTGGTTGTAATCAAAAAAGTTGAAGCGCCGGACCTTATACGGGCAGTTATTGGCACAGTACCGCGTGCCGATACAACGGTTGTAGGCCATCACGTTAAGGCCTTCCTCGTTATGGACGGTGGCGTTGACGGGGCAGACGGTTTCGCAGGGAGCGTTTTCGCACTGCATGCAGGCCACCGGTTGCGCAACGGCTTCCGGTTGTTCGGGTTCCCCGGTGAAATAGCGATCCACGCGGATCCAGTGCATTTCGCGACCCTTCATCACCTGATCCTTGCCGACGATCGGGATGTTGTTTTCCGCGGTACAGGCCGTGACGCAGGCGTTGCAACCCGTGCAGGTGGAAAGATCGACAACCATGGCCCACTGGTAGTCCCCGTCGAGAGTTGGGGCCGGGTAGAAATTTTGATTCGGAGGAATGTGGGCATCCATGCCGACCTTTTTCACCCAACCGGGATTCTGGTTGAATTCTTTCACCGTGGCCTCCCGGACCAAATCGCGCCCCTCCATCATCTGATGTTCCTGGGTGACGGCGAGTTGGCGGGTTTTGCCCGTTTTCTTGAGAGTCAACCCGCTGGCGAGGTAGTCGGAATCCGTGCGGCGCAAAACATAGGCGTTGAAACCGGAGCCCTTGGCCACGGGGCCGAGCTCTTCCTGCCCGTAGCCCAGCGGCAAACTCACCGCAAAGTCCACGTGGCCCGGGGCAATCATCACCGGGGCTTCGAGGGATTGCCCGGCCAAAGTTGCGCGCACGACATCGGCCACGAGGATGCCTTTGACAATCTCGTTACGAAGGCCAAGGGCCTCCGCGGTCTTTTTCGAAACCAGGATGGCGTTGTCCCAAGTAAGCTTGCTCATGGGATCGGGCCACTCTTGCAGCCAGCCGTTGTTGAGGTACCGGCCATCGTCCATCGCCGGGGAGGAAACAAAGGCCACCTCCAGGAATTCCGCAGAGGCTTCCGAGGCTTCCGGGAGTTTGGCGGTGAGAGCAGCCACGCCCGCGGCGTTGACGCTGCGGGCGGTGGGGGAGGAGGCGGCCGGCAAGAAGCCTTCGCGGACAAAATTATTCCACGCCTGTTCCAAGTTGAGCCCGCTTTGGTTGATGCGGGCGGCAAAGGTCTCCTTGATCAGGGCCGGCCCGACCGGCTTGGGACGGTTGGTGAGACGACAGAGAAATTCCAGCTGACTTTCCCCGGCCCAAAGCGGCTGGATGGCAGGTTGGATGGAGAGGTAACTCCCGTCGGTCGCCAAAGCGTCGCCCCAGGACTCGAGGTAGTGGGTCCCGGGAACAAACCATTTGGCCTTGGCGGAAGTGGCATTGGGTAAGGAGGCCAGATGCAAAGAGGTGGGTACGGAGGCCAGCAGATTGCCGAAGGCGAGGTCGGCCGGGGCGTTGTAAACGGGATCCCCTCCCAGAATGATCAGCGATTTGACCGCTCCCGCCTGCAACCGGGCGACGAGGGCCTGCAGGGACGCGGCGGGTAAGGCGAAGGCTGGCTGTACCAAAAGGGTGCTACCCATGGATCCCAATGCGGAGTTCACGGCCAAGGCGAGGGCTTGGACGGAGGCCGGTTGGCGGCGCCCAACTAAAAGAAGCGATTTACCGGCGTTGGCGACGAGATCGGCCGCGCATTCACGGATCCAGGCGGAGTCGACCTCGTGGGGCAGACCAAGATCCGGTGCCGCGGTGATGGCGGCGCTCAGCTCTGGCGAGCCCCGCAAGCCGCGAACCTGTCTGGCCATTTCCAAAACAAACGCGCCGACCTCGCCCGCGCGAAGCCGTAGCCGGTGATCAGCCATTGAGCCGGTGACGCTAAAGCGCGGCTCCGCCACATAAAGGCGGCTGACCCGATCGCCCGGTTTTCGGATTCGGCGACCGGCGGCGAAACCCCGGGTATCGGTGAGGTCACCGTCCTCGGAGCCGAGAAAGTCACAGTCCACAGCCAAAAGGGCGGCGGCCTCGGCAAGATTGGCGCGAAACTGCGTGCTGGGGCCAAAGGCTGCGGTGGAAGCTTCGGTGTCATAACCGGGCGCAAGGGGCTCATAGACGGCCCAAGTCGCCTGAGGATATTGGCGGACCAGTTCGGCGCGAAGGCGTTCCCGGGTCGGGGAGGCGGTTTCATCGGCGAGGATCGCGAGCGTGGCGCCACCGGAAGCGGCGGCCTCGGTGCGGATCCGTTGAATCTCGGCGTCGAGCTGTTCGGCCGTGGCCTTTTTGCCCTGCAAGGTGAGATGGCGGCGGCGGGCGGGATCGTAAAGATCGAGGATGGAGGCTTGGGCGTGGTTGTCGCTCTTGCCTTGGCTGGCGGGGTGCAGGGGGTTGCCCTCCATCTTGATGGGCCGGCCATCAAAGGTGGTGGTCAACAGGGGGATGGCACCGCGACGGCGAGGTTGAGCCGTCGCAAACGACATGGTTTTGCCCGGGACGACCCACTCGGGCGATTGATTGAAGGGAACGAGATAGGCTTCGGGGCGACGGCAACCACCCAAGCCGAGGCCCGCGAGCGCCAGCGAAGCCCCCATCAGACGGAGAAACGTGCGGCGGGAAAGCGGGTCTTGCTCCCATTCGGCTGCTCCTGCCGGGAATTCGCGGTGGAGCCAATCCTCGAAATCCGGGGTCTGGGCGTACTCGCCAAGGCTGCGCCAATAGGTACGACCGTGCGCCGAGGCAGCGGGATGAGACAAGACGCGTTTCATCGATGGCAACCGGCACAGCTGACCGGTGGATTGACGTTCCATTCACGGACAAATTTTTGGCCGAGCTCCCGTTGGCTGGTGCCAGCGGGAGGCTCCCAGTCCATGTTGGTGACTTGGTCGAGGGGCCGGAGGTGATTTTCCGGAGCGCGATGACATTCCAGGCACCATCCCATGCTTTGGGGTTGGTCGTGCCAGACGACCTGCATGCGGTTGACATGGCCGTGACAGGCCACGCAACTGACGCCCCGGTTCACGTGGGCGGCGTGATTGAAGTACACGTAGTCAGGCGCTTTATGGATACGAACCCACGGTACGGGTTGGCCGTTCTTCCACGCTTGGCGGATCGGCTCGAGCTTCGGACTGAGCGCCTTGATTTGTGTGTGGCAGTTCATGCACGTCTGGGTGGCGGGGACATTGGAATGGGAGGATTTTTCCACGTGGGTATGGCAGTAGCGGCAGTCCATCCCGAGTTGGTTGACATGGAGTGAGTGGTCGAATTCGACCGGTTGGGTGGGTTGGTATCCGACCCGCGTATATTTGGGCGTAAAATAATACGCCATCCCAGAGACGATGCTGGCCGCGACCACCGCGACGCAGACCAGGATTTTGATGGGAAGCCAGTTCGACCAGCGTGGGAAGATGTTGGCCATGGGGGATTTAAGCGGCTTTCACTGGGCAGATGGGTTGAGAATTCCTGATAAGAAGGAAAATGGAGATTTCGATGGCATTCAGCAAGGTAGCTTTGGAGTTATTAAGGACGTCTGAGGATCTATTAGGTGGGTTAACAGGTCTTTTCCCTCTGAAAAAGCCCTACCGATGCCTTGGGATCCAGGGGGAGTGGGAGAACCTGTCGGTAGAGTTGAAACTTGCCAAAAGTGAAGGAGAATCTGTCAATGTTTAGGACCAAGGCTGGTGCGCTGGCTTGGATCTCGGCCCTTTGGGCAAGCGGATCCACCGGTTGGGCGGAAATCCGGGAGACGGGTGT
>Ga0194123_10007299_pt1 | contig 11072 bp, 9 predicted proteins | sample TA2MahsurfametaG_5_FD_155479 | JGI IMG/M metagenome (GOLD analysis project Ga0194123, IMG submission 155479) | Freshwater microbial communities from Lake Tanganyika, Tanzania - TA2015023 Mahale A surface | ecosystem: Environmental > Aquatic > Freshwater > Lake | place: Tanzania: Lake Tanganyika... | reverse complement strand
ATATCCAAAATTTGAAAGGTACTCATCTGAATGGAGTTTTGGATGCACAATCGGCGGCTCCCATAAAATCAATATCATTTTATTTTTTGGTATTTTTGAATTGTTTGCTTCGAAAATTGCATTTTTTGAATATCCATGACAAATTAATGCATCAATTTTTTGACCAAATTTTTGAGTGACTAAAACATCTTCCCTGGTGATCAAAATATCTCGAAATATTGTCCAGGGGCCGCTATTGTTGAAGGGAAATAATGCTTCTCCAGCCTGGCCGACAACTCGTATTCTCATCGCTTAAAAACATCACTAAAAATATTTAAAAGGCCAAGGGTTAGACCAGTTAACTGCTTTAAATTTTTGATCGGTTTTATTGGCATTTCTATTAGTAAGTAAATTACTTTAGCTAACACACTTAAATGAAATGCTAAATAGAAAATAATTTTGTTATCAACATATCTTGACAGTCGAAATCTGTAGTAAACCCACATATAGTAGAATTTAATCACACTAGGATCTGCTTGTGGTAACTCCATATGGTTCAAGGCAATACTACGGTTTACGAAAAGTTTTCCTATTTTCCTTGCATTAACAGAAAAAATTACATCTTCACCTAAAGAATAACCCATGAAGTCCTCTTCGAACTTTAGACTCTTTATTTTTTGAAAATCCCAGCATGAGCAACCAATAAGCCACTCAACTTCAATAATGCTACTTTGGCCTTCTCTAACTGGAATTCCGATACCGCTTATTAAAAGTTTACCGTCATATTTTGAGTCTAAAAAGGAAATCTTTTTTAGAAATCCATTTAAACCAACTGGTTTAACACGTGGGATTTTTCCAGGGTTTATTGCTATGCCAGACACACCAACTGCATTCAAAGACATTAAAGTGCTTATCATATCCTCGAAGTATGTAGATTCTGGGTTGGTATCATCATCGAGGAAAAATAGAAATTGGGTATTTTCTCCTACGCTAGATAAGCCTATGTTTCTCTGCTTCGCCGCTGATTTTTTATCTGTGTGCAAATATTTTATAGATTTATCAACATCATCAAATGAAAATTGCCTTTTTTCAGATGAGTCAACAATTATTATCTCATTTGGAAGAAGAGTTTGCTTATTGATTTTATTCACAAGATTTCTAAGTGAGTTTTCCCGATTTCTAGTTGGTATGACAACACTGAATTTTACCTTGCTTTCCATAAATAAAGTATATAACGATCTTTTGTCGATTCTGATTACATCTAGTATCTTTAACAATTTTAATCTAAGTTTTAGTGTATATTTCCATGCGTGAGTCAATTAACGCTTGGAATTTTAACATTCAATGATAACAATTATTTGCAAAAATTGTTAGAGTCTATAGAAAATCAAAAAGATAAAAACTTTGAGTTGTTAATTATTAATAATTCATCAACAGATTCAACTCAATCTATAATCACTAATTTTATTGCTACAAAGCACGATTATGAAATTAAAATTTCTAATAATGTTGAAAATGTTGGATCTTTCTTAGGTACTAGACAGTTAATTTTGAAAACTACCACTAGTCATTTAAGCATTATCCATGGGGATGATTTACTTAAATCTAATTATGTCGAAGTTGCAAATTCTTATATTCATTTATATCCTGATTTTTGTGCATTTAATTTTGACCTTGAAGAAATTGAAGGTTTTAAAGATACTGCAACTGGAAATGTAATTAGAAGCAGTTGGACAAATTTTAAAGCAGTTAACCGCCTTTTGGTCTCAGGGCTTAACCCTGGCGTAATGCCTGGATCCATTATAAATACAACCAAATTAGAGGAGAATTTTTTAAGTAGTGATTTTGACGGCCTAAAGCTAAATGGTACTGAAGATATTTTCCTATGGCAGCAAATTGTTCGTTCATCGCAAAAAATTATGCGTGTGCCTATTGCTACATATTTATACAGAAGGCATAGTGGTCAAATATCAAAAAAATATGAGATTTACGGAGTGAGTTTAGGATATGCACGTAGGGTAAATTTTCTAACAGCTAAAACTAGATTTGAAAAACTGCTTTGTGCCGCCGAGATCGAATATGAATTTTCTACCGTAAATTACGATAATTCTTATATAAATGGGATTGGTTGCCTCTTAAAATACAGAGTATTTTCAGTGTTCAGATTTTTAAATATTGTTATTAGACGTACTGCCAGGTTGATTAATAATATAATTTAGTATGGTTACGACACTGGTGCCTTAAATTACTTGCTTGAAATAATCTATTGTTTTGCTTAAACCCTCCAATCTATCAATTTTAGGCTCCCAATTTAAGTACTGAATTGCTTTTTTAATATCAGGTTTTCTCTCTATTGGGTCATCTTCGGGTAAAGGCAAATAAATTAGTTTGCTATTCGATTTTGTTAATTCAATTATTTCTCCTGCCAATTCTTTCATACTAATTGGTTTCGGATTTCCTAAATTTATTGGACCTTGATAACTTGGACAAAAAAATAGATTTAAAAGCCCAACCACTAAATCGTCTACATAACAAAAGCTTCTCGTCTGATTACCGTCTCCATATATTGTAATATCTTCATTCCTAAGGGCTTGTACAATAAAATTGCTCACAACGCGACCGTCATCAATTGCCATTCGCGGTCCGAAAGTGTTAAAAATTCTTGCAATTCTAATATCTACTTTATGTTGTCTGTGATAGTCGGAAAACAAAGTTTCTGCAGCTCTTTTCCCTTCGTCATAACATGATCGTATCCCTATAGGATTCACATTACCCCAGTAAGTTTCAGATTGTGGTATTACTTTGGGATCACCATAAACCTCAGAGGTGGAGGCTTGTAAAATTCTTGAATTGGTTCGTCGCGCTAGTCCTAATAAGTTAATTGCTCCGTGTACATTAGTTTTTATTGTTTGAACCGGGTCTTTTTGATAATTTTTCGGTGAGGCTGGACATGCCATATTTATGATTCCATCAATTTCTAAAAAAATAGGAAAAGTTATATCGTGTCTTATAAATTCAAATTTTGGAAACTTAAAAAGATGATTTATATTATCTTTACTGCCTGTATAAAGGTTATCTAGCGCAATTACTTCATGATTCTTGCTTAAAAGTGACTCGCATATATACGATCCTAAAAACCCAGCACCACCTGTGACGAGAATTTTCATAATGAATTGTACTCCGTTGCTATCAATATATAAATCATAAGCCCATTAGTTGCGACTGTTTATCAAAATCTGGCACTTTTTCTCTTACTTCATCAAATGTACCCATGGCTGTGATTTTTCCTGCTTCTAAATAAACAATTTTGTCCATTGAGCGAGTGGAACTCAATCTGTGCGCTATTAATATTATTGTCGTGTCTTTTTTAAGTTCTGTGAGTGCTATTGTTATTTCTGATTCAGTTTGACTATCAAGCGAGCTTGTTGCTTCATCCATGACCAATAGCTTTGGTTTTGTTAAAATCGCTCTTGCTATACCTAATCTTTGTTTTTCTCCACCGCTTAATTTGTTTCCTTGATCTCCGATATAAGTGTCAAGGTTATCTTCGAGCGATAAAACAAGTTTCTCTAGCTGTGCTACCCGTAATGCTCTCCAAATTTCCTCATCAGAAATTTGATTAGTTTCATAACCAGAGCAAACATTCTCTCTAATGGTTCCGTTAAAAAAGTGAGGATTCTGTGGGAGATAGGAAATTCCACCAGGCCAATTGTTAATTGCTTCTATTGGGCTGACTCCAGATATTTTTATAGTTCCTTGTTGAGGTTCTATGACACCAAGAAGTACATCTATCAAAGATGTTTTTCCAGCACCTGACTTACCAACTATTGCTACAGATTCCCCGTTATTAATAACGATAGAGATATTATCTAACGCTAAGTTTAGGTTACTCTTATAGAATAAACTTACATTACTCAACTCTATAGTGCTATCAAAACCAGTATGGATATTTCTAAAACTATTTTCGGAAAACACCACATTGTTTCTACTTAATCCTTCGACCATTTCAAGAGTAGAAATTGATGCAGAACTTGTTGCTTTAATGTAAATGGTGCTTTGTTGTATTCTCAACAAAGCAGGTATGATTCTAGCGCTCGCTGCAAAAAACACGGAAAGTATAGTGACCGCGCGGGTTGAGTCAGTTTTAATAAACTGTAATCCACTTATAAGCAGTGTACCTAACACAACCGTAATTTCGAGTACATATTTACTTATGCTCGGTAAAAATGAAAGTTTTGCATTATTTCTTGCTAGTTTTACTTGGTTGCTACCTATTTGGTTAACATAATATGGGCGTTTGCCTCCAACCACAGCTTCTCTATATGAGTTTAGAACTTCTTGAATTAATTCAATACTTTTTATACTAAGACTTGCTTGGTTCTTACCTAAATAAGATGCTTTGTTTTGTAAGAAAACATAAAGTAGAATTAGGATACCGCCAAAAATAAAAATAGTTGAAATCGAAATCAATGGATCAATGTAAAACAATCCAATTATCAAAACTATGACTAAGGCAAAATCTGCTATCATCGCAGTTAACGACCCTAATATTCCACTAATGATATTCCCTACCCCGCCTGTAACCATATAAATATTCTCTTGAAGAGATTTTTTTTGAACTTCAAGAAGTGATTGATTTAACAATTTAGCAACAAGATTTTTGGTGAGATTTGCAGCCCTAAAGCTAAGAAAAAATAGTGTTCGTCTGGAAAAATAAATTGAAAAAATAGTTTTCGAGATCAAAACTAGCGCTGCAGCTGCTCCAATAATGGCTACTTGCTGCTGTATAGAAAAATCATCAATTTTTAAAAACTCTAATACGTTTTCAATTCTGGTTCCGAGTTTTCGAGACGCATTATTACTTACCGCTAGTGCACCAATAACACCAATTAGTGCGACTCCTATAAGATCTAAAAAACTTAGCAAAATTTGGGAAATACCTAATAAAAAAAGCTTAAACTTATCTTTTTTAGATAATACCCTTAAGATTCTTACTACTATAGAAACCAGGGGTTTATCCGCGAAAATTTTAGCTATTTTACTCATTTTGCTCGACATAACTATCAATATCGTGCATACATAATTCAATTGGGCAAGCTTTTTCTATTATTACTTTTTTCCACCAATTTATTGTGTTTACAATCGCTTCTTCTTGAGTCCATCTAGGCTTCCAACCTAAACTTGCTATTGCCAAACTTGGATCGATGTCTAAATATTTAGACTCGGCATTAAGGTTACTGTTTTCGAATTTTACATTAGTTTTCTGTCCCCATGTTTTTTGAGCAATTTCTACAAATTCACGAACTGATTTACTTTTTTCAATTGGACCGAAATTCAAAGCTTCCTTGGTATCATTTTTTAGTCCTTGTTCTAAAAAGCATAAGTAACCAAACAGTGGATCAATTACGTGTTGCCATGGTCTGGTACTCGAAGAATTTCTGATTATCACATCTTCATCATTAGAAAAACCATTAATTAAATCAGGGACTAATCTATTTTTTGAGTAATCACCACCACCAATAACATTACCAGCCCTTGCAATTAAAACTGAAGGTCCGGATGAAATTGTACGAATTTTTTGCCATGCTCTCGCGACAGCCTCTACTGCTACTTTACTTGAACTATATGGGTCACTACCTTCTAAGGGATCCGATTCACTAAACCGTTGATCCTTTTTAATATTCCGGTAAACCTTATCGGTTGTTGCAACGAGAATACTTCTTACTGAATCACACTTAAATCCGGATTCAAGAATATTCACAGTGCCCAAGACATTTGTTTCAAATGTAAGTTTTGGATCGTTATAAGATTCAAGTACCAAAGGTTGAGCAGCAAGATGGACAATTAATGATGGTTTTATTTGTTTTATGAAATTATCTAAAGATTCAAAATCTCTTATGTCTGAATAAGTTTCATTAATCATGCCTCTCCGGTTAGAAATATTGTAAAGTGATTTTTCTTCTGGCGCCAAAGAGTATCCACAGGTAGGTATACCCAATTTTTCCAGCATCAAGGTAAGCCAAGTTCCCTTAAACCCAGTGTGCCCGGAAATTAAGACTGGACCAGAAATATGCTTTATTGCATCAAGCTTAGATACGAGCATTGACCTAAGGAATCCAGTTCTTGTTATTTAAATACCAATTGACCGTTTTTTGCAAACTTTCTTCTAAGGGTACAGGTGGAGCCCAACCAAATTTTTTAAGCTTTTCGCCATCTAAGGCGTATCTGAGATCATGCCCAGGCCTAGATGAATGAAAATCGGTAAAATCAATTTTTGGCGTAGTCTCAATAAAATTAGCTAAAAGATTTACCATTTCTGCATTAGATACTTCTTTTTCTCCAACTACATGAAATTTTTCCAGAATTATAGAATCCTCAACATATTTAAGGTTCAGTTTTTGTTTATTTAAAATCAAATAACGAAGTGCATCTGCTTGATTACGTGCATGTAAATAATATCGACTTCCAGATATCCATTTACCTCCAACTTTTTTGGCATGAACGGGTATAGGCTTATTTTTAATTAGATTACTTATAACCATAGGAATAAACTTCTCGGGATCTTGTCTTTCTCCTATAATGTTCATTGTATTGGTTAAAATCATAGGCACTCCAAAAGTTCTCCAGTACGCATAGCAAATAGATTCCTGTGTTGCTTTACTGGCAGAATATGGATTTGATGGAAAATAAGGATCCCATTCCTTGTGCAAAATGCCACCAGGCGCAGGTCCATACACCTCATCAGTGCTGATTTGCAAAAAAAGCTCAAGATTATCTAGTTGTCTACTGAAATCAAGTAAAGTTAAAATTAAATTAGTATTATTCTCTATAAAATTTCTAGGATTTTCTATGCTACGGTCAACGTGTGACTCAGATGCCATTGAGATAAGAACTTGTACATCACCGATCTCTCGACTTGTGACTAAATCAATTGGTGTGGTTAAATCATGAGTTACCACTTTTACTCTGTCCTCGGCCGACTTTACTTCCTCAAAAACAGACCTTAATCTCGCAGAATTACCTCTATGTCTGAACGAATCAGTGACTATAAAATGGTAATCAGTTGTTTTCAATAAATGAGAAAGAGTGTGGTGCCCAACAAAGCCCCCAGCGCCAGTTAGAAGTACCCTCATGTTCGTCACCTTTTCTGTTAATTACTATAAAGTGTATCACCCAGAAAGGATAACAATTGTTTATGGTTGATGCATATTGCGAATCTCCAAAAATAACTGAAGAATCTTTTCTTCTCCGTGAGTTTGGAATTAAGACTGTTTACGTCAATTCTACTAAAGATTTTTTGAAAAGGCTAGATAATTCTAGTGGCGATACTATTGTGATAGTTTCAACAAATCCATTTTTTTGGAAACCAGTTTTAACTAAATTCAAAGCTAAGAGTGTAGTTTTTATTCTAATTGGAAACGAAACCTATGATCCAAAAATATTTAATTCTCTGAATAACCTACAATCGCTTTTACATGCTTTTGTATACAATCTACCGAGCTCTATTAAAATTAGTAATATTTTTGGATCAGTAATTGGTTATGCTTTGGATGGCGGGTTTAAGAAAACAGTTAATAAAGGCAGTATTTATAGAGATGGAAGAATTTCTTGCAGTTTAAAAAAGAAATTTAGTATGATTAAAATAAATTACTCTTGCTCTAGATTTCCGCAAGGATACACAAATAATTTTGCTAGAGCGCTTGGAAATAAAATTCATATCAGTGAATACAAAAGTTTACTTGATAATAGTTTAGTTGACTTGATTGACAAAGAAAGAAACAGCATCTACGACTTTGCTTTTATTGGTCAAACAACTAATCGACGACGTGAGGTGTTCTTAAGAAATTTAAATGGGTTTAAGAAATCTGTAGTAATCTATAACTCTGAATTTAAAGGCATTTATGAAGACAATGACTTTACATATGTAGAGCAATTACTCTCTTCGAAGTTTATCTTGGTTCCTCCTGGTTTTTATAATAATAGCAATCATAGGTACACCGAATCTTTAATTTGTAACACTCTACCTGTTATTTTATCTCAAAATAGTTTAGATCCATCTTCTAACTTGAATTGGACAAATCAGCTTTTTTATCTAAACAAATTTTCGATCAAGGCGCAGCTGCGTTATCTCTCCAAGATCGAAAAAGGTCAGTATATGGACTTTTATAATTCAGCCAGGTCTATAGATTTTAATCAAATTCTCGACACTAAAAATTTGATTTGTGGAGTGTTAGGATAGAATTGAACTATGGAAGAATTATCTGAGTTAATAAATTCGTTGGCTGAAAAGTCGCTTGATGTGCTGCACAAAAAAAAAGAATTTGTACCTGGTGAAAGTGAGATACCGGTTACGGGAAAGGTTTTTGGGAAAAATGAATTAGTAAATGCAATTTCAGCAAGTGCTGATTTTTGGCTGACTGCCGGGCCTTACTCAGTAAAATTTGAATCTGAATTTGCAAAAAAGGTTGGCATGCGGCACTCTTTTCTGGTTAATTCCGGCTCCTCAGCAAATCTTTTGGCATTAACAGCCTTATTAAGTCCAAAATTAAGGGATCGGAAACTTTTGCCTGGGGATGAAGTAATTACTGTCGCAGCTGGGTTTCCTACAACCGTTGCTCCTATTCTTCAGAATAATCTCATTCCTGTTTATGTAGATATTGAAATTGGAACTTACGTCGCAAGGGAAGATCAATTAGAGGAGGCTATCTCTCCTAGGACCAAGGCGATCATGATGGCCCACACATTGGGTAATCCGTTTAATTTAGATCTCGTAGAAAAATTAGCAATTAAACATAATTTGTGGATAATCGAGGATTCTGCCGACGGTTTAGGTGGAACTTATCGTGAAAAGAAACTTGGTTCTTTTGGAGATTTCTCAACTTTTAGTTTCTATCCTGCACACCATATAACCGCTGGTGAGGGTGGTGCTGTACTTGTAAAAAAGGCTGCTCATAAATCTATAATAGAATCACTACGCGATTGGGGAAGAGATTGTTGGTGTGCACCAGGTTGCGACAATACCTGTCTAAAGAGGTACCAGTGGAAACTGGGGGAACTTCCAGAGGGTTATGATCATAAATATACGTACTCTCACCTTGGTTACAATCTGAAATCAGGAGATATACAAGCAGCGATTGGATTGGCGCAACTTAAAAGACTAGATGGATTTATCGAAAAGCGTCGAAATAATTGGCATTACTTGTACAACCATTTGAAGTCTTTGGAGGAGTTCTTTGTTTTACCCAGGCCCACACCACACAGTGATCCATCTTGGTTTGGTTTTGCAATCACTGTTAGGCAGAATTCACCTATTTCCCGAAATACTATAGTTAAGTTCTTAAATGAAAACAAAATTGGAACACGACCGCTCTTTGGTGGGAATCTTCTAAGACAACCAGCTTTTAGTGGGACACCAAGAAGGATAATTGGCGACTTGAAAAATTCTGACACTGTTATGAATGATACTTTTTGGGTAGGTGTTTGGCCTGGCCTTACAGATGAGATGCTTGATTATATAATTGATAAATTCAGAGAATTGTTCGGGAGTAAAAAATTAAAGTCATAATTATTGCAGGTGGTTTAGGCACTAGAATATCTGAAGAAACTGAAGATAAGCCTAAACCCATGGTGCTTATCAAAGACAAACCTATAATTTGGCACCTAATGAATATCTTTAGTTTGCAAGGTTTTAATGAATTTATACTCTCAACTGGATATAAAAGTGAGATTATAGATAAATGGGTAAATGGTAATAAAATAGTTGATGCAAATTTGAACCCTATGAATATATCTACTTTGAACACAGGCCTCTACACTCAAACGGGAGGGCGTATTTCAAAAGTTATGCGACAGTTGCCTAACGAAAGAATCATTGCAACCTATGGAGATGGTTTAGCCAATATTTCAGTAGACAAGTTGGTATCTTTTCATGAATCTCATGGAAAACTTGCGACGGTAACAGCTGTACGTCCTCCTGCACGATTCGGTTACATGAAAATTGAGAATGAAATCGTGACTCATTTTGGTGAAAAAAATCAGTCAGATGCAGGATGGATTAATGGAGGTTTTTTTGTTTTAGAACCAGCAGTATTAAATTTTATTAATTCTCCTGACGAGCCATTTGAGTCTGGTGCATTAACTTCTCTATCCAAAATTTCCCAATTAATGGCTTATATGCATGAGGGATTTTGGCAACCTATGGATACTCTAAGAGAGAAGAAGGAGTTGGAGAAATTCGCTTCTTTGACTATTCCACCCTGGCTTCAAGAATTAGATTGAATCTGGATTTAGTATCACTTTTTTTGTTAAATCAATTTGATTGCCGATAAAAGCGAGTGTTTCTTATCAATGTTATTTATAATAGTTTAAATAAGAAAAACAATTTTTTGGGTTTAGAATTGCTTCGATTTTCAATTTTATCAGATTTCAAAATAGATAAATGAAGTCTTTAATCAATCTCGACGACTCCATTCGGAGAATCTATTGAGATTGATAAAATTCCATTTAATGGTTCAATGTCACTTGGGTCTACCCATTGCACCGAGATTTTCTCTAAAGCATCCAGTATTTTTTCATTGAATAATGAATTTGATAATTCCGTACTACTAGCAATTGTAATAGTCTCTATATGAGCAACTGCGTTCCCATCATTAGATGGATGGTTAAAAGTCAACCATTGTATAAAGAAAGGCAATTCTTTTGAATAAATAATTTCGTTTACACCAATTTGTTTCCACTTTAACTGAGTTCCATCCGGTTTGATTCTTGAGCCTTCTACGGCTTCCCGCCCGAATTGTTCCTCTATTGTTGAGATGTCCTGAACGCTAAACACCCAAGTTAACCAGCCACCACCTGCATTTGCTTTTTGCTTGACAGCTTTACCAAATGGTGTTGCATCAGTTGCTGGATGATCAAGCGGGCAAACAACTTCGATGTATTGGCCATTGAGCAGGGGCGCTGTGAAATTTCTTGTGCCGAATTTTGGATGAATACCTCCATCAACAAACGCTGTTCCAATTTGTGAACCAATCCGATTAACAACATCAGATATCTGGTCATGGGATGCTACATATGAAATATGGTCAAGACGCATA
>Ga0194123_10007296_pt1 | contig 11075 bp, 10 predicted proteins | sample TA2MahsurfametaG_5_FD_155479 | JGI IMG/M metagenome (GOLD analysis project Ga0194123, IMG submission 155479) | Freshwater microbial communities from Lake Tanganyika, Tanzania - TA2015023 Mahale A surface | ecosystem: Environmental > Aquatic > Freshwater > Lake | place: Tanzania: Lake Tanganyika... | reverse complement strand
TGAAGGCTACCCACGTAATCAGATCCCAAAGCCAAGCCCTGGCGTTGGTGGTTATTGCCTGACCAAAGATCCGTTTCTTTACGCTGCCGCGGATCGTACAGCCGGTCACGGCATACTTTCGCAATACGGTCGCATGGTGAACCAAGAGGCGGGACGTTACCCTATTGAGGTTGTTACGCGTTTTTCCAAGCGGTTGGGACGGCCTCTTTCAGGGCTTTCCGTCTTACTGGTCGGTTTGGCTTTCAAGGGCTGGCCAGAAACCAACGATTTGCGTGGCTCCGCAGCAGTTGAAGTTGCCCGTGTGCTAGTCGGCAAGGGCTGTCGAGTAATGGGTTTTGATGCCGTGGTCCAGAATGTTGCAATTGAGGCTTTGGGCATCAAGCCAGTAAGCCTTAATGAGGCAGCTGGTCGATGCGATGTGTTACTGATCCTCAACAATCATCCCAACAACGTAAAGAATGGTCTTTGTGAACTGTTGCAGGGTCGCCGGACGCTGCTGTTCGATGGTTGGTCGCAGTTGGATCGCCACGAAGTTGAACAGTATGGTGGTATCACCTACGCCACGATGGGATATATGACACCGGAGATTGGCATCTTATCGTGAGCCAGACCTGCGCAATCATTGTCTGTGACCACGGTCTAGGCCATGTACGCCGCTGTGCTCTGATGGCAGTGAAGATGGAAAGATTGGGACATAAAGTAGTTCTATTTGCTCCTGGCGCATCATTAAAGAGAATTCAGCGTGTAATTCCATGCACAGAAGGCTTGGATGTACACCACTTTGAGACCAAAACCACCCCTGAACGAATAAGACAGGGGCTGGGAGAGGCGGTGGAGTGGGTGAATAGACTGCCGAACCTAGGCCGCTTCCAGAGTGTGATTTGCGACAACTTTCCGGAGATCCTTGCGCGGAGACCCGATGCCACTCTTTCGGCACAATTCTTTTGGCATGACGTGATTGAAGATGGTGTGCAAGAATACGCAGACTACTGCGAGCACTTACTTATCCAGTACAAACCAAAGATTATCGGCTGTGAAAAATTTGCAATGGAGGCAGTACGCAGGCAACCTGGTTTCAAGGGCGTCGAACTGTATCATAACCCTGATCTGGTTTCTGCAGCCAAGTCCATTACGCCAGAGACGCAGAGAAGCTTATTGGTAACAGGTGGTAGCACTCCAACAGTGCGCGATCGTTTGCTGCAGAACATCGCCAAATTATTGGAAAGTGGTCCAGGTTGCTATGAACGGGTATACGTCGATTCAGAACTGATTCCCGAAGCACCACCGTCGTGGATGGTGGCAGCGGATTTTTCTGCAGAAATGTATTGCAGAATAAGGGCTGCAATTTGTCGTCCTGGACTAGGGGTGATTACGGATTTGTTAACAGTTGGCGCCTCCATCTACCCATTGCATGAATCAGGCAATCGAGAGATGTCTCACAATGCCTGTATTCTAAGGTCAAACTGGAATGGATCAGATAGCGACATCTTAGCTTGTCGCTAAGTGACTTGATTCAGGTGTACATGATGGTTCTCCAAAGCAAGGGCAGCATCCAAAGACAACTCAGACCGTTAGCAGTAGCCTTAATTACCATGGTCAGTGGATTGCTCTCCCATGCATCGATTGCCAGAGATCAGTGGTTATTTCTTATGAATATGCCATGACAGCTATTACGACCGGGCTTTCAGCTCTATTGTATATGTGCGCTTCAGGTAAGGTTAACAGGTCGCAGGTTATAAATTACCTCATATACGATAACACATATGATCGATCCCGATTCACGTCAACTTTTCCAAATGAAAAGCTCTATGCAACGGATATTGCCAATTCTCTTGGGTACGATATCAGGTTTCACGGCCCATACTTATGGTATTGCCCACCAATCTACGAAAGAAGTGCAACTAGCCCAATCAGATATACCCCACCAGACATAGAGGTTGGCAGACTTAATCAAGTATCAAACAATGCCTTATTCTTTCTAGGAGGAGTGCTGGCAGGCACTGAAGTAGAAGTATTTCCAGAAGGTGCGTCTTGTTTTTCTGCCTTTTCATCATTGGGAGAAAAGCCCAATGCGTGGGTAAAGCAGATTCGACCACGACTCGCGGCTATTAAGAGTAAGTTCACAAACCGTAGATATGTGATCACCAAAAGCTGGCTCTTAACTGATCGTTTCGGAAAGGTTAGAACTTCTATAGGTAATAGCTTTGCGGTAGAAGCCTTCGATGAGCGGTATTTCAATAGCAGCCTAAAAACAACCTCTCTGTTCTTCGCTGACAAATATAAAGGGCTCGATTTCTCACACTTTACTTCGAAGGTTCTTTTTCATCCCTTACTAGAAAGCCTGAGCGAGGCTAACTATGAATTATGGTTTGAGAGTATGGACGAGATAATTGGTGATGATATCCTTTTAGTAAAAGCGAAGCCAAGAATGTCTGAAGCTCGCATTCCTAACGCGGTAAAGCGCTTTCGATTCGTAGACGTCCCAAATGAGTACACTAAGTTACCAGCGGAATTAATTTTAGAACAGTTACCAAACAGTAGATACTTTGGTTACTATTCCACGATGATGCTTGGCTTCCGTGAAGAGTTAACGAGTCTATTCCCGCCACCAGATGCTTCATTACAGAAAATCTATGATGATACATATGCTGGGCTTAAGGCTGTTTTAGGCATTTAGAAATCTAAGGTGATGAAGACATAGAACACTGTCTCTAAAAAGAATGGGTTGTTTATGATGCAGCCTTAGGCATTCTTTGATTGAGCGATTAAGGGCAAAGCTTTTCCTTTCCAAGTAAAGTCTGAATTCATTGATGTAGACCCATTGAGTGTATACTGGGACATTAATTCTCTAGCCTCGAGTCAACACGGCTCGGCGAATACAAGCGTGGGTCTGAGAACATAGCCAAGGCGACAATTTAACGACGTGGAAAAAAGATGAGACCTGAGGTAAACGTGCCGGTCTATTTGGCAAAGCTCAGATATGGTTTCTGAGGAGTATTATTGATTATTAGTGTGCTCTGATGATCAGACCGATTATGGTCACTTAAGCCCGATTATCCAGGAATAAAGACTGATCCGTACTCAGCTTTTAGCTGATGATAACAAAAGCTCTAGATAAGTATATGGTAAGCCATAGACCAGCTAGGCCGGAGGGTAAGATTATACTGGTGTAAGAACAAGGGATCCACCGCGAAATATGAGCTCCAAGCGCAGGACGGAACAAAACCAGTGGAACGAAGCTTTTGCTCCGCCTGCACCGCTACAGACTGCGGTACTTTTTGTTTTATTCAATCGCCCTCACACCACTGCCAAGGTATTTGAAGCTATACGTAAGGCAAAGCCTCCACGGCTGTATGTAGCGTGTGACGGACCCCGGGCCGATCGTAAAGCTGACGCCCAAAAGGTCAAAAGGGTACGCGAGATCATTACTTCAATAGATTGGCCCTGTGAAGTCAAAACGCTCTTTCATGAGCGCAATCTAGGTTGCAAGTATGCTGTTAGCGGTGCTATTACATGGTTCTTTAAGCACGAAGAGCAGGGTATAATATTGGAAGACGATTGCTTGCCCAGCCAGAGCTTTTTCTGGTTTTGCGAAGAGCTGCTTTTGCGGTATAAGACAAATCGTAAAGTCTGGCATATCAGTGGAGCAACAGTGAACAAGAACATCAATTCTCATGAGTCCTATCACTTTTCTGCCTATCCAGGCATTTGGGGCTGGGCATCGTGGGCGAATAGATGGGATCCATGTGATGTAGAACTGGAAAGTATAAGTCTTGACGCATTCAAGAATGCAATTAAGCAGTATACCCTGTGTAAACACTATTGGTACAGCCTATTCCAAAGGGTCAAAAGGACTGAAATTGATACATGGGATTATCAATGGATATTCAAAATGTGGGTCAACGGTGGCCTGTGTATCACCCCAAACCGAAACTTGGTTTCGAATATAGGATTTGGTAATGATGCGACTCACACAAAAGACGATGGCTCAAGCCTAGCCTGCATGCCGCATGAGGATATTGATGTAGTTGAACATCCATTAATCATAGCTGTCAATCACAAGAACGATTCAGTACTTAAGAAAAAGTACTTTTCCAACAAAAACCTCGTCCAAAAACTCATCGGAAAGCTACTATGACTGCACATGGTATACTTAGAGGACTATTGAATAAGCATGCTTTACGTAAACTTGAGCGCAACAGCACTGTATCAGTGCATAAGTCGTCAAGAGTCGACTATTCAAGAATATCACTAAAGGCATGTCAAAACTGTAGTCTGATAATCGGGGAACAATCATTAGTCTCTTCTTCGTTGGTCTTTGAAAAGGATGGAAGCCAGATTCGAATTGGTAGCAATACCTTTCTTGGTGGTTGTACCCTTTCCTGCTCTTATTTGATAACAATTGGCAATAATGTCCAAATCGCTTGGGGGGTTCTCATATTTGACCACAACTCTCACTCTCTAGATTATCTTGAGCGTCGAAATGATCTTGGCCATGCGTTTTGTGGAAAAAAGACATGGGTTGATGTTAAGATATCACCGACACTTATTGAGGATGATGCTTGGATCGGTGCTAATGCAATCATCCTTAAAGGTGTGACGGTAGGAAGGGGTGCTATAATCGGGGCTGGTTCCGTCGTTACAAAGGATGTTCCTCCAATGTGCGTATATGCAGGAAATCCCGCAACCTTTGTGAGGAAGCTCGTTGATTGATAGAGTTTACAATCACAATCAGTTACTCTCTGTGATCATACGCAGAGAGTATGAGAAGGATGGAATCGAGTTCTTTACACCAAACACCTTCTCTCAGCAAATTGGTTATATGAAGCGTCCTGTAGATTATGTCATTCCGCCTCATACACACAACCCTGTTAAGCGAGACTTTCGCTTCACACAAGAAGTTCTCTTCATTAAGTCTGGTAAAGTCAGAGTTGACTTCTATGATGATTATCAATCTTATCTGGAGTCTCGAATCTTATATCCGGGAGACGTTGTTCTCTTAGCCTATGGTGGTCATGGATTCCAAATGCTCGAAGAGAGTGAAATCATTGAGGTTAAGCAGGGACCTTACGCTGGTGAGGCGGACAAGGTCCGATTTCAGCCAGTTTCTACGGAAAGAGTAGTTATTAAGTAGGCCTGCCTAAATGCTTAAGTATCTATACGCCCCTTTTCTTTTGATGAGTGATGTTATAAGGCTATTTATTGTCTATCTGCCTGGACCTAGCGGATTTCGACTGCGATATCTCTACTATAAGCGTCACTTCAAGAGAATGGGGAAGAATGTCAGTATTGATGTAGGCGTGCTTATCGACGGAGCAGAGTTGATCTCCGTCGGCAATAATGTCTATATTGATAAGTACTGTGTCATTTCTACTGGAACGAAATTAGTAGGTAATGTCACCAAAAAAAAGAATCCTGACTTCACAGCACTTCCAGGAGAAATCATCTTTGGAGATGATATTCATGTCGCTCAATCCTGTATCTTCATGGGTTACGGAGGAATCACACTAGGCAACAGATGCGTTACCAGTGCTGGTTGTAAGATCTATTCACTGACAAATACACCAACTGACCCTAAAAATATTGGTAACGTTGTATCAATACAACCCTACACCCAGGCTCCTTTTCTGCTAGGGCCTGTAGTTTTGAATGAAAACGTCTGGTTGGGCCTAAATGTTATAGTAATGCCATCTGTAACAGTCGGCATGAATAGTTTCTGCGTTTCCAATTCACTGATACTGAAAACTTCGCCAGCAAACTCATACCTTGCTGGTCAGCCTGCCACTAGACTGAGAAATCGCTTCCAATAATTTGCTACCTATCTTTAGTTGATGGAATTCATTCCTGTTAATGAGCCTCTACTTAATGGAAATGAGGCTAAATACCTTTCTGAGTGTATCTCCACCGGCTGGATTTCATCTGAGGGTCCCTTCGTCAAGCGCTTTGAGGAAGCATTTGCGATCCGTTCTGGGCGCAAGCATGGTATCGCTGTAACTAACGGCACGGCAGCGATTGATGCTGCCGTTGAGGCGCTCGGGATCGGGCCTGGCGATGAGGTCATCTTGCCGTGCTTCACGATAATTTCTTGCGTGATGCAGATCATCCGCTCTGGCGCAATGCCTGTGTTGGTTGATTGTGATCCGCTGACTTGGAATATGGATGTTACGCAGATAGAGGCCAAGATTTCGCCGCGAACTAAGGCAATCATGGTTGTTCATATTTATGGCTTACCAGTGGATATGGCACCAGTGCTCGAGTTGTGTCAGTGCTATGGCTTGAAATTGATTGAGGATGCAGCCGAGCTAATCGGTCAAACATATCGCGGTATGCCCTGCGGTTCATTTGGCGATATCAGCACTGTTAGCTTCTACCCAAACAAGCACATCACCACCGGTGAAGGTGGCATGATCCTCACGGATAATGACTACCTAGCTGTGCAATGTCGAGAGTTGCGCAACCTTTGCTTTCAATCAGGCAAGCGCTTTGTGCATGAACGGATGGGTTGGAACTTGCGCATGACCAACATGCAGGCAGCTCTCGGTGTTGCGCAGCTTGAGCGGCTGGATGATTTTGTTGAGAAGAAACGCTTCATAGGTCGGCGCTATAATGAGTTGCTAGCAGATCTAACGTGTGTGCAACGCCCGCTAGTGAAGACTAGTTATGCCGAAAATATTTATTGGGTATATGGACTAGTCTTGGATGAGTCGGTTGAATTTGATGCACATGAAGCAATCTACCGCTTGGTCCAGCATGGGGTTGGCTGTAGACCTTTCTTTTACCCATTGAATGAGCAGCCCGTATTTCGGAAGCTGGGTCTTTTTAAGGGTGAAAGCTACCCCGTCGCTGAACGAATGTATCAGCGTGGATTCTACATACCAAGTGGGTTGGCATTGACCGATGAGCAAATCCACTATGTATCAAAGTCAATCAAGAAAGTACTTAATTAAACATGTCGTCTGAATTGAGGCCTGTCAGGCTGGCAGTTGTTTTCGACCAACAGATTTGTGCCGGTGGAGGCTATCAACAGGCGTTGAATTCGGCATTGTTAACGCTGGAATTGCCTTCGTCCTTGGTGGAAGTTGTCTTCTTTACAAATCTAAGTGAGAATATTGAGACACTTCTGCATTATGGGATTAAAGCAGAGCTGATAAAGATCTCAACGCTTAGCAAGGCATTAGCTTATCTTCGCAGACTTATTGTAGGGCCTCGTTTGCTTCGGGCTGTCAAAAAGTTCCAGCGATATAGTCCAATCGAGAAGATTCTCGTCAACCATAGAATTGACTTGGCATTTGCTGTGTCTCCCTCTAGTTGGCCGCGTGACCTTGAAGACATAAACTACATATGTACTGTCTGGGACCTTTCTCATCGAGACGATCCCGAATTTCCTGAAGTACGCTCTGGAAACCATTTTGAGGAGCGTGACAAAAACTATCGAGCTATGCTGCCTCGCGCTATTGCTGTTCTTGTTGATTCGGAGCTGGGAAGGCGTAACGTTGTTCGCCGCTATGGCATTGATAGGGAGCGTGTGCATGTAATACCATTTCAAGCAGCATTCGCAACACGAAAGCCCAATCCCGCCCCCTCGTGCACACCAACAGACGTGACCTCAAAATATAATATGAAATTCCCCTATGTGTTTTATCCGGCGCAGTTATGGGCCCATAAAAATCATGTCTACTTGCTGGAGGGCCTTCGCGTATTGAACGAGCGATATGGCATTAGTCTTGGGGCGATATTCTCTGGGGGTGATCAGGGTAACCTTGCCTATCTCCAGTCCTATGTACACACGATGAACTTTAATGATAGGGTGCGTTTTGTTGGATTTGTTGACAACGAAGAGATTCCTGAACTGTATCGACAATCTGTCGCCCTTGTCATGCCAAGCTACTTTGGTCCTACGAATCTGCCGCCACTCGAGGCATTTTCACTTGGTGTTCCCGTTTTATATTCGGACAAGGCTGGCTTACGTGACCAGGTTGGAGCAGCGGCATTGTTGTTGGATTTAAAAGATCCTGGTTCTATGGCATTTCACTTGAAGCAACTTGTTGAAGATCCTCAGCTCCGTATGCGGCTTATCGAAGCTGGCAAGCAACGTCTTAGATATTTTGAATCAATGGATTCTGCTGGTATCTTGAAGCGAATACTTGAAGACTTTCGATGGAGGAGGCTAACTTGGAAATGAGTGACTCTATGCTACCTGCAGCTACACAAGCTGACCCTAATGTCTTATCCCACAAGATCTCACCTCTACCACCGCTGGCCACCTGCACGGTCGCTGTCATCGGCCTAGGGTACGTCGGGCTTCCCCTGGCACTGGCTTTTGGCAAGCATGGGAAATGTATACGAACGGGCACTGCTCTTAGTCGTCGTGTCATTGGCTTCGACATAAACGTTCAGCGTCTCATGCAGCTACGAGGCGGCCACGATTGCACCCTTGAGACCAGCCTTGAAGATCTTCAGGAGGCTCCGCTATTAGAATTTACTTCTGAGCCAAGCCACCTGTCAGAGGCGGATGTGTTTGTCGTCACGGTTCCCACGCCGATCGACAGAGCTAAGCGCCCAGATCTTAAGCTGCTCCAGAAGGCAACCGCCACAGTTGGCCAGGCTCTAAAGATGCGAGCCGACCGTTATCACGAGCTCTCTTCCCTCCCGTTAGTGATATTTGAAAGCACGGTCTATCCCGGAGCTACTGAAGAGGTATGCGTGCCAATCCTCGAGTACGAATCAGGACTCTGTTTCAACAAGGGTTTTGTCTGCGGCTACAGCCCAGAGAGGATAAATCCTGGCGACAAAGAGCACAAGTTCACCACCATCACTAAGGTGACAAGCGGCAGCACCCAGGAAGCGGCTGACTGGGTAGATGCCTTCTATGGTTCCGTTATTCAAGCCGGTACTCACAGGGCAAGCAGTATTAAAGTAGCGGAAGCAGCGAAGGTTATTGAAAATACCCAGCGGGACCTCAATATTGCCCTTGTGAATGAACTAGCAATGATTTTTCGTCAACTTGGGATCGATACACTTGATGTCCTTGAGACCGCTGGGAGCAAGTGGAACTTCCTGCCTTTTCGACCGGGTTTGGTAGGCGGCCACTGCATCGGTGTGGATCCTTACTACCTGACTCACAAGGCTGAGCTGCTTGGCTACCATCCTCAATTGGTATTGGCGGGACGTCGTATAAATGATGGGATGGGCCGTTGGGTTGTGGAGCAACTAGTGCTCGAGATGGCCCGGAGGGTAATGCCGATTGCTGGTGCCAGAGTGCTTGTGATGGGACTCACATTTAAGGAGAATTGCCCAGATCTACGCACCACGCGCGTGGTTGATGTGATTGAAGCACTTCAGCGCTATGGGATGGACACGCATGTGGTTGATCCTTGGGCAGATCCTGAAGTTGCTCAGCGTGATTATGGTCTCGATGTGCTAGGGAAAATCCCTAACGTAGAACCATTTGATGTGGTTTTTGTAGCAGTGGCACACCACCAGTTTCAGTCCATGAGTATTGATCACTGGCGTAGTCTGTTGCGTTCGCCATCTGTACTAGTTGATCTTAAATCTATCGTCCCGCGCGAGCTTAAGGCTCTTCGTCTGTAGCAACTTGACTCACAAGATCTGCGGTGTTATAAAGAGTATTCACCACGCAGCCTTCATGATCTTATTGCTGACTTTCGCTTGTCCACCTATCACATGTCTATAAACTCACATTCCACCAGCAGTGCTATACCGAAGTTCTCGATTGTAATGCCAAGCTACAATCAGTCTCGATATATTGAGCGCAGTATTCAGTCCATACTGCTGCAGGGATATCCTAATCTTGAATTGATTATTATTGATGGTGGGTCTACTGACGGATCAGTCGAGGTCATTAGGCAATACAATAACTATATAGACTATTGGGTCTCCGAGCCAGATTGCGGCCAGAGTGAAGCCCTTAACAAGGGCTTTTCCCGCTGTACTGGTGATATTTATGGTTGGCTTAACTCGGACGATACCTATTTACCTCAATCATTTCAATACGCTGCGGATGCTTTCAAGCGTGTCCCAAAAAAGAACATCGTATTCGGTGATTGGCTCAGCATTGATGAACACGACAATATTTTAGATGTTAACCACGCTTTCGACTTTAGCTTGGGACAATTCAAGTACGAAGGCTTCCACTTAAACGCACAATCAATGTTTTGGCGTGCACATGTGCACGATTCATTTGGCGGTTTTGACGTTTCGCTTAACAATACGATGGACTATCAGATGATCATCGAATTTGGCCTACAGCAAGGTCAACAGAGCTTTTACCGTATTCCTTATATCTTGGGTGCTTTTCGGAGGTATCAAGGACAAAAAACCTCAAACTTTGATTCTTGCGTGGCCAATGAGCACAAAAGGATCGCCAATAGATATGGATACTCTGACAAATATACGCTAATTGGCATGGTCAAGCGGCTCTTTTATCGTACCCGAAGGGCTATATGGTATTTTAAGAGAGGTGGTATCTCTGTCTTGCGCATTCGACTAGCAAATTGGCTTTCATATGCAAACAGCAAGTAGATATCGTTTACCAGTTCTTATAGCAAGAATTGGATGGATTCCGATACTGGCCATCGGTTTACGTCTGGCTTCGTCTGAAACCGCTGATGCAAGCTTCCTCTTACTTTCGGCATTCGCCTTGGCTGGCCGCGCCCAGGCTGTACAAGCGCTCTCGCTTTCCTGGTTTTTCTCCTTTATAAGCCCTGGCATAGCTCCCGATTGTACTTATCCCAGTCTCGGCCGCTATGCAGTCATCGCTGCAGCAGCAATTTCCGTTCTTATAAGCGGCTACAAGAACAACACAAAGAGAGGCACTGACCGCTTGGTGATAATGACGCTGCTGTTCGGCGTCATCATTATCACTCACTCTATCCTCTTCAGTCCTATTCTCGACGTGTCAATTCTGAAAGGATTGTCTTGGTCAGTGACCATGGTCACACTCCTTGCTGCTTGTAATGGACTTTCATTTGAAGAAACATTGACGCTCGAGTCCTGGATTCACGGTGGGTTGGTCCTTATTGCGTTAATCAGTCTCCCATTGTTGGTTTTGCCTC
>Ga0194123_10007294_pt1 | contig 11077 bp, 9 predicted proteins | sample TA2MahsurfametaG_5_FD_155479 | JGI IMG/M metagenome (GOLD analysis project Ga0194123, IMG submission 155479) | Freshwater microbial communities from Lake Tanganyika, Tanzania - TA2015023 Mahale A surface | ecosystem: Environmental > Aquatic > Freshwater > Lake | place: Tanzania: Lake Tanganyika... | reverse complement strand
AATTCAGTACTTGCTTCAGCATCAGCAATTTGATTTCGCCCCTGAATTTCACGAACATTTGCCCGCAATTCAGCTTCGGTAATTCCGAGAATATTGCCGACATTCCCGCCGAATTCATCGAATCCAGGCAACATTCCAATGTCTTCTCCTCCGACCATTACCGAGTACTGGAGAGACTTGCGCTGCTGCCCCTTGAAGATGTCGGCGATAGCAGCAACTGCGTCAAGCTGATACTGCTGAGTTGCATCAAACTGAAACTTCATCATGGTGATAACTACACCGTCTTCACATCAACTTTGGAATCCTCAAAAATTTTGCGAGCATTCGCTTTCAAAGAATCATCTGCACCAAAGCATCTGTCGAGGATCACGACAGATCTTGGCTTCCATCCTGCGATCTCTCGAATCACTTCAATCGATAACCCTAAGTCGATAACGGCAACCATCTCACCGCCAGCAACTTTCCAAACTTCATATTTCCCGACTTTTACCGCCTCAACTGGCGTCGTCAGCTGGTATCGAGATTTGAGCATCAACTCAAACAAGATGTCTTGATTGGTCCTGCCGGGTAAAACATGTTCAACCTGCGCGAATAGTTGCTGCTCAAGTTTTGATTCATCACCTTCAATCGCAGTGGCATCCCAAACCGCGAAGTTGGACGCAGCCAACTCAAAGGCTCGAAACCCTAGACCAACACTGTTCCCGAATACTCCAGGTGTGGATGCCTCTGAATTGAGACAGAATTTTCGAACTCGCTCTCGCGTTACAGAAGAAATGGTTTTAAAGCCAGCCATTGAAGCGTCAGATGTTTCGTCAACCTTCTCTGGAAGTTGAACTAAAACAAATTTGCGCTCACTTCGTTTTTCTTGATTAATTTCAAGCACCGCCTGTCCGGTGGTGCCAGATCCAGCAAAAAAATCAAGCACTATTGAGTCAGAATCTGTACTCGCCTCAATGAGGATTTTGATCAGGTTGACCGGTTTTGGATAATCAAACCACTTGGGATCCAGGCCAATTTTTTTAATGTCTGAAGATCCTTCACTGGTACCTAGATCCATAATGAGATCTTTCAGAGCTGTTGAGTCAATATCACGAACCTTTGTATACACCTTCCAACCAGATGGTGATTCAACGAATTCAAGGTCGTAGGACTCTGCCTCAATCTTTCGAGTACTCCAACGAAATGCATGGTACTTGTTGACTCCATTGTTGTTTTTATGGGGTTTAATTTTCACAAAGTCAGTGTGAATGTGCTCCTCCGATAATGGCGCAGTCTTTACTTCTTTCGTCTTGGGGTTGAAATAAATGTCGAACACCAAGTTTGGGCGGGTTACTTCATTGAAAGCCGAGTTCGTGTTGTATAACTCGTTCTTGAGAACAAATGGCCCACGTTCGTCTTGTTGTGCGGAATAATCGAAGCCCCGATAAACGCTAGGCATTAGGGACTTCATACGTGATCCTGAGGCTCTGAACTCTCCTGCTTGATCAATTTTTTTCGCAAATGAGACTATGTACTCTTTGGTCCCAGCTGCTCCACTCGCAGATATCTGACGACCCTTTAGATTGCTGACCCAAACGAATGTATTCAGATGATTTTCTAATCCAAACACAAACTCGCAGAGTTTTTTTAGATTTGACATCTCATTGTCATCGATACTGATGAAGATCACCCCATCATCTCGGAGAAGGTCACGCGCAAGACTCAAGCGCGGATACATCATGTTCATCCACTTTGAATGAAAACGACCACTCGACTCAGTATTAGTCGAAAACTTTCGGCCTCCGGCATCCACTTGTCCAGTGAATTGCAAATAGGTCTTGAGACTTTCAGTGTAGTTGTCTGGATAGATGAAGTCGTTTCCTGTGTTATACGGCGGGTCGATATAGATCATCTTGACCTTGCCGAGATACGCCTTCTGAAGAACCTTGAGAACTTCTAAGTTGTCTCCCTCGATGATCACGTTTTGTGTGGTGTCCCAATTAACGCTTTCATCCTGACTAGGAAGAAGTGTGGCAACACTCTGACGCTGAATGGTTTTTGCGCACTCGGCTTTGCCGGGCCATGACATACCGAAACCCTCAGGTCCACTCTCCACAGCGTCACCAAGGGAAAGACGCAGCGCTTCGAAGTTGATTCCACCAGATTCAGTGTGAACCTCTGGAAATAGGCGAAGGAGTTCCTGCCGACGAGCTTCTGCAACGTCCTCACTACGTAGGTCGAACTTCGCGATGTCGTCTTCTGGTTTCGTCACAGAACTTTCCTCCGTATTGGTCTTAGTTGGAACCCCAGTATTAACCTCAATAAAAGAACATTAGTCTGTGAAGTAGTGGGCACTACTAGGGCGAGGTCAAACAAATGAATGAAGCCCCAGTCCTGGAGGGAGAACCTCTCCGTGCGGTCGAGCACCGTAACTCTCACGTACAGATCATTGCTTCCGCAGGTTCGGGGAAAACTGAGGTTGTTTCCCAGCGTGTTGTCAGTTTGTTGGCGGAGGGAGTCCCCGCTCGTGGGATTGTTGCCTTCACATTTACAGAGCGGGCTGCTAAGGAACTTAAGTTTCGAATCGCTACCCGGCTCGAGCAGCGACTGGGTGCGGAAGCAATGGACCAACTCTCTGGCCTCTACGTCGGCACCATCCATGGATACTGCTTTCAGTTCCTCCAGAAATTCGTTACTCACTATGAAACCTTTGATGTTCTCGACGAAAGTCAGCACGTTGCATTTCTGTGTCGAGAGGCATCGCATCTCAATATCAAGTCACTTGTTCCCGGTAACAAACTTTTTGAGGCGATTGATTTATTCAATAAGAGCGTCCAAGTCTTAGAGAATGAACTATTGGACTCGTCTTTAATGCCGGAACCGTTCAAGTCTGTTTTAGAGACGTATTTGGTGTCACTAGACAAATACCGACTTCTTACTTTTGGTCAACAAATTGTTCGTTCAGTTGCTGCGTTGGACGACCCTGCGGTTGCAAGTGAAATTCATAGTTCCTTGAAACATTTGATTGTTGACGAATACCAGGATGTGAACCCCGTCCAGGAGGAACTAATCCGTCGACTTGTTGCAGGCGGCGCCTACCTCACAGTGGTTGGTGACGACGACCAGGCGATTTATCAGTGGCGTGGTTCAACCGTTCGCAACATCATCGCTTTTGATGAAAGATACGACGATGTTCAGACATTCGTCTTGGACGTGAATCGCCGAAGTCTTCCCGACATCATCACTACTGCTGCACGATTCTCGCGCACTATTGAGGACCGTCTTGATAAGGAAATGAAGCCATGGCGCCTCACCGAGGATGGGCACGGTGAAGAACAAATCGTGTCTTGGGCGTGCGACACCGAACAAGAAGAGGCCGCAGAAATAGCCCGACTAATCGCCAACCTAAATGCATCAGGATTGCCATACAACGACATCGCAATTCTTGCTCGTAGTCGCGCTGCATATCCAAAGATTCTTGAAGAGTTAACGGCAAGAGGAATCCCTGTTCAGCCAGGTGGGCGTTCAGGGCTTTTCGAGCAACCAGAAGCACGCTGTATCGGACGAATGATGTGTTGGCTCGTCGGATATGACTGGCGAGAACATAGGGGCAGATCAACTTCAATTACAACCGATGCGTTGATTGAGGAATTTGTCTCAACATTTAGATTGGATAAAAGAAAAACCCTCGATTTGGAAACTTGGCTAGACGAATTAAAAGTTCTCGTCCCTGCGACCAATCGAGTCGCCAATCTCATCGGTGAGTTTTATCAGCTTCTCGACATAGTAAATGTTCGAGATTGGGACATGAACAACCCAGTAGTCGTCAACCGACTAGGAACTCTTGCGCGTGTCACTAACTTGTTCATTGATTACGAATCTGTTTACAAACGTGCGCGACCTGACGATGCGGTCGAAGGCGAACAAGTCGGCGGACAGGACCGCGGCGAATGGTATTACCGCAATCTCGCAACTTTTATTCTGAACTACGCCACTGGGGAATTTGATGGATTCGAAGGTGAAGATGACCTCCTAATCGACGCAGTTGATCTAACGACGGTTCACTCCTCTAAGGGTCTTGAATGGCCCGCCGTCTTTATCCCTTCGCTGACAAACAACCGTTTTCCGTCGATGTATAGCGGACGGTCACAAGAGTGGCTTGTCCCTCGAGACATGTTTGATGCACCGCGCTACGAAGGCGGAAGCGACGACGAACGTCGTCTCTTCTATGTGGCAATGACTCGAGCACGAGACTGGCTCTCTGTTTCTCGACACAACAAAGTTACAAAAGCAAAAGTCGCAGAAAGCCCCTACTTTCCATCTGTAGGAAGATTCTTTGTTCCACCTTCTGAGATAGTTACCCCCGTTCTCAAGGGCGCAATACCAGAAGATGCAGACCTCTTGATTTCCTACAGCGATCTTGCATCATTCATGGAATGCGGCCTGGCATATCGACTCCGGCAACGTCTTGGATTCAAGCCACAATTGGAACCAGCAATTGGCTACGGGAAGTCCATTCACCATGTCATGCGAGTTGTCGCCAATTTCACTCAAGCGACAGGATCGGTTCCGGACTCCGCATTTTTGAATGAGATTTTGGACCGGGAGTTCTTTCTTCCAAATGCCAACAGAGTTGCACATCGCGAGTTAAAGGACTCCGCTCGCAAGCTCGTCAGCAAGTACATCAACGAATATGGTGCCGATCTGCATCGCGTGTGGCAGACAGAGTACCCATTCGAACTTCATCTACCTGGGGTGACCATCAGCGGTAGGGCTGACGTCATCATTGATACCGGGTCCGAAGGAGCGACTTCTCTTACGCTCATCGATTACAAGACACGCACTAGTGGTGAGTCAGAACACGATATTCAGTTGCAGGTCTATGCCAGCGCCGGCCGACGTGAAGGACTTGAAGTTGTTGACGCGTTTGTTCATGATATGGTTGCTTCCGATCGCATCCCCGTTGACATCCAACAGCACGCGGTTACTCAAGCCGAGGCTGTTGTCATTGAAGTTGCCGGAAAAATCAAAAGACGTGAGTTCGATGCTTCCCCAGAGAAATCCAAATGTGGACGATGCGATGTTCGTTCTATTTGCGCTCAATCGGCGAGCAAGAAAAAATAGAAAATGGCAGCTCCGATCGATAAGCCAAAGGACCTCCGACCTCTCAATGCAAAATATGCCGGTCGATGCCATTCTTGTCGCACACCGATCTCTATCGGAGAAGCAAGCTTTTATTCTCCAAGCTTGAGTAAAATCGGTTGCCCTGACTGTTGGGGAACTTCCAAATCTGCGCCTACTAAGGGGCAGCTGCAGAAAACTAGTGAAGACTCCAAGCAAGTTGAGTGGCGACGGTTGTGCACTTATTTGCGTACATGTCTCCTCGCAGAAGCAGGAGAGAGTGTCTTGGACTTTAATCAAGATGATTTTCCGACATTGGCTGGACCTGAAGAACTCTTCTCATCGAGCGCATCCTCAATCGTCATGACAGGTGCCGTAGTTAATGGACGATTGAGTCGCGTTCGAAATACTGGTCCGAGAGATTTTCTATATGGCTGGCCCACAGTTGTTGTCGAGGACGCCAACGGGCGCACCAAAGTCGCACCGCTATTTGTAGTAACCGGAGAGGCGGAAAAAGATCTCAAGAATGGCACGTGGACATTGACACCTCGCTCTGACCCAGATTTGAACATTGCTCTATTGTCCGGTCGAATTTTTGATCCTGCGACTGCGTCTGAAGTTGATGCTGCCATTGATAGTTCAATCAATTTTGGAAATCGCAAGAACCTCAATCAACAAATTAAAGCCATTGCGCTCACCCTTGGACTTGAATGCTTTGGAATTGAGCAAGCGGAACTGAGCGATTCATATTCAAATGAACCAGGCATCTATAACTGTGCATTATTGCTCCCCGCAAACGACCATGGTGCTAGCAGAGATCTTCTTCGCGAATTAGAAGTCCTCGCTACAAAGAAAGATTGGGTAGATACAGCCGCTGCGATGCTGTTGCCCAGCGCGAGATCGTCCATCTCAACTCCTGCAAAGACAAAGGCAGGACCGCTTTGCGGCCCGCTTCTCCTGAACCGAACTCAGGAGGAAGCGACTGCGGCTTCCCGTCGAGAGGTGATTACGGTGGTGACTGGCCCGCCTGGAACTGGAAAGAGCCAACTTGTTGTTAGTGCGGTCGCCAATGCTTGGGTGGACCAAGAATCCGTCTTAGTGACATCCACGAATAACGGTGCGGTTGATGTAGCTGTTTCAAGGGCGAACAATATCGCCAATGGACTCCTTATGAGAACTGGCAATAAGAGCGCACGTGAAGCTCTTCCCGCTTCAGTATCTGAAACTGTCACTTATTATAAAAACTCTCCTCAGGGTCCTGAATTCAATGAGGGCGATATTCGATCACGACTCGCACGCGCTCAACTTGCGCGCCAGATGCTTCATAAAAATCTTGTTGAAGTTGAAAGACTGGACACAGACCTGACTAAGACTGTTCACCATATTGACCAGCTCTCAATTCAGTTATGGTCATCACCTCGGCATCTGGACGAGATTGAAATTCTCAGTGAGATTGCACACAGTATCCGCCGAGTTAGCAAGACTCTCTTTTTTAGACAGATTCGCGCACGATGTCTACACAGAAAACTTGGAATCGCTTTCAGCGAGGGCAACGTGCAGCTTGCCCAAGACTGGGCGAACCTCATCCTCATCTACCCTGATCTCAGGACTCGAGTTGAAACTCTTCGTGGACAGAGCGTAAATGCGCCCGATCAACAATTACGTGAGACCGACAACGAGTGGGTTGACGCTAGTCAAGCAACAATCGATTTCGTCGTTAAGCAATCAATCCAAAAGAATCCTGCGGCTTACTCACAGATCGGAAATGCTGGAGGGGCTGGCGGGAAACTTGCAGCTGGAACAGCACTCGCCAAACGTGCTCTTCGGGGTTGGGCATGTACGACGCTTTCAATGAGTCGCAATTTCAATCTTGAAGCTGGCTATTTCGATCTAGCAATTATCGATGAGGCAAGTCAATGCAATATCGCACACATACTCCCCGTCGCATACCGTGCTAAGCGCCTCCTAGTTGTGGGTGACCCAAATCAACTTCCTCCTATTGTGCAAGTTGGCCGAAAGACCGTGGACTCAATTGCAGACCTTTCAGAGATGAAACCGATTCTTGAGAAGAACTCAGGGCTGGATTTCCTGGAGGGATCGGCCTACTTCGGTTTCGAGAAATCTATTGGAATAGAGAAGGTCATCCTCCTGAATGAGCACTATCGATGCCATCCAAAATTGCACGCTGGTTTAATCAAGCTTTCTATGGAAGTTCTCTTACGGTCATGACCGACATTTCCGAGATGACGGATGACATGCGCGGTATTTCTTGGATTGATGTTGACGGGGCCGCCAATCGCCCTAGCAATCAACGCAGCTGGATTAATACCGCCGAGATCAAAGAAGCTGTCAGCATTATCAGAAGCTGCATCGTCAATGGTCTGTCTATCGGGGTTGTCTCGCCATTCTCAGCTCAGGCCGCAGCAATCACTCGAGCAGTTGAGTCTGAGTTTTCTGCTGAGCTTCTGGCCGAAGTTGATTTCACTGCTGGAACTTCTCACCGATTTCAAGGCGACGAGCGAGACATAATCATTTTTTCCGCATGCATTGCACCGGGAATGAGCGAGCAAGCTGCAAAATGGGTTGAGAAAGAGCGAAATTTAATCAATGTCGCAGTGTCACGAGCTCGTCAACGTCTTGTCGTTCTAGGTAGTCCATTGATCGCAAGTCTGAAATGTCCGACCGTCAGTTCTCTTCGCACGTTCATCCAACAGGTAAACGATGATGGCGGAAGAATTGATCATCGAGTTGACTCGGAATCGGAATCAAGACTCCTTAATGCCATGGTCGCCAATGGGTTATCGCCGTTAGCAAAAGTTGATGTCGAAGGTTTCGAACTTGACTTCGCAATTCTCTATCAAGACCGCAAGATCGACTTAGAGGTCGACGGGGACCAACATTTTGATGCCCGGAAACAGCAGTGTCGGCAAGATCTCTTGAGAGATCGCGTTCTGACAAGAGAAGGCTGGGAAGTACTTCGATTCCCTGCATGGAGATGTTTCGTGGAACCTCAGAAAGTTGTCGAAGAGATTTCTCAGCACGTGGGAAAGTCGATCTAGGTACTATTGCCGCCAAAGACGCTCGAATTCGGAAACAGCCAACTCATTGGACAATGCAGCCGTGTATCTGGCCACCATGGCTCCGCTTGACCAGCCGGCGATTGTGCGCACAGATACCTCAGAAACACCATTGCGCAGAGCATGAACAGCCCAGCCTCGTCGCCAGGCATGAGCGGGTGGGGCATTTAAGCGTCTTAAGACAGAACGAATCCCATCAGATGTCAATTGAGTTACGGACCCCGTAGAGCGTTCTTTCAAGAGAGCCTTAAGGGCCTCGATGGCAGCTGGCGAAAGAGGCACTGTTCGAAACTTGCCGGTCTTTGAAACAGGGATGGTCAGAATGCCTATCGCTAGGTCTAGGTGTTCAACCTGTGCGCGAGCGATTTCTGATCGTCGCATTCCGGTGCACCACAACAACTCGATAATCACTTCATCACGTGGCTGAGTGACTCGTGCTCGCACAACTAGATAGTCCTCGAGGATGACAGTGGTTTGTGGGCGAGGCCGTTCGACTGCGAGTGGCACATCGTTCCACCAAATCATGCAGTGGTCTCCCCTTGCATCTAGCCACTTGGCAAACCGACGCAGTGCTCGGGCCTTGTATCGCCTGCTTGGTGCTGTGGGGCATTGTTCCAACCATTGCTTTGCGTTCATCGCCGTTGTTTCAGGAAACAGTGTGAGAAAACTCTGTAAGTGGCGAACGTATTCGGTGGCTGTTTTGGGAGCCAAGCCAGCAAGCCGCCAGTCAAGTTCAAACTCGTCAAGTAGAGATTTCCAGTGTGGTGTTATGTGTTTGGTCATTGCCTAGTAGACAGGCAACCGCCTCCTAATTAAGAAGACAACTTTCAGTAAATAGAAATCTTCTGAAACAACAGAATCAGAGACATGACATGATTGTTATATGAAGAACGAAGACTCCCCACCACAGGAGTAATGGCTGATTGTCATTGAACTCGATGATGTCGTTCCTCGCCGGGACCCTCGAAAGCCAAATCTTTATGTCGCCAAAACTCTCAGTCCCCCAGAGGAACGATTCGCGGCTATTCAACGAAGCGAGAAGTCACATTGGTACAACGAACATGTCATTCGACTTCGTAATGACCTTGCGAATTCAAGATCCTATAAATCGAATGACAATGCAAAACAAGCTCTGACGAAGCTCGCAAAAAAATTGACTAGTGAGGGATACACCGTCAATCGAAATACCCAAGTGTGGACCGTTTATGTCGTTGAGTTGGATGGGAGTGCAGTCTCAAATCCTGGAAAAGGTTACGTATATGTTGGCGAGACGAGCAGAACTCCCGAAGAAAGGTTTAAACAACATCGTGACGGTGCAAGAAACAAGCATGGTCGTCTCTATGCCGGTGTTGTTAAACAATACGGAGTCAGACTTCGTCCTGACCTAGCACCCCGTAAGAAATACTTCGACCAGGCATCTGCCAAGCGTGGAGAGAAGGAACATTTCGAACTTTTGAAATCAAAGGGCTACAACGTCAAAGGAGGCCACTAATGACCCTACGACCGGAAGTGATTGCCTTATTCTTCACCATCTTGCTTCTCAACATTGGTGCCCTCATCAACACGCTTACGGATCGTGGGATTAGATGGCGCAAGGCGCGACTAAAGCATGAGACAGCAATTTTGGCTACTCAAGCGCTCGATGAAGCTTCATACGTATTCAACCAATCAATCGTTACGGCAGGTCGCCTTGCTCACCCATGGGATAGCCATGGCAAGAATATTCATTGCGATGATCTCCAAAGCAGATTAAGAACTTCCCGTTCACGGATCAAGGACAAGTCATTCCGTAAGCATGTCGATCAGACCATTGCAGAGCTACAGAAGGTATTTGCTGCTGCATCCGTTTGCCGGGCAGCGATTGCATATTCCGGAATGCCGAACAGTCCTGGGGATGACGCCCACAAAAAAGCCACGCGGGCTAAAGCAGATGCACAGGTTCAACATGCACGAACTGGTATCGAAGCCTCAGAGCTTGCACGAATTCGGCTTGGAGACTTGGAACTGCACACCTAAAAGTCAGGCCGCCTCCCTATTGGGGAGACTGTGCAACTGGCATGCTCCGTGAGTGTGCATTTCTGTTGTGCCGCACGAGACTCACGGAATTCCAAAAGAATCACCAAAGGTGTGCAATGATAGGCTAGAGAACAAAAGTTCTTGCACACTTTGACCTGATCGGAGAATTTATGTTGAGGAAACTCAAGTCACTGGGCTACAGCGCAAACCTTTCGTATGCACTTGGATTCCTGTCTGTTATTGCAAGCATCGTTATATGGTTCACACAAGGTGGAACAGATAGCGGTGAAGCCAAAGCTTCAGGAGAGCGTTTTGGAATTTTCGTTGGCCTCTGGGCGCCAACGTTCATGGCGATCGGTAATGGCATTGACAATTTGCCGGACGAGAAGAAATAAATCTCTTTAGATCAAAGCCGAGCTGCGCTGGCTACGAAAACCGCTAGGGCAACTGCAATAACTACGACAGGCGCGACGAGTTTTTTGGCGTGTTTCACGAACTGATGATAGCCCGTTTGCGCAACTCAATCGACCCACTAGTGCGTTCCAAAAAACGGCGATTCGCGTTCCAAACATTTACTGAAACCTCAGCCGCGACCCCATCAACAATGGGTGTGGGAATTACGCACCAGCCTCACGGAGGCGGGGATGGTGCGAAATGTGGTGCGAAATTCGCCGACACATTTCATGTCTCTGAATAGAGGTTACTGGAGTGTGCTCAGAGTCGAAAGGCTACGCCAGCCTTCCCGCGAGCACCAACGCTGGACCTGACCAAAATCGTCAAATCTGCGACGACTCAACTATGACTCCACGAGTAGACAAGTCAGCAGTCAACTCTGCGACCCAGTCTTCTTTAGGTATCGCGTCTGGCACAGCCCACGTGTGCAA
>Ga0194123_10007291_pt1 | contig 11079 bp, 11 predicted proteins | sample TA2MahsurfametaG_5_FD_155479 | JGI IMG/M metagenome (GOLD analysis project Ga0194123, IMG submission 155479) | Freshwater microbial communities from Lake Tanganyika, Tanzania - TA2015023 Mahale A surface | ecosystem: Environmental > Aquatic > Freshwater > Lake | place: Tanzania: Lake Tanganyika... | reverse complement strand
AGAAAATATCGACCCGTCCGCCTCGAGCGGTATCGATGCCTGATTTAACGGGATATATACGCGCTCGGGCGCAACATCGCGCACGCCAATCTCGGCACAGCCGCCGATAAGCGTTAGCACTACAATCGAACCGAGATGCGAGAGATTCATGCGCTAGTCACTAAAGATTGTTATTGGCGTACTGGAGCATGCCGTTGACCGACTCGATCGCCTTCGAATTCACCTCGTAAGCGCGCTGAGTCTCGATCATATTGACCATCTCTTCGACAACGTTGACATTCGAGCTCTCGAGTGCACCCTGAATAATTTGTCCGTTACCCTGCTGAGTCGGAATACCGACCTGCGGTGGACCGCTCGATGTCGTCTCTCGAAATAAGTTCTCGCCGATCGCTTGCAATCCGGACGGATTCAGAAAGCGTGCGAGCTGAATCTGTCCGATCGTCTGGGCTTGCGCCTCACCAAACGTTTGGATCGAAACGGTCCCGTCCCCGCCGATCGTGATTGTTTGTGCGTTCTGCGGGATGGCGAGCTCCGGTTGCAGTCGATACCCGCTCGAGTTCACAAGGACGCCTTCCGCAGAGATCTTAAAACCGCCGTCGCGGGTATAGGCGAGAGTGCCATCGGGCTGCAGAATCTGGAGAAAACCCTCGCCACTGATCGCTACATCAAAGGCATTCTGGGTCTGAATCAGATTACCCTGCGCGTGGAGTTTCTCAGTGGCTACGATCCGCGTACCGGTTCCTAACAAGAGGCCGGTAGGTGCCGCGGTATCCGCAGAGGTTTGGGCACCGCCCTGACGCACGCTCTGGTAAAGCAGATCTTCAAAGGTCGCCCGATCCCGCTTAAATCCCGTGGTATTCACGTTCGCGAGATTATTGGCGATGACCGTCATCCGCGTTTGCTGCGCGTCGAGACCGGTTTTCGCTACCCACAGTGCTGCTTCCATTTTGCGACGTCCTAGTTACTGATTGAGACGGGCGAGTGACTGACTGCGTTGCGCCAGATCACTCGCTTGCTTTAATACTTTGACCGCCATCTCGTACCGACGGCTCATACTGATCATGTCCACCATGCTCGAGAACAAATTGGTATTACTGCCCTCGAGGGTGCCCGAAGACACCGCCGGTGTTTGCGCTGCTGCAAAGGGCTGACGATCCGACGACTCATAGAGTCCGTCTGTTCTCAAGACGAGCTTGCTGGGATCCGCCTCGGCGACCTGGATACGGGCCAAAGGCTGAAAAATCACCGCTTCACCCCCTAATTGCTTAGTGAGTACGGTGCCATCAGGACCCACTTTGATTTCGGTCAGCTCCGGAATGGTGATCGGTGCTCCTGCATCACTCGCGATTTGCTCACCGGAACCGACCACCAACGTACCGGTGGCGTCGACACTCAGATCGCCTCGTCGGGTGTACGCGATTTCTCCACTTTTCGAGATGACCGCGAAAAGTTGATTATCGCGCAGCGCCACATCAAGTGCGCGTCCAGTGTTCATCATGGGGCCCGGATCCAGATCCACCCGAGCGCCGGGCGTTACTACCGGCACATAACGGCTTTTGTAACCGTCCCCGTCATACCGATACGTCTGGATGGCAGCCGTAAACTCCCGCTTAAAGCCTGCGGTGCTGATATTGGCAATCTCATTAGCAATCTGCTGAGTTCGATGCTCAATGAACTTTTGACTGCTAAGAGATGTGAATATCAACCTGTCCACGACGGCTTTATCCTTAGTTACTACGCTTAGCCACGGATGTTGACGATCGTGCTCGTCAGGTTCGTCGTGGTTTCGATTGCCTTCGCATTAGCCTGGAAGTTTCGTTGAGCAGTAATCAGATTCACGAGCTCCTCTGTCAGATCAACGTTAGCGCGCTCGAGCGCACCTCCTTGGATCGTGCCGTAGCCGTCGGAGCCAGCGATACCGACCACTGCTTCGCCCGAGTTGGAGGTGGCAACATAGTTCGCGTTACCGACCTGTTTCAAACCGTTAGGGCTCGCAAAGTTCGCGAGGATCAGCTTACCGAGCGCCTGCTGCTTACCATTGGTGTAGTTCGCGCGCACCGTGCCCGCAGAATCGATGCTGATTCCATCGAGTCGACCGGAGGTGAAGCCGTCCTGTGTCAACGACAACACCGAGAAGGGCTGCGAGAACTGGGTCGAGAACTTACCGTAGTCGACGTTCAACGTGATTAAGTCTGCACCGTTTTGCGGATCGAACGGCGTGTACCGCGCGCCTTCCTTCGGGGAGACCAACTTACCGGTCGTATCAAAGGTCAGCTGGCCCTTGGTGAGGTAGATCGGTGCGTAGTTAGGCAGACTATCCGGCTTTTTCGTAGTCTCCTTACCATCCTTGTCGATGAAGAGCAGGTTACCGTCAGGATCTTTCGCCTGAACGAGAGTGGTCACCTTGGGCACGCTACCGCGAACCTGCGTGGTGCTATTCAGACCAAAGTTCGGGTGACCGTTCACGTTGATGAACGACTCCTCATTCGTTGTACCCGACTTAAAAATGAATCGCGAATTGTCAGGATCAAACGTCACCGTCACACCGCTCACTGTCTTGCCAGTCGGTGAGGCGAGTCCGTTGATTCGATCCCGAAGCGCCGCCGCAAACGTCGACCCGGTATACGCACCCGGCGGGATCTTCACCGACCCGTCGATACCGTCTACCGTAACGTTCACGACATTATCGTTCGTGGTGACTGAGAACGTTCCGCTGATATCGATACCCGCCTTACCACCCGTTGTGATCGCAGGCTGCGATAACAGTCCAGACCCCGCTGTACCGACAATTTCAGTCGCGTAAGTCGAGGAGATTCCCAGTAGTTCTGCCGCACGTGCGTTATCGTCGACCGCGACCGTGATCAGCGATTTTTCACCCGTAGTTCCGGATGAAAATACAAACTTGCGCTGATCTTTGAGGTACTCGACTTTGATGCCGTAACGACGCTGATCCTCGTTTTGGATTTCACGACCGTTCGGAAGCACTTCGTTACCCTTAAAAGCACCTTGAGTCGTACCGGCACCGACCGATACAGGGACAGCCTTTGCCGGGAATCCGAGCACGTTATTCGCGGTGTTGTCGTCTTTTCCGGCTACACCCAACGTCGCGAACTTAAAATCATTGCTTCGCGGCTTGAACGTGAGACTACGTGCACGCGGGTCATAGCCGACCTTAATAACATCGGTCCGCCCGATCGCCGAATCGACTTTTGCCTGGATCGCCTTCACGAGGTCCTTGGAATCGAGTGTGGCGTTCGGAAGATAAGCTCCCGCATCCAATGTCACCGACAATCCATTTTTAAGAGCCGTTTGCTGAGCCGCTGTGAGATTACTGTTGTCGCCAAAGGTGGCAACGAGCCGGAAGGTACTGTTATCCGTTGCAGCTGCAGTGATTTCAATTTCTTTGTCGTCGCTGAAACGATTGTTGACAGATTTCGTTAGCTCCGCGGCGAGTTCGGTGCCCGATAACGCCTTCCCGCGCAGACTATCCGGCAGACTGATCGACACAGGGTCGGAATCATCGATCGAAATCTTTAAAAGTGAGGTATTCGTCAACCCCTGTAGCTCTGCAGTCGCTGAGCCAATCGTTTTCGCAGTGGCGGTAAAATCGTCCCCGGCGAAACCCCCCTTTGTCGTTCCCATGGTGTTGAGCACCTGCACTGAGAACGGTGTCCCCGCGGTGCTGAAAAAGGCAAGCGTTCCGTCGATCGCCTTACCGGTGAAGCTGATCTTAGCGTTGGCTAATTTAGTGAGGACGCTCGCAACTGTCAGCGCCTTATCAATGCCCGCCGCCGTCAGAGTCGTACCCCCACTGTCGGCACCGGTGGCAGATCCTGTCGCAGCATTTGCGGCCTGAGAGAAAAGTTCGATTTCCGTGATATCTGCCGATGCTGCGACCGCCGAGGTCACATCGTTATCAAATCGTAGCGTGACACTCTGCGCTGTCGCAGCACTCGCGGTAGCGACCGCTTCGGTCCAGTTACCACTAAATGTCGTGCTCGCCTTGCTAGCACCAATCACTATTTTATTATTGTCGGTGCTACCGAAGTCAAAACCTCCGGTCCGATTAACAAATCCACCGGTCAGCTTGGCAGGCTTAGAGTCTACCTTGTTTGTTTGATCGTTTAGAAAATAAAGTGGATGTGGTGCTCCTGCGTTAAATGTTGGATCGAATTTGGTCGGATCGGTGGTTGACTGACCGAACTTATCGATATATAGATTTTCACCCTTATCCGTTTTCGCACTCAAAAGAGCGGGTTTAATTTCTCGATCACCGACGAAAATGTAGGTTTGCCACTTGTTGGTTGGATCTTCAATTGTCGCGTTAGACACCTTCACGTAATAAATCGTCGCAATCGAGGGGTTACCCAACGAGTCAAACACCGTGATCGAGGTCGATCGGTTAAAGGTGCTTGGATCATTTCGATCGAACCGATAAACCGCTGCGCCCGATTTGTACTCCGCTTGCTGCGGAATGATCTCGGCGTCGGCCGGCAGATTCACACCCAGATCAATTTTTGAGGACGCTTTGGGCAGACCTGCTGTACTTGGCAACTGCAGAGATTTGGCCGAGTTCAAACCAGTAGCGACCACGGATCCGTCGTCGTTGACTGGGAATACTTGAACGAACTGACCTGAGGCGTCGACCACATAACGATCGTTGTTCACACGAAATGATCCGTTGCGGGTGAACACACTTTGGTTGGAGGTCAGATTGGGCTTCAAGGTAAAGAAGCCTTGACCCTGAATCGCCATATCCAAAGAGTTCTGCGAAAATGCAACGTTACCTTGCGAAAACTCCTGGGCAACGCCCTTCAGGAGCACACCCTGACCGATCGAACCCGATGCGTTCTGCAAGGGTGAGGTCGCGAAAATATCACCGAACTCAGCTCGCGCCTTTTTAAATCCGATCGTACCGACATTCGCAATATTGTTACTGACGATACCGAGTTCCGCTTTCGCAGCATTCAGACCAGTCAGTGAGGTGTAAAATGACATGGGTGCCTTTCTCCAAAATAAAACAGGTTAGTTCGCTTTAGCTCAGCGAAGCGTGGTGACCTGAGCTAACGGGATTTGTGCGCCGTTGCGCAGCCGCAAAACAATGTCTTGTCCGCTCATAGAGACACTGTTGACGGGAACATATAGGAGCGCCTTTGCCGCCTCGGCTTTACCCGCGCGTCGTACCGTCACCTCGACGCGATATTGACCGGGTAGCGCATTGGCGCCTCCCCGCAGCGATCCATCCCAAGAAAACGGATAGTCGCCTGCTCCTGCCGGTCCAAGCTCAAAGGTCTCCATCTCTTGGCCGACGAGATTCTTGATCGTCACGGTGGCGCCATCGACGGGCTCAGTCACTCGTACAGCACCCTCCAGAGTGCCGCCTGAGACGAGCTCGCCGGTGTTACTCGCCGAGAGTACGGATCGACCGATCAACGAGCCGCTTGACAAAAGTCGGTTAGCCGCCAGCTGATCTGACATTGCTTTAAGCTGCGTCGCCATCTCGCCAATTGAGTTCACTGTTGAGAACTGCGCCATTTGCCCGAGGAACTCACCGTTTTCCATCGGAGCAAGTGGGTCTTGGTTTTTCAGCTGCGCAGTCATTAATTTCAAAAACTCGTTCTGACCTAAAGAAGTCGATCGTTTTACCTCTTTACGTTTTTCATCCTCATAGCTCGAAACCCCTGGAGGCAGGGGACTACGGGATCCGCTTGAAATCGTTGTTTGCATAAACTAGTTATCTCACTTGGTATTCATATCGATCGTCCGCATCATCAGTTCGCGAGCGGTACTCGCCGTCGTGAGTGCGGTCTCGAACGAACGCGCGGCATCGAGCATGTCGGTCATTTCTTCCAGTGGGTTCACATTTGATCGAAACACGTAACCCTCTGAATTCGCGAGCGGGTTATCCGGATCAAAGATCTGTTGGTTCGCTCGACGACTCTCGGTGATCGTTTTTACTGTAACGCCGTAACCTTTTTGAATTTCATTGGATACTTGATCCATCACGGTTGCAAAGACGGGGCGTTTTGCCCGAAAGGCTTTTTCTTCGGAACCCGCTACGGTCTCCACATTCGCCAGATTCGAGGCGATCGTATTCAGTCGCACCGTTTGAGCGTTCAGTGCACCACCTGCGAGCTTAAGAATGTTAGAAAGTGACATGATTTAGAGTCTCTGGAGTTACGCTTAATCGCCGCGATACGCTTTGCGAAGGCCGGAGAGCGCCCCTTCCGAGAAACGCAGAGCGGCCAGGTACCGGCCAGCAGCATCGCCATAGGCAGCTTCTTCAATGTGTGTCTCCACCGTGTTGCCGTCGCGCGAGGGCGCGAGCGGGGTTCGATACTGCAAAGCGTTAGTCGTGAGTTGCTCCGGCGTTTCGATGTGGGATCGATGAGTCACTTTCAGACGCATCTCGTCGCCGGCATCACGCAAGGCCTGACGAAAGTCGATATCGCGAGCCCGGTAATTTGGCGTACTCGCGTTAGCAATATTTCCGGCGACAACTTCCAGGCGACGGGCTTGGATGGCGGCCGCCGTAGGAAATATGCCGAGTGCTCTATCGATTTGTGACATCGTTCACGGACTCCCGGTTAACGCTTTTGGGTCTTCCGGTGTCAGAGTTAGCAACTTCTATGCCACCCCAAGAATTGTCTGAAAGAGCACTCTTCCGGCAAAGGTTGACCGTGACCGGCAAGAAATCCGCAGCCGCGGATGTGATGGACCGGCAAGTGTTTGCCGCTCGTGGGACACCCCCGCGGCGAACGGAGCGGCGCAAGGTAGGGTGAACTTAACGCCAAATAATCAGATTGATTCGGCGGTGCGATGCAGAGCTCGATGCCGCCGCTTTACCGTTTTACCGCTGTCGACTCCTTAAATAGTCGTACGTCGAAATAAAGTGTCAGAGGGACACGCTTAATCGCACGGAGTCGCGATTTCGACGGAGTAAAACTAGTAAAGACTCGTTGCGATGACCCGTTAGGCCACCGCTCAACGGCCCAGGAATTGCAGGTAATTCGCCAAGACGCAATCGATGTTCCGACGGAAGTACGTTGGCACGCCGTTTGCTTGGGTCAACTGGCCGGCAACGTAACCGGCGGGATTTCGACGGAGATGCTCAATGGCGCTTACGATCAATACGAATATTGCCTCAATCCAATCCGAGCGCGCGCTCGCCATGAACCGTGGCCAGATGGAGACCGCGATGCAGCGGCTGTCATCGGGTAAGCGCATCAACTCGGCTCTGGATGACGCCTCGGGGATGGCGGTTGCGCAGCGGATGCGGAATCAAATCGAGGGCCTCAACATGGCCATCCGCAATGCGAACGACGGCATCTCGATGTCGCAGACCGCAGAAGGGGCGATGGAGGAACTCCAGAACGTGTTGCAGCGGATGCGCGAGCTCGCGGTTCAGTCCTCAAACGGTACTTACACGTCAGAAGATCGCAGCTACCTATCTGCCGAGTTCGATGAACTCATGAAAGAGATCCGTCGGGTCTCCAACCAAGCGGCGTGGGACGGAGATGTCCTCCTGATCGCGGAGGGCGCCAAGCCCATGCAGGTTCAGGTCGGCATCAATGCTGCTGACTACATTACGGTGCCGCTACAGTCACTAACGGTTGAGGACCTTGATCTCGCCGACCGCACGAGCTACTACCCAGCAAAGGGGAGTTCCGTTCAATCGATCGACTTCCGCACCACCACTGATATTACATCAGCACCGACTGCGGCAACCTCTGGCACTGGCGCCGCCTCTGATAAGACTTTGGATCGGACACATGTTTTAGACGCAGCCGGAACCATTGTCGACATTACCTTCAGCGCTGCCGCAAAGCCGAACTTCGAACTCGAGCTCTGGTCGGGAGCTCGCGATGTTGCGAATGCGCCTGACGGTCTTTCAAAGAATATTCTTCGCGCGACTGCGGTCACCTCGGTCCAGGACATGATCAGGCAGTTCAAGGCCCATCCCAACTACTCCTCGACGAATTGCGACATCACCTTCGAAAACGGTGAGGTCAAAATCGTTTGGAAAATTGCGGGTCAACCGGATCCCGCAACGAAGCTTTACGCACGGCCTGTGTTTGGAAGTGTAGCGGATGGTACAACCGCCAGCGGGACGAGCGTCTCTTACGATACGAAGACACAAATTACTGTTTCGAATGCTGTAGTGCCACAGAGCGCCGCAGAAACGGGGCCACCGAAATTCTTTCCGCAGGAATTTACACTGACGAGTGCAGCTTTTCATGTCACCAATCCGAAGGGGCCTGGTAACACGTTTGAGTTGCAGGTCGGCGGACGAGTGCTGACCGCGAATGACGTTACAAGTGTCGCCGATTTAGCGAAAAAGCTCTCCGAGGATTCCGATTTTAATTTCGTCAGAGAACAGGCTGGCTTTGACCCCGAATACAGTATGTTCGAGGTAATCGACGGTGGCGCGGGCGCAGCGAAAACGCTGCGGGTCAAGTTTGGTGAATATGCAACGACTCGCGGTTTTTTACGGCAATCCACTAATAATGTAACGATCGCTGACCCACAGAAAGCGATCACGGCTCTCGATTATGTTGATCGCGCAGCGACCATCGTGAATGAATCGCGAGCCCGAATGGGCGCGACCATGAGTCGCATCGAGTACACAATCAATAACCTGATGAACATCGTCGAGAATACCGAGGAAGCCAAATCACGCATCCTCGATACCGACTACGCGAAAGAGTCCGCCAACTTGGCGAAAGCACAGATTCTTGCGCAGGCCGGTACCGCGATGCTCGCGCAGGCGAACCAGTCGCAGCAGTACGTCCTCAACCTGCTGCGGCAGGGCTAAGACAGGGTTCCATGCAACGATCGCTCAAACCTGTTGCGGCTGCGGCGCTGTTTCTTTGGTCGATGGCCCCTGCCGTCGCCGCGGAGCGTGTCAACGCAAACGCAGGTTCGAGTCTCGCGGAGGCCGCGGAGTCGTTCGCCGAAGAAGTGCTGGCGCTGCCGAGCGGCAGCGTCCGCGCGCAGTCGATCGACCGCAAGTTGCAACTCGGGGACTGCCCCACGGGCTGGGCCTGGGGTTTTGCCTTTGGTAGCCGACAGACCGTCCAAGTGGTTTGCCCCGGCGACCCGCGATCACGACGACTCGTGGCACTCGCCCTTCCTGAAGCCACCGTACCGGAGCCTGAGCCACGCAATGCAGGCACCGTGGTGGTGGTTGTCCGCGACCTACCCTTCGGTCATCGCCTGGGGGCTGCCGATCTTCGCGAGGAGACCTCCTCGGCAGGCGCACGTCTCACCGGTACGATTTCTTCGATGGATAGCGCGCTCGGGCAAACGCTGACGCGTACCGTCCGCAGCGGCGAGACGCTGGCACGCGCCGATCTGCGTACTGCGATTTCCATCAAACGGAACACCATGGTTATGGGATGGAGTGAGTTCGCGGGAGGCACAGTCTCTGCAAAGCTCATGGCGCTCGAAAACGGTCGGGTCGGACAGTGGATCGAACTGGAAAATCCGCAGAGTGGTCGTAAGCTGCGAGGAGAAGTCCAGGTCGACGGCTCCGTCCGACTGAGTGGTTTGAAGTCATCGGGTCCCACGTCAGCCCTCAACACCGTTAAAGTTTCGCCCACCACGGCCGACTGAGCCACTACTAGAAGTGGGTCCACAATCATGAGTATTGAAAAAATTCTTCCACAGACGAACGGCGCCGCAAGCACCCAGCGGCCATCGCGTTCGCCATCGCTTGGAGCCGACCAAAGGGCGGTTGTTGCTAAAGCACCGACCCCGACGCATCCCTCAGCCCTCGATGCCGTGCGCATCTCCTCGACCGCGAAGGAAATGCTGCAGGCCGCGCAAGGCTCTCCCGATGACGAGACGTTCGGCCGTGATAAGGTCGAGCAGATCCGCCGCGAGATTGCGGAAGGTCGTTTTGTCATCGATGAAGATCGGGTCGCCCGCAAGTTCCGCGAACTCGAAGAGCAACTCGGAGATCTGGGCTAGCCCATGAACGCGAGCAGCGCCGAGGGACTCGAGGAACTTGAATCCCTATGTCAAAGGATCTGCCACATTCTCGAGCGCGAGAATGCGATCCTGCGCAGGAAAAACGGCCTGATCGGCGAAGGTATCGAAGAACTCGAAGCGATCCAATCAGAGAAGGACGCGAAAATTGCATTGCTCGAGCGGGTGAGCCGCGACGAGTCGTGCGTCAACGAAACACGCAGCTGCCCCGATAAGGCCGAGCGCGTTCGTGCGTCCATCAATCGTTGCAGGGATCTGCAATCTAGAAACCACCAGGTGTTCTCACGCATTGTTTCCGCGCAGCGCAAGATCATGTCGATCCTGCGGCAACCCGATGACGACTTGCAGCTTTACGATCGCGGTGGTCGTGGCCGTGATTTTGGTCTGACTCGCCGGGCTGAGCTCGCCTGAGCACCCGCGCGCGGCGCGCTAACCTTCCTTGGGCTCCCGCCCCTCCATCCAATACACCCACGAGAGCACCACTGCGACCGCGCGGTAAACATCCTCTGGGATAGCCGCGCCGATCGGCAAATCAGCAAGGCGGGCGGCGAGCAGTGAATCGTGCATCACTGGTATACCTTGCCGATTAGCCTCGGCGATGATCTCGCGCGCAAGGATCTCGCGACCCGTAGCTACGATCAGCGGTACGGGATTCGATCCGTACTCAAGAGCGACCGCCCGATCCTGCTCACCGCCATTCACACACGCACCGAGTGCAGCTGACCCGGGGAACTCGGCGGTAACGCATCGACTTGCGGATCGATGACTGTCCAACGCGACAAGGCTAGACCCGCCTCCTGCAAGCGACGCGCAAGTTCCGCGCGCGATTCCTCCCAGCGGCTGCGCTCATCGGCGGTGTCGGTCAGCACGGTCACGCCGATCCCGAAGACCCCCATCTGCTCGATACGAATGTCGATGTCGCCGAAGGGCAAGGAAATACCCACCAGCCGCGTCCGCCACGATCCCTCGCCTTCTTGTCGGCCATCGCCCCCGGAATAATCCATACGGCCGTTCGTTGCCTCACGTTGCATCGTGATCCACCAACCACCCAGTCCTTCCGAAATAGGCATTAAAAACGAGTAGCAGGTA
>Ga0194123_10007289_pt1 | contig 11081 bp, 6 predicted proteins | sample TA2MahsurfametaG_5_FD_155479 | JGI IMG/M metagenome (GOLD analysis project Ga0194123, IMG submission 155479) | Freshwater microbial communities from Lake Tanganyika, Tanzania - TA2015023 Mahale A surface | ecosystem: Environmental > Aquatic > Freshwater > Lake | place: Tanzania: Lake Tanganyika... | reverse complement strand
TCTAGGGCCACGGCGGCACTGCCGGAGAGGGCGGTGCAGAACGCCACCCGGGCCGGCTCGGGCGGCTCGGCGAACCGCAGTTCCAGCAGCCCCTGGAGATCCCCTGCCCGGCTGCGCAGGGGCAGACGCAGGCCGCAGGGGTCGCGGACCTCGGCAGCGCCAGACGCCTCCGAAACCGCGAGCGGCAGCGCCGGCAGGGAGGCCAGCGGCACACCCCGGGCCTGCCCGGGGAGCAGGAGGTCGCCCTCGGCCCGGTAGAGCACGCCGGCGACCGCGGCGCTGCTGGCGATGGTGTCGACGAGCAGACGCTCCAGGAGCTGCTCCGGGTCGGGCTCCGCCCCGAGGGCGGCGGAGCTCTGCAGAAAACTGCGAATCGTGGTGCGCATGCCCTCAAAGGTCCCGGCGAGCTCATCGATTTCCCGCACCAGCGAGCGCACGGGCTCCCCGGCGTCGAAGGCAAAGCCGCGGATGGCAGCGGCCTGTTCCGCCAGGCGCCGCAGGGGGCGGGCCAGCAGCCGGGCGAACAGCCACACCACGGGCAGGGCGGCCAGCACCAGCAGCAGGGTGAGCAGCCAGGTCTCCCGCAGCAGGCGGTTGGCGCCGGCGAGCAGCTCCCGCTGCGGCAGCGCCACCAGCAGCACGCGGCCGCCGCGCAGGCCCGAGGTGATCGGCGCGGCGGCACCGCTACCAGGTCTGGCCGCGCACCTGGAACGTCTTGAGCTCGATCGTGCGCCCGTCGGCGGACGGGCCGGCCGGCGGGCGGGCAAGCATGGCTGTCACCAGCGGAGCCATGGCCGCCAGCACCGGCTGGCGGGCCTGGGCCAGGGGTCTCAGGCTCTCCTCGTCCGCCGGACTGCCGGGGGTGAGCAGCAGGCGCCCCTCGCCGTCGACCAGGGCGAGCTCGGTGGAGGGGGTGAGACGCAGCTCGGCGAGGCTGGCCTCGAGGTTGTGCAGCAACACCAAGGCCCCCACCGCCCCGCCACCCGGCAGCTGGCGGGAGATCGTCACCCCCAGCCCACCGCTGAGCTGCAGCCGATGCACCGGCGACACCACGGGGCTGCCACCGCCCTTCTGGGCCAGCTGGTAACAGGGCCGCTGGCGGGGGTCGTAGGTCTGGAGGTCCTGCCCCTGCACGGGCCCCAGGGAGCGCAGCTGGCCATCGAAAGCCTCGAGCCAGAGGCGGCGGGCGCCATTCGCCACGATCGCCTCCACCAGATAGGCGCTCCCCTCCGGCAGCCGGCCAGCCTCAACGCTGCTCTGCGGCCCCACCCGCTTCACCCGGAACAGGGAACCATCGGGCCGCGCCAGGTGATAGGCCGTGATCCGGGGGGTGCGGGCCAGCAACCGCTGCATGAGGGGCAGGGCCGCCCGCCACTCGGCCTCGGTGCGGGATCCCGCCAGGGTTGTGAGCTCGTCGAGCCCGGCCATCACCAGGCGGGGATCCGACTGGGCCGACCAGTCGGTGCGCAGCTCCCCCACCAGGGCCTCGAGGGTGTCGTTGCGGGCGAGGGACAGCAGCTCGGCGCTGCGCTGATAGCCGAGCCAGCCAACCAGCAATCCCAGCCCACTCACCAGGGGCACGAACAGGGCCACCAGCGAGACGGTGAACGACGGACGACGACGCATGGCCTTTCCTAGCGAGGACTCGCATCCCCGCAGAGACCTCCGTAGATTCCTTCCCGTTGCTCCGCCCGCCCGCATGTTCACCCAGGTCCGCTCCGCCAACCGCCGCGTCACCCCCGGCGACGCGAACGGCCGGGCGGTGATGAAGGCCGTGTATGTGGTGCTGGAGCCCCAATACCAGAACGCCCTCACCCAGGCGGCCACCTCCCTCAACGACCAGAACGGCCCCCTGGCGATCGAACTGAGCGGCTACCTGATCGAGGAACTGCGCGATGCGGAGAACTACGCCGACTTCTGCGCCGATGTGGCCGAAGCGGATGTATTCATCGCCTCGCTGATCTTCATCGAGGATCTGGCCCAGAAGGTGGTGGACGCCGTGGCCCCCCACCGCGAGCGCCTGAAGGCGGCTGTGGTGTTCCCCTCCATGCCGGAGGTGATGCGCCTCAACAAGCTGGGCAGCTTCTCGATGGCCCAGCTCGGCCAGAGCAAATCGGCCATTGCCAGCTTCATGAAAAAGCGCAAGGAGGCCGGCGGCGCCGGCTTCCAGGACGCGATGTTGAAGCTGCTCAACACCCTGCCCACGGTGTTGAAGTATCTGCCGGTGGAGAAGGCGCAGGACGCCCGCTCCTTCATGCTCAGCTTCCAGTACTGGCTGGGGGGTACGCCAGACAACCTCAGGAACTTCCTGTTGATGCTGGCCGACAAGTACGTGTTCCCCCGCAGCGGCGAGGGCAGCGCCGATCGGCCCGAGCTGCAGGTGGCCGATCCCGTCACCTTCCCCGATCTGGGCATCTGGCACCCCCTGGCGCCGGGGATGTTCGAAGACCTCAAGGAGTACCTGAACTGGAGCGCCAGCCGCAAGGATCTCTCCGAGAAGGCCCGCAAGGGCCCGGTGATCGGCCTGGTGCTGCAGCGCAGCCACATCGTGACGGGCGATGAGGCCCACTACGTGGCGGTGATCCAGGAGATGGAATACCGGGGCGCCACCGTGATCCCGGTGTTCTGCGGCGGGCTCGACTTCACCAAGCCGGTGAATGCCTTCTTCTACGACCCGCTCAACCCGGAGATGCCCCTGGTGGATGGGGTGGTGTCGCTCACCGGCTTCGCCCTGGTGGGCGGTCCGGCCCGCCAAGACCACCCCAAGGCGATCGAGGTGCTGAAGAAGCTCAATCGCCCCTACATGGTGGCCCTGCCCCTGGTGTTCCAAACCACCCAGGAATGGGAGGAGAGCGACCTCGGTCTGCACCCGGTGCAGGTGGCCCTGCAGATCGCCATTCCCGAGCTCGATGGTGCGATCGAGCCGATCGTGCTGAGCGGCCGCGACGATGCCACCGGCAAGGCCCACACCCTCCAAGACCGGGTGGATGCGATCGCCGAGCGTGCCATCCGCTGGGCCTCCCTGCGCATCAAGCCGCGCACCGAGAAGAAGCTGGCGATCACCGTGTTCAGCTTCCCGCCCGACAAGGGCAACGTGGGCACCGCGGCGTACCTCGACGTGTTCGGCTCCATCCACCGGGTGATGGAGGAGATGGCGGCGAAGGGCTACGACGTGAGCGGCCTGCCCAAAACCAGCAAGGAGCTGATGGAGGCGGTGCTCAAGGATCCCGAGGCCATGGAGGGGGCACCGGAGCTGGCAATCGCCCACCGCATGAGCGTGGAGGAATACGAGCGCCTCACCCCCTATTCCGAGCGTCTGGAAGAGAACTGGGGCAAGCCCCCCGGCACCCTCAACAGCGACGGCACCAACCTGCTGATCTACGGCCGCCACTTCGGCAACGTGTTCGTGGGCGTGCAGCCCACCTTTGGCTACGAGGGCGACCCGATGCGCCTGCTCTATTCGCGCAGCGCCAGCCCCCACCACGGCTTCGCCGCTTACTACACCTATCTGGAGAAGGTGTGGGGCGCCGATGCCGTGCTGCACTTCGGCACCCACGGCTCGCTGGAGTTCATGCCCGGCAAGCAAATGGGCATGAGCGAAACCTGCTACCCCGATTCGCTGATCGGCGCCCTGCCCAACCTCTACTACTACGCCGCCAACAACCCTTCTGAAGCCACGATCGCCAAGCGGCGCGGCTACGCCGAAACGATCTCCTATCTCACCCCTCCCGCTGAAAACGCCGGCCTTTACAAGGGCCTCAAGGAACTGGGCGAACTGGTGGGCAGCTACCAACAGCTGCGCGAGAGCTCCCGCGGCGTGCAGATCGTGAATGCGGTGGTGGAAACGGCGCGCCAGTGCAACCTCGACAAAGACGTTGAGCTGCCCGAAGTCGACGCCGCTGAGCTCGATCTCGACGCCCGCGATGGCGTGATCGGCGCGGTGTATCGCCAGCTGATGGAGATCGAGAGCCGCCTGCTGCCCTGCGGCCTGCACACCATCGGCAAGCCCCCCACCGCCGAGGAGGCGATCGCCACCTTGGTGAACATCGCCGCCCTGGAGCGCGAGGAGGAGGGCATCCGCTCCCTGCCGGGCCTGCTGGCCGAGAGCCTGGGCCGCACGATCGCCGATGTGTACAAGGGCAACGACGAAGGGGTGCTGGCCGATGTGGAGCTGAACCGCCGCATCACCGAAACCAGCCGGGCTGCCGTGGGCGCCATGGTGCGCAGCGTCACCGGCAGCGACGGCCGCGTCACCCTGCGGCGCAACTTCGGCTGGCTGTTTGATCTGCTGGGCAAATTCGGCTTCAAGCTGCCCAGCCCCTGGCTGCGGGCCTGCTGCGGCGCCGGCTTTGTGAGCGTCGACCAGAGCGAGCTCGACAAGCTGTTCGCCTATCTGCAGTTCTGCCTCGAGCAGGTGTGCGCCGATCTGGAGATGGAGAGCCTGCTCAAGGCCCTCGACGGCGAATACGTGCTGCCGGGTCCGGGCGGAGACCCGATCCGCAACCCCGGCGTGCTGCCCAGCGGCAAGAACCTGCACGCCCTCGATCCCCAGGCCATCCCCACCAAGGCCGCCATCGCTGCAGCGAAAGGGGTGGTGGACAAGCTGATCGAGCGCCAGAAAGCCGAGCAGGGCACCTGGCCCGAAACCATCGCCTGCGTGCTCTGGGGCACCGACAACATCAAGACCTACGGCGAATCGCTGGCCCAGATCCTCTGGTTCATCGGCGTGAAGCCGGTGCCCGATTCCCTGGGCCGGGTGAACAAGCTGGAGCTGATTTCCCTTGAGGAGCTGGGTCGCCCCCGCATCGACGTGGTGGTGAACTGCAGCGGCGTGTTCCGCGACCTGTTCATCAACCAGATGGCCCTGATCGATCAGGGCGTGAAGATGGCCGCCGAGGCCGATGAGCCCCTGGCGATGAACTTCGTGCGCAAGCACGCCCAGGAGCAGGCCGAGAAGGAGGGCATCTCCCTGCGCGATGCCGCCACCCGGGTGTTTTCCAATGCCAGCGGCAGCTATTCATCGAATGTGAACCTGGCGGTGGAGAACAGCACCTGGGAAGAGGAGAACGAACTGCAGGAGATGTACCTCTCCCGCAAGACCTTCGCCTTCAACGCCGACAACCCCGGCGAGATGAATCAGAAGCGCGAGGTGTTCGAGTCGGTGATGAAGACCGCCGATGTGACCTTCCAGAACCTGGATTCAGCCGAAATCTCGCTCACCGATGTGAGCCACTACTTCGATTCAGACCCCACCAAGCTGATCCAAGGCCTGCGCGACGACGGCAAGGCACCGGCGAGCTACATCGCCGACACCACCACCGCCAACGCCCAGGTGCGCTCCCTGAGCGAAACGATCCGCCTCGATTCGCGTACCAAGTTGCTCAACCCCAAGTGGTATGAGGGCATGCTGAATTCCGGCTATGAGGGCGTGCGCGAAGTGGCCAAGCGCCTCAACTTCACCCTGGGCTGGAGCGCCACCAGCGGTGCGGTCGACAACTTCGTGTATGAGGAGGCCAACGACACCTTCATCAACGACCCGGAGATGCGCCAGCGGCTGATGGATCTCAACCCCCACAGCTTCCGCCGCATCGTGGGCACCCTGCTGGAAGTGAACGGCCGCGGTTACTGGGAGACCTCCGACGAGAACATCCAGCAACTGCAGGAGCTCTACCAGCAGATCGAAGACAAGATCGAGGGGGTAAGTGAAGGGTAGGTCTCAGGCGGCTTTGTATCGGGCCGGTGCGGATCACTTCAGCATGAAGCCAACGCCGCGCACGGTGTGGATCAGGGGGTCGAGGTCGGGGCGTTCGAGTTTCTTGCGCAGGTAGCGGATGTAGACGTCGAGCAGATTGTCATCGCCCACCCAGGATTCACCCCACACATCCAGCAGCAGTTGCTGACGCGGGTGCATCTGTTCGCGGTGCTGGAGCAGGTGCAGGAGGAGGTCGTACTCCTTCACGGTGAGTTTGATCGGCATGCCGGCGCGCCACACCTGTCGGCTGTCGGTGTTCACCACCAAGTCGCGATAGCGCAGTTCGGCGCCATCGGTGTGGTGGGCGCCCATGCGACTGCGGCGGAGCAGGGCTAGGAGGCGGGCGTAGAGCTCCTCGAGGGCATAGGGGTGGGAGAGCACGTCGTCGGCACCGGCCTCAAGAGCGGCGACGCGGGCACTGAAGTGATCGGTGGGCGACAGCAGCAGCAGGGGCAACACCTGGGCAGCCGTGCGCAGGTGCTTGCAGAAACTGAGGGCCTGCTCAGCTGGAAGGGCTTCAGCCAGGAGGGCGAGCTGGGGAGCGCCGTCGTTGAGCTGGGTGAACGCCTCTTCGGTGCTGGCCGCGGTGGACACCGCATACCCCTGGGCCTGCAGGTGCTGGGCAATCAGGCGAGCGGAGCGGGGATCGGGATCAACCAGCAGGAGACGGGTGGAAGCGGGCACGGGCTGGTGGGCGGCGCTAGCCACAGAAAACCCTTGCAGCAGGGCTACAAGGGCATCAGGATCTGTGGGGAAGGGTAGGGCTGGGGGCGGCGTTCAGCCGTAACCGGGATCAAGCGGCTCACTGAAGGAATCGTCGATGAACAGCTGATCGAAGTGGTGATCGATGGCCGCCACCACGGCGGAGGGGTCGGCATTGCCGTCGGCGTCAAAGCTCACGTCGCAATCATCGAGAGCGTCTTGCTGATTGATGAGATCGTGGGCGATGGTGTTGAGCACATCCTGCTGAATGAGCTGATAGGCATCGGCCGAGAGGCCCTGCTCATCGAGGTAGGTGCTCACCACCTGATCGAGTTCATAGACCAACTCCGCCGAGCGGCCCTCCTGATCCTGAAGATCAGGAGAGGCACGCACGGCCGTGAAGAAGGCCTCAATCAGGTTGGCGATCCCCTCACCAACCACATCCAGGGGAGCTGCGTCGCTCATGGCTCACATGGAGTAGACGTCGTCGACCACATCCGAGGCGGTGTCGATGCCATTGGCACCCTCTGCGGGCACAAGGGCCTCGGCCTCATCAAGGGCGGCGATCGCGTCAGCGGTGGGCTCCATGGCCGCCGGATCGGCGGCAGGGTCGGCCGCTGCGGGTGTTTCGGTGAGCGCGAGTTCCTGGTGGTACTCGGCGATCACCTCGTCGGAGAAAGCGTTCTCCGCCACGTACTGCTCCACGAGATCGGCCACGCTGGCCAGCTCCAAGTCAACCGCATCAGCACTTGGGATCGTTACATCCGCTAGCGGAGCCTGCGGATTGTCCGAAGGAGATTCGCTGATGACAGATTCAGGCTGTGTGATGGACTGTTGGGGGAGAGCCGTTGCAAAGGCAACATCCTCTGCCAAGCCAATCGAGCCATCGGCGTAGCCCACGACCATTTGGCCGTAGACAAAGGCATCATCCTCAGCCGCTATGTAGTAAACACTATCTGCGGAGTAAGACAGAGAAAGACTTTCAATGCCGAGAGCCGAGAGAGTGACGAACTCACCCTCATTTGAAACACCGTCGAGATTAACGTCTTGCCAAACACCAAAAGAGGCCCAGCTCAGATCCGACGCATCAAGAATACCATCCTTGAAACCAGCAAAGTCACCGTCAAAGTAGGCAGCCAGGGCCTGCAGATCTGTTGAAACAGCAGGATCACTGCCCCACATGGTGAGCACCACCTCCCTCGCCTCTGTTACCAGACCGTCTGCGTTGTAGTCGTAGACGAGAATGCCGTCATCAGGGAAAGTCCACGCGAGGAACGGGACGCCGCCCAAGGAAACAAAATAAGGGACTGAATCACTCAATGCCGGCAAATAGGCAACCTCCCCGTCACGGTTCAGGTCTAGAGCCACCGGGGCTACTTCAAGCAAGAGATCAGACGGAGAGACCGCACTTGCGACGGCCGAACTTACAAAGTTAATCGTGATGGACTCAGTCGACAGATCAATCCATGTAACCGTGAATGTCACCTGAGAGCCAGAAACAGCTTGGACGACATTGGTGGCATTGAGGAATACGATTTTGTCAGAACCACCGGCAAAATCAGTAATCGTGTCAACACCGTTACCGTCGCCCTGCGAATAGACAAAGCGATCAGCACCAGTTCCGCCTGAAATCCGATCTGCACCAAGCCCGCCCGTGATTCGATCATTTCCGCCTTGCCCAAAGATCACATCATTGCCTGCGCCACCATCAATAATGTCGTTGCCGCCTACAGACCCCTCGGCCGCATAAGTGGGATTATTCGAGGTGAGGTTAGCGTAGATATCTTCAGCCTTGGCAACATCAGTCGTGAGAGCAGGATTGGCAGCAACATAGGCAGCCCAGCCCTTATCAATTGAACCAGAGAAAATACTATCGCCAAGGATTGCATCGTCACCACTTCCACCATTGATCACATCATCACCGACCGGATTAACCGTAACGGTTGTACTGCCGCCTTGCAGAATAGCATCAAGCTGATCGCCAGACGTGACAATATCGGGCGCTGCCGCTGGACCTGTAACATTAGTACTGCCAGATGAAAAGGCATTGGGCACACTAACAGTCTTGAAAACGGGATTAGAAGTATTGTCAAAAAACTGAAGGTAGTCTACATTTGTAGATGTACCAATTCCAATACCATACACAACTGACTTCGAGCTCACTTGCTCGAAGGCCTGAATAGCTTCTCGAAGCTCCGCGGGTGAAGTACTAGATCCACTGCGATCATTCACAGGATTCCCGTCACCATCTAGGCGGTAAGTTGGATCACCGTCGGTGAGAAAATAAGTAATAGTTTGGTAGCCTTCAGCAGAGGAATAAGTGCTCTGCAGCGAGGATATATCGCTAGCAGCCTGCAAAAAGGCCGCTTCATAGTTGGTGCCACCACTCGCCGAGAAAGAGTCGATCTCACTAAGGATTTCAGCACTATTCGAAGAGGTGAGATCAACAATAGACGAGGGGGGGGCCAGGAGCGCTTCCATTCAAGTCTACAGCCTTAATATTAGTCGCGAACTCAACAAGAGAGAAATTGATCTTACCTCCAGTAAGATGATGATCGTCTAACTGCTTAACCAGGTTGTCCAAAGAGGACTTGAGCAGGGCCAATCGGCTAATTGTAGTAATAGTCGAGTCGCCCGTTAGAGCGTCATATTGCATGCTAGTAGAAGTATCGGCGATGACAATGATATTGTATTTGGCACCAGGAACAACGGTTGTCTCGAAACCGCCTACATCACCAATTAAGACATCAGCGCCAGGCGTGCCATCAATAGCACCATCAGGGGCGCTTGGAGTATTGTTGACAGCGTGATCTACGGTCTGAGTGGGTGTGTCAGATACGTTCTGCCCGACAATAATGCCTGGTTTTAGAATAACTAGTGTCTCAGTTCCGTCTTGGACTTCGTCAGTCTGATCCGAATCGGCTGTCGCCGTGTTATCGATGTCGCCATCGCCTCCGCCATTGCTGTCGATATCCGACTGCAACACCGTGTACGTCGTCTCAAATGACTCGCTCGCTCCTACTCCCAAGCTCGCAATCGTTGTGCTGAATCCCGTCAGAGGGTCGCTCACCACAACATTGGTCAGCGTCTGGTTACCCGTGTTGCTCACCACAAGCGTGTAGGTGATCACATCACCGGCCGCATCCACTCCCTCAACATCAGCAACCTTCGTGATGCTCAGACCAGGGGTCTGCAGAATCACAATAGGGACACTATCCTCAACGGGTTCCGTCTGATCAGTATCAACAGTAGCGGTATTCAGATACTGATCGAAGATGCCATCTCCTGTGACGTCTAAGTTGCCGCCAGCATCAATCTCTTGCTGGCTAAACTGATGAAAAGCCTGATAAACCCAGCTTTCACCCACATCAAGCACATTGTCACCATCCAAATCACCCTCAATCAGCGTGATCGCCCCAAAATTGGCCAGCGGATCGCTAACGACAACCCCAGTCAGGGCCTGATCACCAGTATTCACAACCGTAATCAGATAACCAACAACCTGCCCAGCTGCAGTGACACTGTCTTGGTCAAGAGGAATCAACTCCCCAGTTTCAGGATCAACAGCAAACACACCGTTGACGCTCTTTTCAACGGTGAAGCTGGGATTGGGTTCCGGCTCGGGTTCGGGTTCCGGCTCGGGTTCGGGTGCCGGCTCAGGGATAGGGGTCGGTTCCGGTTCAGGCGTTGGTTCCGGTTCAGGCGCTGGTTCCGGTTCAGGCGCTGGTTCCGGTTCAGGGGCCGGCTCATCAATCTGCGCACCTTGGGGTGACTGATCAAGCACCGGATCGCCCTGCAGCACGGGCAACTGGGGCACGGTGGCCTCAGCGGTAAAGACCGGCTCATCGGGGGGGAGCACCAAATCACCGCTGCCGCCGGCCTCATCCACCGAGGGGTCGCTTGGATTGCTGCCCGGGATAGGAGTGGTGGCCCCGACCGCGCCGATGGAGTTGGGGTCGTAGGTCAGCGTGCGGGTGTTGTCTGTACCAGCACCCACATCCTGGAAACCACCAGAATTGTCGACCGTGGCATTGGGATCGTGATCTGAGCCTTCCCCAGGAGTAGCTGCAATTTTTTCCCGCTCGCTGTCGATGGCTCCCTGTTGGGTTTCAGTGCTGCTGCTGGTGAGCTCCTCGGCCGAGGGGGAAACCAGGTTCAGTTCGTCAGCCACGGGACACACGCGAAGGGCTATCAGCCCTGCGGACAGGGCTTCTCTTTGTCCAAGGTATGCAGAGCACCCGGGTTTCCCACCGGCCTGCAGCAGTTCGTGGGCAGGGGGGGGCTAGGCCGGCACGGAGAGGCCATGAAAAAAGCCCAGATCCCCTCTGCCGCAGGGGATCTGGGCTTTCTGAGAAATGGGTGAGAGTTTCAGCGGGATTCGCGGAACGCGGAATCGAGGGTGCGGGTGAAGGGCTGGAAGATGTAGCGCAGCACGCTGCGCTGGGGACCCTTGATGTCGGCCACCAGGGGCATGCCCACCTGGATCGGGTACTTGCGGTTCGCCACGTCCACGAACTGGCGATCCAGCTGCACCCGCGCCTTGTAGTAGTACTGCCGGTCGTCCGGGTCCTGCACGGTGGAGGCGGCGATGCTCACCACCCGGCCGGGCACCGAGCCGTAGATCGTG
>Ga0194123_10007286_pt1 | contig 11086 bp, 15 predicted proteins | sample TA2MahsurfametaG_5_FD_155479 | JGI IMG/M metagenome (GOLD analysis project Ga0194123, IMG submission 155479) | Freshwater microbial communities from Lake Tanganyika, Tanzania - TA2015023 Mahale A surface | ecosystem: Environmental > Aquatic > Freshwater > Lake | place: Tanzania: Lake Tanganyika... | reverse complement strand
CTTCAGCAGGAACCTGAAAAGTATAATGCTCTTCAGGAAGCACAGTATCATCAAAACCACTACTGTAATGAGTGGAAGTCCATTCAGTATCAAACTGAACCTTGAGAGATGCCTTGTAAGTCATTGATCTTGTTTAGATATGGCCATCATATATCAGAATGAAAGCAAAGTCAAGATGCAGTGGACAGTTCGTAATTTGTCCAGAAGACAAGAACTAAACGTGAATTGAAAAGATTATTCCCAAAGTAATAATATGGAGCGTGATATTCATTACCATCGTATAGAATAAGACGATTGAATTTATTCTCAATCTCTTCAATGATTTTGAAATTTTTTTGATTAAATTGTTCCTTAAACTCACCAAAAGATTTAATGAAACTTATGTCTTTGGTTGATGATGCTTCATTAAAATCATTTACACGTTCGTGACCATCTTCATCAATACATTCGCAAAGTATAGTGCCAGAGTTTTCTGGAGGATTTTCATTTAAGTAAATCAGTCCTGCTAATCCCTCTTTGTCTTTATGAATCAATCCACATTTGTGAAGAGATGATGTAATATGAAAGGATGAAATAAAATCTGTGACTTTTTTATCAACGATCTTTTCAATTGATGAAATCAAATGTTGATTGATTTCATCTGGCACAAGACATCTGATTCCAGGATAGTTTCTGGTATCATCATTGATAATGCAACTATGATTTTTTCCAAGCAAATCCAAACCAATCTTTCTAATCTGATGAGGATTTTCGAAGTAATCATCAACGATAATTGGAAAGTTCATCATCGCTTCATAGTAATCATTTTGATGAACTTTTTATGACTAATCCAGAATAAACTATCCTCATAAGTTTTTACATTCTGCAATTCACTTTCAGATAGTTCTTTAAGTCCATATTCCATATATTCTTGACGTATTTTATTCACATCAAACCATCCAAGACCATAAAGAACTGGAACATAATTCACAGCACCAAACATACCCCAAGGACATTGAACATCAATATCCATAGGCATACGATTCTTCCACATTTCAAGATAGTTTTGTAGATTTGGAGTAAGTTTAAGATTGTATTTCACTTCTTTCCAAAACTCAGTGTCTTCTCTCTGCACAAGATAATGTGCTTGAACATAATCAACAATGTTATCAAAGATAGCATTAACTCTATGATTGCATTTATTCACATCATAGGATGGAAGATAGTGAGTAAAACAGAACATCTGTTGAATCACACTACCAATGGATGTTGCTTCCAGTGGTTCTACAAAACTCTGCGATAATCCTACAGCATAGCAATTCTTATGCCAGGACTTTTCTAATCGACCAGGATCAAATCGAAACTCTCTTGCAATATCTAACTTCTGACCATATGCCTCTTCCATTTCCTGATGAGCTTCATCCTTTCCAATGAATCCATCACAATAGACATAACCGTTTCCAGTTCTTGTTTGTGTTGGAATTGTCCATGACCAACCAGCATTTCTTGCTGTAGACATTGTGTATTTGTTATACTCTTCCATCTCATCTGTTGCAAATGCAATCGCAGAATTAACAGGAAGATATTCCGAATATGACTTCCATTTAATACCATAAGTTTTCTCAAGAATCAATCTCTTGAATCCACTACAATCAATAAAGAAATCTGCGTGATACTCATGATTATCTGACATAACACATTCCATTTCACCACTTGCAGACAATCGTGTGCCAGTTAGATCATCTTCAATGACATTAATGTCTCTCTTGATACATTCCTTGTGAAGAAACTTATTGAGTGCAAAGGTATCAAAGTGATACTGATTAGATGGTGAGTTATCGTGATTATTAAAGGTATCCATTGATACTTCATTTCTCCAAGTTCCTGGTGATTGCATCGAACTTGGAGGAAGTTGATTTGCAATTACGTGAGCATAATTGTAGAAGTAACTTCCTCTGATGTTAGCATAAGGATTTCCGACATTGTGCATAAAATCTTGCTCTGCCCAGTTCTTGAAATATACTCCCAGTTTAATGGTAGCATTTGCTTCAAGAATAGATGCTAATTGTGGAATACCAACAAATCTACAGAACTGAGCCCAGTGTTCTGTAGAACTTTCACCAACTCCAACAATACCAACCTTAGAAGATTCAACAATCCGAATGTTTTTTGTTGGAAATGTGGTCTTGAGAATGAGCGCAGCGATACATCCAGCAGTACCACCGCCAACAATTAAAATATCATTTATTTTCTTCATACTCTTTCATTAGTTCTTTTGCAATTCTATCATATTCCCACCGCTTGATGAGATTTGTAATGGGATTTTTTGGATGCAGTCTAATCATCCAAAATAAACTTTCGATCTTAACGCCAATCCATTTGAAAATTAAATTAATGAAGATTGTGACATTTTCATCCACCCACATCATGTAGGCTACGATACCAAATATCACTAATAGGGTAGATTGAAATGCCATCTGACCAGTTTAAAATACTATTTAATCTTCACAGAAAGCACTACCTAAAATAGCACCACCAAGAATACCAAGAGGAATTGACCACCCCATTGCGTCTGGTTCTGAAATAGCACCCGCAACTCCTGCACCTACAACAGCACCAACTCCAGTGGATGTACAAATTTGATTTGATCTTCGATAAGGAGATGAATATGAATTATTATATGTTGCACCGCCGCCACCACACTGATTTTGATAACTTTGAACATCAACGTATCCCTGACGATAATTGCCATAGCGATCATATCCACCAGGAATATAAGTTTCGTTATATGTCGTACAAATTTGATAGGTTGTAGTTTGTTGTGCAAAAACTGGTGTAGGTAGTAACAAACAAATCAAAAAAAGTGAAAGTTTTTTCATCATACTTTACCTCGATGATCTTTAATAAATTTGTGTGCTTGACGTACAGTATTTACCACTTCCACTTGCTGACCCCTGTAAATGATCATGAGTTTCTTGCCAAATGGAATAGCTGCATACTCTTGATCTTCAGTTACAAATCCTTCTTTCATATCAGAAACCTTTTTTCATAGTTGATAAGTTCTTCTGGCACCTCCAGAATGTTAGAATCAATCGGAGTTGCATTGTTCCACCTGACAGCATTTTCTGGACGTTTATTGAGTTTGATGCCCAGATGATTATACTTAAGATGAGTTGGCACCTGAACCTGGTATGAGACCCCATTATTTGAGGTCAGGGCGGCCAGGGCATCGTTCTCCTGCTGAGTGACCACAATGGTCTGACAAGACTGCCAAAAAATGGATTTGAACCTGTCGAAGTCAGTCAAATACACCTCTGGGTTGTCCAGAATCATGCGCCCAATGAATTGTGGAGACAAACAGTGGTCATGTACGACCTTTTGCTTTACACTTTTGTTTTTGAGCGCATTTTCGCTGATCAGACCCGTAGGATTGGGCAGACCGCAGTCAAAGACACCAATATAATAGATTCTGGTAATGGGGCGAGCAAACTCTGGCCGACCCCAGTTGTGAACGTTGGCCTTGAGACTATTAAAGGTAGTCTCACAGTAGATTGTCCAGTCTTTCATCGCTTCACCACACTGATAGCAGGTTCACCCTTGTGAAAGATGGTATCAACCACGGCCTGCACCTTGCGGGAGGTGCTGATACCTACGCTATCATACACAGGCACACAGACCAATCCAAAGGTCTTGGATTTGTCACCCAGGCGAATCACACGCCCAATAGTTTGACTGATACCAATGTAATCCATATTCCGCATAAACAGCACTGCTTCCAGACCAGATACGTTGATACCTTCAGAAAGAATGCTATGATGAATCACCACAAACTTCTTGGAGGAATCCTTACCCCAAGCATTGAGAGTCTCAAAGAATTGTTCGCGGTTGACCTTCTGACCGTCGATCACAGCTCCAGTCTTGGATGTAATCATCATCCAAGAATAACCACGCTGTTGAAGTTGCAGACAGAAATCAGATTCTGATACCAAACCAATGATTTGTTTGGTAGTGCGAGCACAGATCAGAACCTTCTTGACATCTTGCTCGTCAATCGTCTCAATCAGATTGTCAGCATCGCGGGAAAAGATAACCTGCTTACCTTTGATCATTGGCAGTTGCTTGACAACAACCTTAGGAGGAAGAATGTAACCTTGTTCCACCAGTTCAGGAGCAGGAACCTGACAGATCACCTGACCATAAACCTCAGGCATATTCATACCTGGTTTAGAAACAGTCAGAGAATGTTTAGGCGTAGCTGTGAAGAAATAGCAACGTTCTGCAACACCAGCAAAGTGTTCAGTAGCAGGAAAGAAGTTACGCTGAACGCTATTGTGTGCCTCATCAAAGTAAATAGTATGCACATCAATACCTGCTTCCTGAATACGATTCAGAGAGTTGTAGGTGGTAAAGATGATACGATTGCGCTTGTAGGTTTGCACTGCCCAATCATAGATTACATCGGGATTGGTAGTGGATTCGTGATGAGTTTCTCCACTATGAACATGAAGAATACGAACCATATGATCGGTGATATGCTCAAGAAACTCAGAAGACAGCTGCTCTGCCAGCAAGATGCGCGGCGCACAGACTACAATAGTCTTTGGAGTTTCTGACTGAAACTGGCGCAGAGTATCAACAATCATGCTCAGAGTTTTCCCAGCTCCAGTCGGTTCAATAATTTGACCTTTGCTGTGAATCTGCATCAAAGCATCAACACGATTCTGGTGAGGACGAAGAGTAATCATTCAGTTCGTTTCAATGTGGCCATTATAGCAGAAAAGGGTTCCCGAAGGAACCCCCTGTGACGGTTGTGAAAGTGGTTCAGGATTGAGTCAGAGTCAGGCAATCACCATCAGGATCAAACTTAATTACATTTCCATATACATCAACCAAACCACATTCAGTGGGGCGACCCTTATCATTAGGATTGGGTTTTACATATTGAGCAAGAAACCCAGCAAGTTTCACAGGAAATACTTCTTCATCAATAGAAGAACATTCTCCTTCCTCAACCGTATTGAAAGCAAACTGAAGCAATACTGCTTTCAATTCATTAAAGTCTTCAATGTATTCTTCACGAAATTTTTGAAGATCGTCAACACGATTGGTTGCATATCCAAACACCCAAACTGGAATATTCAGGCGAGTGCCGTGATATACAGCTCGCATCCAAGTGCTTTTGTTATCACCGTTTCCAGCACAGTACACAATGTATCCTTGCTTGATCAAGTCAGCATCAGTACGGCCTTCAACACCCTGTTTTGCAAATCCATTATTATTAATGAATCCGTTCAGAGTATTTTTACCGTTTCCAAGTGAGTTATAAGTGCGAAAGTTTGGAAAAACGGAACAACTGTTGTAGCACGAGTTTTTAATTTTCTTCCGAGTTTTTGAAGTTTTATCTGCTGCAATCAGATCAACAAATTTGTCAATCTCATCAGCAGTTGCGGGAATAATTTTAGCCTTTACAGCATTAACAACTTCTTTTTGATAATCAGTCCACTTCTGACTCAATTGAGGATTTGAATGATGATTGGATTGATTGCGAGCAACAATTTCCCAAAACTTACTTTCAAACTCATAAACATCATAGATGTAAACATCTTGACCAATGCGATCCAGTGCTTCGTTGCGATTAAATCCAGAAGATCCTTTTAGTTTTGAACTTGAAACATCAGCATCATCAAAAGATGTAATTGGCGGATGTGCAGTGATCAAATAACCAACGGTTTCGTAGTTATTTACAAGATCATTAACGTGATCTGTTTCGTTACCTTTGTCTCGTGGTTGCTCTTCGATATTATACCGAACAAACGTCCGAGGAATCAAATATCGACCAATGTGAGTTGCTCCTTGATATTCATGAGGAGGGCGAACCTCAAGTGATTCTTGAACAATTTCCTCAGTCAAACCAAGAGGATTGTTGCAAGTTTGTGCCACTCGATTCCAAACAAGTTCAGTCTCGGAGGGTAGAAAAGGAATCTGTACCTTTGACATGTGTTAAATTAAATAAACAACAGAATATGATTGGGTTGGAACTAAATTCCTGTCCTTCAATCATGTGGCCAATATAAACCATTTTTTATTTCTTGTCAAGGGCTAGTACAATCCGTTACCTTATCTCCCAACACCCGAACCATAAGATTCAGTGATCTTTGATGAGGCCTCTGCCGATAACCGTACCATTTTCCAGGTTTACCATTATGATATGGTGGAATCTTTCCTACAGTATAATATTGCTCAGCAGTTAAATCATAAATTTTTTCTCCATCTTGCAACCACCAATGAAATTCGTCCCGATAATCTTTACCACTCATCGGTTGTAGTTTATCAGTATCTATTAAGTAAAACAATGCCTGTGTAGAATGATAGCAATGTCCGTACACTGGATTGGTTTGATTCTCTTTCCGATATCTTGGAGATAATAAATCTGGCGTGAGATTACGTCGAATCAATCCCATCACCAATACCATGTTATTCTCTGAGTATCGGTAAGGATCAAAGGTTAATGAGCGTGTTTGAAAAATTGTGTTCTTATGATATCTGTGCCTCTCTATAGTTCTCATAGCCGTCCCGATCAACCTCCACAAAGGTATTCTAATACCTTATTTACATTCTGTCAAGTAGTGCAGATACAACACCTCTTCCATTAGATGTGCTTCTCGTTCCCAAGGCATTTCCTCATAATCGAGATCAGGACATTTGATATTCTTCCAACACCTCACTCCACGTTTATCACGAAGATCTCCACGAACATGCTGAAGCACATGTTGAAGCTCATGAAGCAGAGTCTTAATATAATCCTCTATTGTGAGAAAGTTATGAATCTCAATAAGGAAACTACGGGGACGTGAGTCACAATCTTGTACGGAACAATAACCATACACACCTTCCCTCATAAGTCCTCTGTGAAGCACCTCAATCTCTATTTTATGCCTTTTAAGGTACTTATCACAGAACCACTCTACAACGTCCTCACAGCGCCTTCTGGAGTAGTTATAACCGCTTGTAGAAAGAGATAGCATCAGAACAAAGAATTAAAAACAACTTCAGTGACTTTGGTTCCCCAATGAAGGAATGATATGAAGGAACCCATAAAGATGAGTTTTTCAGTTGTTGTCAGTTGCATAGGATCTTGAAGATCATGTAGCCATGATAAAACCCCCCAGGGTGATCTGGGGGGTTGAGTGGACAGTTTACAAAGTGTCTACAGTATGATATTAAATGCGATTGAAATTCGGTCTTCTTCGGAACAATTTGGCGTGACTCTATGTAAAAGATCTGCAGGAAATATCATTATTGTTCCTTCTTCTGGTTCAAAATTCCATTCGAAATCTAAGTAAAAATTTTGTTTTGCATTGTCACCTAAAGCATGTAAAAATCTATTTCTTTGAAACATTCTTGGAGTTTCAAATTGTATTACTCCAGATTCTTTGGGTATTTTGATCCAAAAAACACCAGAAAGATGTGACTCTGGATGATCGTGCAGAGCATTATGATTATCTTTTTTGTTTATGTTAATCCACATATTTGCAATGTTAAAACCTGAAGTGTTGATGTCCGTTTCAGATATAACTTTTTTAGTATTGAAAAAAATATAATCGTAAAATTTTATAAACGTTGGATGTTTATAAAAATGATCGTAAGATTGCCACCCACCTACGTTTGATTTAGTAACACCTTCGTCTGTATTTTGATACTCATAGATCCAAGAAATCAACGAATTTTGAATTTGATCAAAATCATCACATTTAAGTATTGAAATCAATGATGGAAACAAAGGTACATGATAAATTGACATTTCACCTTTTCTCCCCAGGATCCATTCCTAGATATGGTCGTTTGTCATAAATGTGATCGGCATAAGGACCATCAGCATTGACATAATGCAAAAATGCTTGAAGATACCATTTTTGTGTAAATTCTGGTCTCCAATGCCACAAATCACATCCACGATACAAACAAAGATCTCCAGGTTCAAGTAAAATTTCTACTGCATCACTTTTGTCTTTATTTTTACTGAAATAAATTGGATTGATCTCTTCTCCCTCAGGAACTCCAAGTGCTAATGTTGCTGACATTTCGCAGGATGGACGATCAATATGCACTAAAAGTTCATCACCTTTACCATATAACCTTGTGTAAGTATATGTTGGTAATAATTTAAATTCACTAATTTCACTTAATGATTCTATAGATGCTTCCAATATCGTTTCAATGAGTGGATCGGAATAAAATGAATGTGCAAAAGGTGCCTGACAATCTCCTGGAGTTGCATGTCCTGCTTTAATTCTTAAAAAGAAATAATCCTGAATGAAGTATGTAAAATCTTTGTCAATAAAGTTTTTGACTACATGATAACCTTTTTCTTTGAAACTCATAACAATACCTCATTTGAACGGCGGGCCATGTACCCAGGCAACTAACGCATATCTTTCTCCTTTTGTGACTGGAGTGCATTCATGAAGAGTATATGATGGAAAAAACACACTCATTCCTCTTTCTTTTTTAATTCTATTTCCATCTTGCCCATTATACAGGATCAATTCTCCACCTTCATACTCAGATGGATCTGAAAGTTGAACAACAACACTTAACTTGCGATTATGTGGAGTAGTCCAACATAATGGATCTACATGTTGTTTATAACATCCCTGTTCTTCGGACGAATAGTAAGTAAATTGCAATTTTTCCAATTTTGTAAGATCAAATTGAAAAAACTGTTCGTTCATATCATTAACCGCAGTTGTCAGTCTTTCATAAATCCACGAAGTTGTTGAATTCATTGGAATCCAAGACACGAATGAACGACGATGATCTAAACAATCAACACCAGAACCACCAGTTTGTGCTCTTTCTAAATTTAAAGTTGTTCCAATCTTTACGATGTTGTCAATTTCATCTACTACAAACAAACGATTAGTCCATGAATAAGGTTCATATTGGTGAGATGTTAAATGCCAATATTGATCACTATTGTTTGCATTTTCAAATACATTATTTCTCAGTGAGGGAATATCATCAAGAGAATTATAAGATCTCAAGTAATCAGATATCATATTATATAAATTAAAGATTAGTTGATGGCCAAGAAATTGTGTAATTAATTTTTAGGAAATCTTTTAGTTTTGAAACTGAAGAAAGTCTAGATGCAAATTCCATTTCAACATCAAAACATGCTTGAATATAATCGTGAATGGCATCGGTTAAACTGACAATTTCTGTACCACTTAATTGTACCACACCATCTCTTGTTTTCCAATTATAAGTTTTTTCTAGATCATTTGATACAAGCATTCTTTTTTGATATAACGAATTAACTGTTCCTTCATTCAAAACATAAACGTTGTCGTTATATGTTACTACTTCTGTTTGTGCTTGCCAACGAAGATCTGCAACATCATCTAAAATTTTACCTTTTAAACTATTTACAATTAACGAATCGCAGGAATATTTTAAAATTTTTTTATCGGTTAATTTTATCCATCCAAGATCATCTAACTCAGAATCTGTCATAAAACAAAGACCAGAAATGTTTCTCCAGTTTATTGGTAACTCTTGAAAACAATTATTAATTTTTTTATTTTCTTTATCTACAAAAGTATAAAGATTGTCAATCATTGTTTTGGTCTCCTAGGTTTTTTAGTTTTTTTTGATAATTGAGCAGAATCCTCATTATCTTTTTTGGCACCTTCTAACATTTTTTGCTCTTCAGCAAATTCAAGTGCAATTTGATTCATGTCACGCTCAAATTCTAATGCTTTAATTCTTTTTTCTCTTTCTAAATCAAGTTTAAGGGTCATATCTGTTACGCCAACAGAATGTATTTGGTTCATAATTTCCCAAGGAGATGCTCCCTTAAGCATTGCTGTTCGTTCATCATCATTTTCCCATTTACGCCAAGCACTGAAATTTTGTTTTGGTCTTGTTGCGACTTCAACTCCACAAGCAGCAGCTATTTGTTCAAGTAATTCAACAGCTTCAACTGGTTGTAATAATACCCATAGGGATGCAAAATCACCTCTCATTGAAACTTCAATCATTCCATTTCCACAACCTCCAACTGCCACAGTTCTTGCTCTTGTTCTGTTTTGCAGCATTCCTTGATATTGATTTTCTTCTTCAAGTTTGCGAAGTCTTTGGCGCTGAGTAAGATTTTTTTCAGACATAATAACTTATTTAAAGTAATGAATTATCATTTTTTATTTATTATTGATTCCAACTAATTGTCACAGAACCTCCAGGAGCAACAGTAACTGGAATCGTATCTCCAGGAAGTACATAAACGGATGCATTTGTTGCTGATGCTGAAGCAGCAGGCAGGCCTGCTTGCCCTGGATTGGCACTGCCAGGAGTACCAGGTTGGCCAAAGTGCCCAGGTTGAGTATTTCCAGGTATAGATGCTTGTCCGGCATTTGCATTTCCGGGATGTCCAGATTGCCCTGGAAAACCAAATAGTCCTTCACGACCATGACCACCGCTACCTCCATATTGTGCTCTGCCAGTAACTGGGGGATAATGAGCACCGGTGCCTGGATTACCGCCGGCGCCATATGGGTGTGCAACAGGTAATGCGCCGGGCCCGAACGCACTGGGTTGCCCAGACGCAGCAAAATTAACAGCAGTTTGTCTATGTCCTGCTGGATTTAATGAAGATCCAAGACCACCCGCACCGCCATTAGCCGCAGACGCGGGCCCCGCACCATGGCCGCCACTGCCGGGGAATCCAGGATTTCCATTTCCAGGTCCACCTGGGTGTCCAACGTTTCCGACGCCGCGCACGCCAATGGCGCCTTCAGTCCCACTATTAGCAGTTCCTCCTAGTCCACCAGCGGCACCTGAAAATTCTAGATTTCCAAATTTGGAGATCGCTCCACTGCTTCCAGGACTTCCAGCAGTTCCTGCAAACCCTGCTTGACCTGGATTTCTAGTTCCAATATTTGCATTTGCAATCAAACTTGCATTCACACCAGTCGCGCTGCCAGCAGTGGAATTTCCTGATGCTCCAGTATTCCCGCCGAAACCGGCTTGTCCGCCAGTACCGCTATTGCCGGCGTTGCCATAACGACCAGTAGAAGGAACTGGTCCAATACTGACGTTACCGCCG
>Ga0194123_10007285_pt1 | contig 11086 bp, 9 predicted proteins | sample TA2MahsurfametaG_5_FD_155479 | JGI IMG/M metagenome (GOLD analysis project Ga0194123, IMG submission 155479) | Freshwater microbial communities from Lake Tanganyika, Tanzania - TA2015023 Mahale A surface | ecosystem: Environmental > Aquatic > Freshwater > Lake | place: Tanzania: Lake Tanganyika... | reverse complement strand
GGGACGGCGTGAGATGATGCGGTCTGGGCGGTTTTGAAGACCTGTTATGACCCGGAGATTCCCGTGAACATCGTGGATCTTGGGCTGATCTACAGCATGGAGATGAAAAAGACGGACGGGGGCGGTCGGCGGGTGGAGGTGAAGATGACGCTGACGGCACAGGGCTGTGGAATGGGGCCCTCCATCGCGGCAGATGCTCGGCAGAAGATCCTTTCGTTGGAGGGAATTCAGGAGGCGCAGGTGGATGTGGTGTGGGATCCACCCTGGGGGCCACAGATGATCACTGCAGATGGACGCAAGAAGCTGGGCATGGATTGATGTTTGTTATTCCTTCGATCGATTTGATGGCCGGGGAGGTGGTGCGGTTGGCCCAGGGGAAGGCCACCGAAAAGAAGGTCTACAGCCAGGATCCGATGGGCTGCGCCCGCCGGTGGGAAAAGGCAGGAGGACGGGTGCTCCATCTCGTGGATTTGGAGGGAGCCTTTGAGGGACAGATGCGGAATTTGGAGATGATCGGGCAAATTGCCCGGTTGGTGAAAATGCCCTGCGAAGTGGGAGGAGGGATCCGGGACTTGGCGGTGGCGGAGAAAATTCTTAAGGCCGGAGCGGCCCGCGTGATTTTCGGAAGCATCGCCTGTGATGAGCCGGAGCGAATCGCGGAGGCAGTGAAGCGGTTTGGGCCGGAAAAGGTGGTGGTGGGGATTGACGCCCGCAACGGGGTGGTGGAAACAAGGGGCTGGACCCAGCCGAGCGGTTGGAAGGCCAAGGATCTGGCGGCCAAGATGACCGAGGCCGGGGTGATTCGGATCATCTATACCGATGTGGCGCGCGACGGGATGATGACCGGGCCGAATATCCCGGCGGTGCAGGAAATGGTGAAGTCCTTTCCCGGAAAGGTGATCGCCTCCGGGGGCATCAGCGGGTTGAAGGATTTGCAGGCCTTGGACAAGGCCGGCGGGGTGGAGGGGGTGATCGTGGGTCGGGCGTTGTATGAAGGGGCCTTGGCGGACGAGGTGTGCGGGTGGAATACGTTTTAAGGGAGGAGGGTCGGCCGGCAGGAGGGCCGGGCATCGACTACGCGGGAGAGCTCAATCCCGAGCAACTAGAGGCGGTGACCGCCCCGCCGGGACCGATTCTGGTGATCGCCGGGGCGGGTAGCGGTAAGACGCGGACGCTAACTTACCGGGTGGCATATCTCGTGGAGCAGGGAGTTCCTCCGGAACAGATCCTGTTGCTGACCTTTACCAACAAGGCCTCCAAGGAGATGTTGGCCCGGGTGGCGTCCCTGCTACCCCATGATCTCTCCCGGCTTTGGGGAGGAACCTTTCACCATGTGGGAAACCGGATTTTGCGTCGCCATGCCGACCGGGTGGGTTACGCCAAGGACTACACCATTCTGGATCGGGAAGATGCCGAGGATCTGATCTCCGCCAGCTTGGGCGAGGCCGGGGTGGATCCCAAGGACAAGCGGTTCCCCAAACCAGAGGTGCTGGCGGAGATCTTCAGCCTGGCGGCCAACCACCGGACGACCGTCGGCACAATTTTGAAAAAGCAGTTTGGATATTTCACGGAGCTGGAAAGCTGGATTAGCAAAGTGGCGGAAATCTACCTGCGCCGAAAAAGAGACAGTGCGGCCATGGATTACGACGATCTTTTGACCCTTTCCCTACAAGTCCTGGAGCAGCCGGATCTGCGCGAGCGGTACCGGACAAGGTTTCAGCACGTGTTGGTCGACGAGTATCAGGACACAAACCGCCTGCAGTCGGACTTCGTGGACGCGATCGGCGCCGGTCACCACCAGATCATGGCGGTGGGGGATGACGCCCAAAGCATCTACTCGTGGCGAGGGGCCAAGGTGGAGCACATCCTGAGTTTTCCGGACCGACACCCGGGGACCAAGGTGGTCCGGCTAGAGACAAATTACCGGAGCATCCCGCAGATCCTGGAGCTGGCGAACCACGCGATCAGTCACAACCCGAAGCAGTTCCCTAAGAACTTGAGGGCGGTACGCGAGGCGGGGGTAAAGCCGGCGTTGGTGGCGGTGGAGGACGGGGGTCAGCAAGCGGCGTTTGTGGCGCAGAGGATTCTGGAGTTGCATGAGGAGGGAACGAGTTTGTCCGACATCGCGATCCTGTACCGGGCCCACTTTCATGCGATGGAGATGCAGCTGGAGCTGACCCGGAGAAACATTCCTTACACGATCACTTCGGGGCTGCGGTTTTTCGAGCAGGCCCACATCAAGGATGTGGCGGCTCATCTGCGGGTGGGGGCGAATCCAAAGGACGAGGTGGCCTTTCACCGGCTGGCCCGTTTGTTGCCGGGGGTGGGTCCGAAGTCGGCCACCAAGATGTGGAACGAGGTGGCGGGAGGGAAGACGCTCGGACAGGTGAAAGTTTCCGAAAAGAGTGCCAAGGGATGGGCTCAACTGGTGGAGACTTTGCGACAGATCGCCGGCAAGCCTCCGGCGGAACAGGTGAAGCTGGTGGTGGAAGGGAGCTACGGGGATTATGTGCGGGCGCGGTACGCCAACGCGGTGAACCGGTTGGATGATTTGCGGCAGCTGGAGGATTACGCCAACGGCTTTACCAACACCGCCGATTTCCTGGCGGAACTGGCGCTGCTCGGAAATACCGAGACCGAGGTGGCGGCGCGAGGTGGGGACAATGAGGGGGAGGCGGTAAAACTGAGCACGGTGCACCAGGCCAAGGGTCTCGAGTACGGGGTGGTCTTTGTGATCATGCTATGTGACGGCCTATTCCCTTCGGCCCGGGCGATGGAGACGGAGGAGGGGGAGGAAGAGGAGAGGCGGCTATTTTATGTGGCGGTGACTCGGGCCAAAGACGAACTGTACCTCAGCCATCCGCGGTTGCGGATGGGCAAGGGTGGGGATGCGTGGCAGACGCCCTCGCGGTTCCTCAACGAGCTGAACCGGGATTTGGTGAATGTATGGCGGGTGAAGGGGTCGGCGGGGCTGGGCGACTGGAGTTAGCCGCACCGGTGATTTTCATTCTCGGACCCACGGCTTCGGGAAAATCGCGGCTGGCGATGGAGGTGGCCCGTAAAACGGGGGCGGAGATCTGCTCCGTGGACGCCTTTCAAATTTACCGGGGTTTGGATATCGGGACGGCCAAGCCTTCGGCGATGGCGAGGAAGGAGATCCGGCACCATTTGCTGGATCTAGTGGAGCCGGAGCAGCCTTTTACGGCGGCCGACTATTTAAGGTCGGCGGGAGCGGTGCTGGAGGATTTGCAGAAGCGAAAAAAATCGGCCGTTTGGGTGGGGGGTACAGGCCTTTATCACAAAGTGCTGACGGAGGGTTTGGCCAAGGCACCGGGCACGGACATGAAAGTGGCGGAGGAACTGGAGGCTAGGTCGACCGCGGAGCTGGTTGAGGAGATTCGGCGGGTGGATCCGGAATGGTCGGGGCAGGCCGATTTACAAAATCGGAGACGGTTGATCCGGGCCTTGGCGGTATGGCGGCAGACCGCGCGGAAGATGTCTTCGTGGCAGCGGGAAGAGACGGTGGCAGGGCCCTTGGCCGGAGCGACGACCTTTGCCCTGGTGCCCGACCTGGATGCGCTGGTGGCGGTGATCCGGTCACGGGTAGCCGGAATGATCCAGGACGGCTGGATCGAGGAGGTGAGAAAGCTGCGGGAAAGGGAGGGATGGAGGGCATGTCCGGGCGGAAGGGCGATTGGCTACCGGGAAATCGAGTTGGTGGTGGCGGGGCGGTTGGGCCGGGAGGAGGCGGGTGATAAAATCGTGGCGGCGAGCCGGGCCTATGCGAAGCGTCAATTGACCTGGCTGAAACGGGTTCCTAATTTGACGGTTATCGAAGCGAAACCAGGGCAGTCCCTGCCGGCAACAGGGGTGGAGAAGCTGGCGAAAGCGCTGGCGGGGTAAGCATCCCGGATGATCATTTCCACGGGTCGGGATCGGCCGACAGAGCGCGCGTTTCTGGTGGGGCTGGAGACACCGAAGAGCAGTCGCTGGGAGGTGGGGGAGTCCTTAGACGAGCTGGGTCTGTTGGTGGAGAGCGCGGGGGGCGAGGTGGCGGACCGGGCCACCCAGAGAATGGAGGCGCCGGTGGCGCCGACCTATATCGGAAGCGGCAAGGCGGCGGAGCTGGCCAAGACCGCCCGGGAGAAGAAGGCCGACACGGTGATTTTTGATGACGAGTTGAGTCCGGCGCAGGCGCGGAACCTGGAGGGAATTTTTTCCTGCAAGGTGCTGGACCGGACCCAGCTGATTTTGGACATTTTCGCCCAACGGGCGAAGTCGAGGGAAGGAAAGCTGCAGATTGAACTAGCCCAGCTGGTTTATCTGTTGCCCAGGCTGACGCGGATGTGGACGCATTTGTCACGGCAGACGGGTGGCATCGGTATGCGGGGGCCCGGGGAAACGCAGTTGGAGGTGGACCGGAGGCGGGTGCAGGAGCGGATCACGAGGCTGGAGCGGGATTTATCTGAGGTAAGGAAGCACCGGACGATCCAGCGGGAGGGACGTCTTCGGCAGCATTGGCCGGTGGCGGCGCTGGTGGGTTATACCAACGCGGGAAAGTCGACCCTAATGAATCGTCTCACCCATGCCGAGGTGGCGGCCGAGGACCGGCTGTTTGCGACACTGGATCCGACCATCCGGCAGTTTCGGATGCCGAACGGGGTGCGGGTGCTGTTGACGGACACGGTGGGCTTTCTAAAAAAACTGCCGACCCATTTGGTGGAGTCGTTTCAGTCGACCCTAGAGGAGGTCGCGTTTGCCGATGTGTTGATTCATGTGGTGGATGCGAGCCATCCCCAGCGGGCCGAGCAGATCCGGGCGGTGGAGGAGGTGTTGAAAAAGATCGGGGCGGGCGACAAGCACACGCTGACGGTTTGGAACAAGGTGGACCGGGCGGAAAGCCGATCGGGTTTGGAGCGGGAGGCAGCGGGGGTGGCTCATGGGGTCCTCGTCTCTGCCAAGACGGGGGATGGCATGGCAGGCTTTTTTTCCGAGCTTTCGGCGATGCTTTCGGCCTGGAGCATGCGGGTGCACGTCAAGATCCCGCAGAGCGAGGGTTCGCTGTTGGCGCTCTTGGCCCGGGCGGGGCGGATTTTGGAAAAAAGGTATGAAGGGAACGACGTGGAACTGACGGCGCACATTCCGCCCTTCTTGAGGGGAAAGGTGGCAGCCTTTATTGTGCCGGGGAGTGAGCAGGATCCGGGAGTTGCCGTTGGAGGAGAGGCCCAGGGAGCGGTTGATGACCCAGGGACCGGAGGCGTTGTCGACGGCGGAACTGCTGGCGATCCTGCTGGGGACGGGTCGGCCCGGTAAGTCGGCGGTTGAGCTGGCGGGAGAGATCCTGCAGTCGCGAGAGGCGTTGGGGAGTCTGGCCCGAATCACGCCGCAAAGTCTGCAGAGGGAGTTTCAGGGGTTGGGGGCGGCCAAGGCGTGCCAAATTGCGGCGGCGATTGAGTTGGGGCGGAGGGTGGGTTCGGCCGAAGTGTCGGGGGAAGCGATGGATCATCCGGTGAAAGTGGAGGCGGTATTGGGGGCGGAATTAAGAAAGAAAGACCGGGAGGAGGTGTGGGTGCTGTTGTTAAATACCAAGCTGAGGCTGATCCGGAAGGTGCAAATCAGCCGCGGGTCGGTGAACGAGACGGCGGTGCAGCCGCAGGATCTGCTGCGACAGGCTTTGGGTAGCGAGACGGTTTACGCCCTGATCGCGGTTCACAACCATCCCTCGGGGGACCCGGCGCCGAGCCCGGCGGATTTGGATTTCACCCGGAGGTTGAGGGATGGGGCCAAGGCGGTGGGGGTGCAGCTACAGGATCACGTAATTATCGGCGTCGCCCGGGATGGGTGCCCCAGCTACTATAGTTTTCGGGAGGCAGGTTACCTTTGAGCAAAACCGAAATTCATCCGACGGCGATCGTGGAGAAAGGCGCCAAGCTGGGGGCGGGGTGTGTGGTGGGTCCGGGGGCTATTTTGGGGTCAGAGGTCGAGTTGGGAGATGGTTGTGTGGTGGGTCCACGAGCGGTCCTGCAGGGTAGAGTTAGGATGGGGGCCAAAAACCGTATTGGGATTGGGGCGGTGATTGGGGCGGAACCGCAGGATCTGGCTTATCACGGAGCCAAAAGCGGAGTGGTTATTGGATCAGAAAATGTGATTCGGGAATACGTGACGATTCACCGGGGAACCAAGGAGGGGACGGATACCATGCTGGGGAATAGTTGTTTTCTGATGGTGGGGGCGCATGTGGCGCACAACTGTCGGTTGGCAGATGGGGTGGTGCTGGTCAACAACGTACTATTGGCGGGCTATGTGGAGGTGGAGGAGAAGGCCTTTTTGGGCGGGGCGGTGGTGGTGCATCAGTTTGTGCGGATTGGGAAGCTGTCGATGGTGCGGGGGCAGACGCGGGTGGGGATGGATTTGCCGCCTTACTGCATGGCAGTGGCGACGAATGGGGTTTGCGGGCTGAATGCGGTGGGGTTGCGGAGGGCGGGGGTGGCACCGGAAAACCGCAAGGCGCTGCAAAGGGTTTACGAGGAGTTTTTCTTTGGCGGGAAGAATCGGGTCCAGGCCCTGGAGGCGATTCGAAAAGGCAAGGAGGCCAAGGTGGCCGAGGTGAAAGAGTTTTGCGACTTTGTGGAGAAGACCAAACGGGGTGTTTGCCACGGGCTGAAACCCGGAGAGATTAATCTGGAGGAGAACTAAAAGCGGGATTGGATACCGATTTCCAGCGCGAAGTTGTAGGTGTGGCTGAACTGGTAATTGCCGATCACCGGCATGAAAGCACTGAGCATTTTGAAGGCGCCATAGAAATCCACACCCGGCTCCACGGTGTAGGTTAAACCCAATTGGGCATTCCAGCCGAACTGGAACGCGCTCCGGCAATAATTTCCCTGGATGTCAAAGGGCCCCACGTAGTAGTTATTTACATCGAGCTGCTGCCAAACGGCCCCGATGCCACCGCCAATAAATGGGCGGAGCTTTACCTGTCCCGGCCACCGAAGAACGCCGTTGATTTGAATGGGAACCTGCACGAACTCCCCATCCGCCGAATTATGAAAAGCCTGACCGTTCGAAAACGTCACATTGTATTGATTGAGACCATTATATGTCAGACCGGTCTGCAGCCCGACTCCCAACCATTCATAAAAGTTGTAGCCAAACTCCATGTCCAAACGGAACCCGGGAATAAAAGTGAAGTTTTCACCGGTCACGCTGGGGCCGGTCTCATTGAACCCCCCTCCTGGAATGACGCTTCCGCGGTAGGGGTAAACGGCGTTCGTCACTGGACCGTAGGGATAAGCCTGGAGGCTGTTGCCGTTATCGACCCGGCGGGCGGTAAGCTGTCCCTGCATGGAAGCCCCGATTCCGGCGTTGAGAAAAAAACTTTCCCATTCACCCAGCTGAAGCATGGTGGTGTCACCGACGATGGGAGCGGGCTTTCCAGAGACGGTCTGCAAGGGTGGGGCGGTTTTTGGTGCGGATCCAGCCAACGGATCAATGGGCGCAGCCGATCCTCCGCCTCCCATGGGATTGGCAGCAGGCGCTCCGCCCATCGGGTTGGGGGCTCCTCCTCCCATTGGGTCGGCGGCGGCAACGGCCGTTGCCCCTCCCAGGGGATCAAATGAGGCAGGCAAACCTGCCGATAGGGAGGCCGACCCCACACTCGTGCCGATGGGAGCAACGCTAAGGCGCTCTGGGGATTGCGGGGAGAGTGTGGCCGGGTTGGGTGCAGGGCTTTGATAAAGAGAAAGTCTAGGGGGGCCACCGAAGGCGGCCCCATCGTCACGAGAATTCAGGGCGTCCAAGGGCACAATTTTTTTCGTCCCGTCTGGATAGGTTTTCAGGACAAGCGAACCATCGGTCTCCTGGGAGGCCATGGGTGGAGCATGAGCGATCGCCACTGGTGAGGATGGAGGCAAGGGATCAGGCGTTGGGGGAAGAACCAGTCTCTGGGCGTGGCAGAAGTCAGAAAAGAAACTGAAAATCAGAAAGACAAAAATCCAACGCCGAAGATCCGGGCAGTACATGTGTATGCCCATGAGTCTGGATACAACCTATAGTATCAGCAAAATAAAGAGCCCTATTTATAGTAAAGTTGCTCACATCTTTGTTACTAAAAATCCGCAAAAACACATAAAAACCATTACTTTTATCGGAATTTTTAACAGTGACTTTAAATCAGAACCGCCAGGTCAAACCGATCTCGGCCGTATGATTGTAACTGGATTTGAATTGTCCGGTTCCGGCAAAGTTTGGGCTGGGCATAGACAGCATTTTATAGGCGATATCCAAATCCAGCCCCGGCGCGATCGCATAGGTAAAACCCGTGGTGACCTGCCAAGCCCAGTTCCACTGATAGCTTGTGTAGGGCTGGGTTCCGCCCAGGGATGCCTGCAATACGCTCCAACTGGCGCCGACTCCCGCTCCCGCATACCCCTGCCAGGGACCTTCGGAAGGGAACCGAAAACTCGCGGAATAAAGCACTGGCACTTGAAACAGGCCACCGTTCCCCAGGAGAGAACCTCCCGAATAAGCCTGAGTGTTATTGAATTGAAAAGAGTGCATTTCGTTATAAATAAAAGCCGTTTCGATTCCCGTGCGAAACCAATCGGTCACATTATATTGTGTTTCCAAATCGTAACGGATGCCGGGCTGAAACACGAATTTGGTGTAGCCGGAACCGCTCCCGTTTCTTCCGCTGAGAGATTGTTGGAAGGCAGCTCCCACGGCGGTACGGAAAACAAAACCCTCCCTCGGTCCAAATTTGTCATCATAGTTCTGCGGATCCGCATTGGTGTATGAGAGATTGTTGGAAGGCAGCTCCCACGGCGGTACGGAAAACAAAACCCTCCCTCGGTCCAAATTTGTCATCATAGTTCTGCGGATCCGCATTGGTGTAATCCATTTTGGCGGGCTGTTCAGGGGAAACAACCGAGGAAGATAGGGGGATAGCCGATGGGGAGGGAACAACCTCGCTTTTCGGGCCCGGTTCCCCGATCGGGACGATGCCATCCTTGGCGGGATCATAGGCAACAATGCGCGGAGCGCCCCCAAACTTTTCCCCGTTGTCGACCTGTTTGCCCATTTCACTCCAACGGAGGACGACTTTAGTCCCGTCCGGATAAACCTTCATGACCAGCGGGTCGGACGGGGTGGCTTCGGCTTGGGCGACCCCCAAACTGATCCAGCCAAGGATGGCCAGGGTTGCCGCCCACAGGGTTATGCCTAATGTGAGGAGTAGTCCGTCAGCAGGTGAGGACCAAGATCGTTGATAAGAACAGTATTTTTCATAATTACTCCTTGTTTGCTACAGCCACCAAAGTTGGTCGCTTAAACAACAACTTGTGTTGCATACGGCTTAATTATTATACCTATTGTTATTGTCAACAAAAATGTTAACAACATTATAGTAACTTTTTACTTAAAATGTGTAATAAGTAAAAACAGCTAAAAACCAGACCTTTGCATTCATGGAATGCCAGACTGGGGCAAGATCTTGGCTGGATTAGGGGGTTAGGTAGACGCTGGAGAGGGCAGGCAGGCTGGCTTCGAGAAATCCATTTTTGACTTTGGCCTCCTTGAGAGTGCCGAGCTGATCTTGGAGGGGGCCATCGCCCAGCTCCGGACCGACATTCAGCTCGAATTGGGCCGGCTTGTCGGAGCGGTTATAGAGGATCAGGACGCGGTCGTTTAGGTAAGCACGGACCACGGCGTATTGATCCCGATCGGCCCGGAGGGCACGGCGGCTGCCGTAGCGGATGGCGGGATGTTTGGCGCGAAGGGCATTGAGCTTGGCGACATGATCCTGGACCGATTTTTCGGACGGGGTGAGTTTGGCGAGATCGGGAAACATCCGGCGATTGTCAGGGTCCTGGGCGCCGGTCATGCCGATTTCGTCCCCATAATAAATGGTGGGAGCACCCGAAGTGGTGAGGACGAAGGTAAAGCCCAGCTTCAGTTTTTCGTAAGAGGAGTCCTTTTCGACCTTGGGAGGCTTGGTCCAGCCCACCACAAACTCGTCGGGCTCTTTCGGGTCAGGCAAATCGCCGTCGGCGTAGGCCATGAAGCGGGATTTGTCGTGGTTGCCGAGGAGAGGGGACATGACGGTTTCAGGGCCAAAGACGCGGTCCGAGGCGGCAGCGGATCTTTCCAGGGAGGCGAAGTCTTCCTTGCCGGTACCGAAGACCTCGAGGAGGGTGTCGTAGAGTGGGAATTCGAACTGGCCGTCGAGGCGGTTGGGGCCGATGAAGGAGTTGATGCCGGGGCGATCCATGAAGGTTTCCCCGACGAGGTAGAAGGATTCCCGGGTGGTCTGGGGCAATCCTTGGCGAAGTCCTTCGCGGAAGCCGGTCCAATATTTCGGAGGGATGTGTTTGACGGCGTCGAGGCGGAAGCCATCCAGATCAAATCGCTTGATCCAATCGACCGCGTTCTCGATGAGGAAGGCACCGCCGGGGGAGTCGTAATTAAATCGCGGGAGAAACGGCTCAAACCAGGTGGTGAACTGGGTTTCGTTGTCCCATTTGCGGAGGTTCCGGGTGCCGTCGGGCAACATCAGCGAGCCAAACCAGTCCGGATGCTGCTTGAAGGTGGGATGCTCCTCATGGACATGGGCGAGGACGAGATCGAGAAGGATGCTGATCTTTTTCTTTTCCGCAGCTTCCGCCAAGGCGGTGAGGGCGTCGTTGCCGCCGAAGCGGGAATCGACCTCGGTGGAGCTGATCGGCCAGTAGCCGTGGTAGCCGGTGTACCAACGGCGGGGTTCCTTGAACTCCTGATAAGGGGGCAGGGGGTTCTGGTTCACGGGGGAGAGCCAGAGGGTGTTGATGCCGAGCTTTTCGAAGTAACCGTTGTCGATCAGTTTTTTGACGCCCGCGAGGTCGCCCCCGTAGTACTGGGCGGGAGCCTCGACCCGGGAGTCGGGTTTCGGGTTGTTGGACGGATCACCGTCGACGAGGCGATCAATGAAGGCGAAGTAGATAATGTGGTCGTGCCGGGAAGCTCCGACCGGAGGATCCTCGCCGACGCGGGCCCGTGTGGGGAAAGCCGGGGCGCCATCAGGCCCCACGCCCATGATGCGAATCCAGGCTTC
>Ga0194123_10007283_pt1 | contig 11089 bp, 9 predicted proteins | sample TA2MahsurfametaG_5_FD_155479 | JGI IMG/M metagenome (GOLD analysis project Ga0194123, IMG submission 155479) | Freshwater microbial communities from Lake Tanganyika, Tanzania - TA2015023 Mahale A surface | ecosystem: Environmental > Aquatic > Freshwater > Lake | place: Tanzania: Lake Tanganyika... | reverse complement strand
GCTGCCGTTAGCTCGTAGGCCTGTTCGATAAGTTCAGCGAGACCGGTATTTTCAATCGCCACGTCCGCACCCGCCGGGCCGACGATTTTGTGGACCTCCTCGACGACATTAGCTGTGCGCCCATTAATGGTGTGCGTCGCGCCGAGTTTGCGGGCCAGCTCCAGTTTGTGGTCATGTAGATCGACACCGATGATGGGATAAGCTCCAACCATTGAGGCAAATTGCACGAGGTTCAGCCCCACGCCGCCGGTGCCGAGGACGACGATGCTCTCACCGATGCCCAGCCTAGCGTTGTTGTTCAGTACGCCCATCGCAGTAGTGGCAGCGCAGCCAAAAAGCGCGCCAGCCTCTGCGTCGAAACCCGCTGGCAATTTTGTAAGCCGATTCTCCGATATCACGGAGTACTCACTGAACGTCGTAACCCAGCCGGAGTTAATGCGCGGGAAGCGCGCAGACGTGTAAAGCGCACCCGGCCCTTGCAAGCCAAGACCTTTGCGCCAATGGCACACCACGCGGTCTCCGGCCTTGACGTGCGTAACACCCTCACCCACCTCCTGAACGGTGGCGGTGGCTTCGTGGCCGAGCAGGTGGGGAAGGTACTTGTCCGGCCCCTTCGCGCCCTCGATCTCATTGAGTTGGGCGCCGCAGATGCCAGTGCAATGGATTTTCACAAACACCTGCCCGAAGCGTAGCGGGCCGGACTCGATTTCTTCGATGACGAGCGGCTGCTTCAACTCGGAGAGAATGGCGGCGCGGAATTTCATGCGGGAGAATTATACGTCGGTTTACTCGAAGTAGATGAACTCGTAGTCTCCCGTGTAACCGAAATGGCGATAGAGCCAAACCCATGCCTCGGAATCGAAGAACGCCTCGGCGGTGAGCGCCCAGCATTGAAGGTTGAAGAGCTCTTGCTCATTGCGATAGCTCTCAAGCATGACATAGCCTTGCTTGCCCACGCGTTGAATTTCACCCAACGCAGACTGGAGTTCATGGATGCGCAGGTTGTGCAGGCAGCCAAGGGAGAGCACGAGGTCGAAGTGCTTGTCGCTCCACGGATACTTGTCCTGCGCGCGGTGCCGCATCAATTTGGGCCGGATCGGCTCCGGAGCCGTCGCCATACCATGCCGCGAAATGTCGAATCCGACCAGTTCCGCCTTAGGGAGCATTTGCTGAATTTCGTAAAGTAGGTGCGCCTTGCCGCAGCCCACGTCGAGAATCTTCGCGTCCGGCTTGAGTCCGTAGGTATCAATGATCTGCTCGGCAACGGGCTGCCAGCGGCCGTCGTATTTGTAACCGCCATAACCAAAGCGGCGATCCCCGTCCCAGTAATCAAACTCGTACTCTTTGGCCTTAAGCATGCAGGCAACCTTGTCGTCTACCATGCGGTCAAGGTATTTGCGCGCCGTTCGCTTATGCAACGGCGTGAAGAAGTTCATCAACTGACCCATGAGCCTATGGAATACCAAATAACCAGCACAAGGGGAAGTCAGGAAGAAGCCTTAGCCGCCTGCACTGAGCCCTGCACTGGTGGACCTAGATGCTGAGGAAAAGCAAACCGCCTGAGTTCAAGCAAGCATTCTACTTGTTTACTGCGGCCGTCCTCTGCGGCTCGGGCGCGGATGAGGCAGGCGGCTCGAAGGTGGCAAGGCTGTTGCCGTTTGAGCCATTCCAGAGGCGCAGCACGCCATCCTGCCCTCCAGCGATCACAACTTTCCCGTCAGGCGTGGCGGCGGCAGCATAGACGAAATCCTTGGCGCCGACGAAGCTGCGCGCATCAGCCCCACTTTCATTGATGAGGCGCACTTTACCATCTCCGCCGGTGGCTACAAACTGGTCGCCCACGCCAACGTGACCGATGCTGGTAGCCTCCTTGTCGAAGCCCTTGATCGTCCGGACGACCTCACCGGTGACGAGGCTCCAGACCTTCACGGAGTTGTCCGCACCCGCGCTGACCACAATGCGGCCGTCGCGCTTGAGGCTCACGCCCAGCACGTGGTGGGTGTGACCCTCGAAGGACTTGAGGAGCTTTGCGTCCGCAACGGTCCAAACCTTCACGAACTTGTCTGCCGCGCCACTGGCAAGCCGAGTGCCGTCACCAGAGAGAGAGATACCCTGCACGGTATCGCTGTGGGCGTTTTTAAACTCGCGTACGAGCGCGCCGGTTTTTATATCCCACTGCTTCAACTCGCCGCTGCGCGATGGTTCGCCGCTGCCGGTCACGAGCGTCTTGCCGTCCGGGCTGAAGGCGAGCGTGTTCACGCGGCCTGTCAGCGGCGACGGCCCGGTGGCGGAGCCGATAGTGCGAACCAGTTTCCATTCAGGTTGCGCATTCCAAGCCATGATCTGCTGGCCGGCGGCGGCAAGCACTCCGTTCGCGGCAAAGGCCACTACGCTCGCGCCGCCCTTGTATGTTTCTATAGCGGTGCCGGTAATCGCGCTCCAAGTGCGGACCGCACCGTCCTCGTGCGCGGTGGCGAGGAGCCTGCCGTCGGCTGAGAAGGCGATGGATCGAACAGCCTTCTCGGCGTCCGCGGTGGCTTTCTTCTGCTCGGTGGCAGCAGCATCCGCTTTCTTCTGCGCGGCCTCGGCCGTCTCGATGTCTTTCTTGGTCGTCACGACCAGATCGCCGGCTTTTTTCGCGTCCTGCACGGCTCGCTTAGCGGCGTCGTCGGCATCAGTGTATTTGCGAACCTCCGATGTCGCGTCGGTGAATTTCTTCGCCTCGGCGGTGAGCTTGTCGGTGGCGTCCTTAAGGGTCTTGTTGGTGTCGGCCAGCATCTTTTCAACAGCAGCCTTCGCGTCTGCCGCTGCCTTGGATTTGTCCGCAGCCTCCTTCGAGGCCTTCTCGGCGGCCGGCTTGTCGGCCTCGGCGGCTTTGGCCAAGGCTTCCGCAGCCGTCTTTGCAGCGACAACCGCATCCGTGGCGACCTTGTCAGCGGCTTCCTTGTCCGCCATGGCTTTCTTTTGCGCGGTCTCAGCATCGGCTTTAAGTTTTTCGGCGGTGGTTTTGGCGGTGGTGGCTTCGGCGAGTTTTTTCTGGTTCTCAGGGTGGGGTTTCTCGAGCTTGACGCGTTCTTCCTCGGTTTTCTTGGCGGCCTCTTCCGCCTTCTTCAAGTCGTCCTCAGCTTTCTTGAGGGCCGCCTTTTGGTAGGTCACCTCGTTGTTCGCGAAGGTCAGTACTCGGTCAGAGAGTGCTTGGGCATCAAGGAGGCCACGATCGCCCTTTACGTCGGCAACGAGATTGCCGTTAGCCCCGTTCCACAGCTTAGCGACCACGCCGCCCGCCGAGGCGAGGGTTTTGCCGTCCGCGCTCACTGCAACAGCCGTTACCGGCGCACCGTGCGCAACAGTGCGTACCTGCGAGGCGGTTTCCACGTTCCACACGCGGACGGAGGCATCAGCACTCCCGGAAAGAATCTGCGTGGGCGTGGTCGGTGAAGTTTCGAGCGCGGTGATGGCCGCGGTATGCCCCTTGATTTCCTTGCCGGCCTCGACCTTGCCGCCCGCCGCGTCGGGCAACTTCCAGGTGCGGATGAGGTTGTCCGCGCCACCGGTGACGATTTGTTTGCCATCGGCAAGCCAGGTCACGGCATTGACCTCGGCAGGTGTAGTGACTTCGGCAAGGAGCGCTCCGTCTGCGACATTCCAAACGCGCGCGGTCTTGTCCGCCGCACCGGAGATGAGCCGCGTGCCATCGAGCGTGAACTTGAGGCCGCGCACCGGGCCCGTGTGGCCGGAGAGCGTCTTTGCGGACGCGCCTGCTGTAGCGTTCCAGACCTTGATGTTGTTTCCATCCGCGGTGGCAAGCAGCTTGCCGTCCGCGCTGGCAACCATTGCCTGCACGGACTTTTCCGCCGCGTTCGCGAGGGTGAACTTCGCCGCCAGCGGCACCCGTTCCCAAATTTTCACCTCGCGGAAACTGCCCGAGGCGAGCGTGCTGCCATCGGGACTAAACGCGAGTGCGAGAGCCATGTCGCGGTGAGCGACGCCTGGTCGCGCATAGGTCTTGTCTGCGAGCAGACCGGGATCGGTGAGACGACCGACGGCAGTGGCAGTGGGTACGTGGAACAAGTGAATCTGGTTTGCGCGACCGGCAGCGGCGAACTGCCCGTCATCCGTCAGGGCTACGGCGTAAACGGGGTTTAAGCCTGGGGGCAGTGGCTGCCAAACAATTGGGCCACCGCCTTTAACCTCACCAGTCGCGCCCTGCTCGATCCAAAGGCGCAGCAAAGCCAGTTCGTCGGGATTGAGGTTTTTTGCCCCAGCCTTGTTGCCAGTGGGTGGCATGGTGGGCTTGCTTGAGTGCGCGGCTACGCGGAAGAGCGAGCTGCTGTCGGGCTTTTTAGGCTCTACGATCTTACCCGTCTCGCCCCCCTTGGCGATGGTCTGTGGCGTCTCTAGGTTCACCCCATCCTCTCCCTTCTGCGAATTGTGGCACGAGAGACAATTGCGACGGAGCATTGGGAGAATTTCTTTCTCGAAGTCCACCTTGGCAGTGCGGCTCAACTTGGCGACGGGTAACGGTCCTTTCTTGGCTTCCTCTTTAGGCGCATCGGCGGCCAAGATTAAAAAAGGGATGGCGATAGTGCACGCAATCAAGAGCGACAACTGGCGGCGATTCAGGAACGTTTGCATAATCAATTATACTCTGAAAGGCAGACGCGACCTGCTTGGGTAGTGTTCACGAGGAATCGCATTTAGCTTCATCAAGTTAGTTAAGCGCGTGGATTCAAGTTGTTCATCGTCCCTTTTTGAAATCCGTTGACCCGACTTTTGACACTACTTAGATTTGCCAAAAATTTTATTAGCCGACCTACCCAGAAAGTATGAGCAATCCAACGACTACAGCCGCAAGCAAAGGCCTCGAAGGCGTGGTGGCCGCGCAGACGCGGCTCAGCGATGTCAAAGGCGACATAGGTCAATTAATTTACTGCGGCTACGACATCAATGAACTCGCCGGCAAGGTCACCTATGAGGAGGTTGTCCATCTGCTGCACCACAACCACCTGCCAAACAAGACAGAGCTTTCAGAGTTAAAGGGCACGCTTGCACATTTTCGAGACATTCCCCAAGGAGTAATTGATACCATTTGTAAGCTGCCTAAAGACACTCCGCCGATGAATGCCATCCGCACCGCGGTGTCGGCGCTGGGCTGTTTCGACACTACGAGCGAGGATGACTCGCAGCATGCGCAACGGCGCAAAGCACTCCGTCTAATCGCGCAGTTGCCAGTGGTGACGGCCTATTTTCATCGCAATCGGCAAGGTCTACCGCTCGTGCCACCAGACGCAAAGCTTGGCGAGGCCGCGAACTTTCTCTGGATGGTCAACGGGACCAAGCCCACCAAGGACATGGAAAATACCATGGATGTTTGTTACGTGCTCCACGCAGACCATGGCATGAATGCTTCTACTTTCAGTGCGCGCGTCACCATCGCCACTCTGTCGGACATGTACTCTGCCATCACCACGGCGATCGGCACGTTGAAAGGCCCTCTCCACGGCGGCGCGAACGAGGGCGTCATCAAGATGCTGCACGAGATTGGTTCGCTAGAGAAGGTGGACGGCTGGGTTGCCGACGCCTTGGCGCAGAAGAAAAAAATCATGGGCATTGGCCACCGCGTTTACAAGGTGCTCGACCCCCGTGCGCCGCACTTGAAGAAGATGGCCCAAATCTTGAGCAGCCAACTCGGCGAGCCCAAGTGGATTCAGATGTCCGAGCGTATTGCCGAGCTGATGCTCACGAAGAAGAATCTGCACGCGAATGTAGATTTCTACAGCGCCACGGTCTATTACTCGCTCGGCATTCCCACCGACCTCTTCACGCCTATCTTCGCCATCGCGCGCACGAGCGGCTGGACGGCGCACGTCCTTGAACAACTCGCCGACAACCGCCTCATCCGCCCGCAGTCGCATTACACCGGGCCGGTAGGATTGAAGGTCACTCCGGTAGAACAGCGCTAAGCTTTTTGCTTCCCTGCGAACGGTCAGGCGCAAAGCGCAGCCTGTTTGCTCAGAGCCTCACCCGTTTTCTCCATGAACATCCACGAATACCAAGCCAAGCAACTCCTCAAGCAATACGGCGTCGCCGTGCCCGACGGTGACGTCTGCAAGACGCCTGAAGAGGCCTTCGCTGCCGCCCAAAAACTAGTCGCCACCGGCCACAAAATGCTCGTGGTGAAATCCCAAATCCACGCCGGTGGACGGGGCAAAGGCACCTTCAAGAGCGGCTTCAAGGGCGGCGTGAAACTTTGCAAGACCGCCGCCGAAGCGAAGGACCTTGCCACGGCGATGCTCGGCAACGTGCTCGTCACCAAGCAGACCGGCCCCGACGGCCGCCTCGTCAGCACGCTGCTTGTGGCCGGCGCGCCGAACATCAAGAAGGAGCTTTACCTCGCCGTGCTGCTCGACCGCGGCAACTCCCGTCCGCTCATCATGGCCAGCACCGAGGGCGGCGTGGACATCGAGGAAGTCGCCGAGAAGACGCCGGAGAAAATCGTGAAGGAACACGTGGACCCCGGCATGGGCTTCCAAGGCTGGCAAGGCCGCAAAATCGCCGCCGCGCTCGGCCTCAAGGGCGACCTCGCCAACCAGTGCGCCAAGCTCCTCGCGGGCGTTTACAAGACCTGGTGGGAAGCCGACGCCTCGATGGTGGAAATTAACCCGCTCTGCATCATCGAAGGCACCGACGGCAAGGATCAGCTCGTCGCCGTGGACGCCAAAATCGGCCTCGATGACAACGCGCTCTATCGCCACAAGGACATCCAAGCCATGCGCGACCTCGCCGAGGAATCGCCGCTGGAAATCGAGGCGAGCAAGTTCAACTTGAACTACATCAAGCTCGACGGCTCCATCGCCTGCCTCGTCAACGGCGCCGGGCTCGCCATGGCCACCATGGACATCATCCAGCACTACGGCGCAAGTCCCGCGAACTTCCTCGACGTGGGTGGTGGCGCGAGCAAGGACCAAGTCACGGCGGCCTTCAAAATCATCCTCAGCGACCCGTCGGTTAAAGCCATCTTCGTGAACATCTTCGGCGGTATCATGGACTGCAACGTCATCGCCACCGGCATCGTCGCGGCGGTGAAAGAGACCGGCTTGAAACTCCCGCTCGTCGTCCGCCTCGAAGGCAACAACGTCGCCGCCGGCAAGAAGACATTGGCCGAAAGCGGCCTCACCCTCATCACCGGCGATTCCATGGCCGACGCGGCGCAGAAGGTCGTCAAGACGGTCGTGAAGTAAGGCAACCTCAACACTCGTTTTCCATGGCCATCCTCGTCACTCCCAAAACCAAACTCCTCGTCCAAGGCATCACCGGTGAATTCGGTGCGCGCCACGCCAAGCTATCCCTCGACTACGGCACGCAGCTCGTCGCTGGCGTCACGCCCGGCAAGGGCGGCCAGTTCTTCGAGCACGGCGGCGCGAAGGTTCCCATCTTCGACACCGTCGCTGACGCCGTGAAGCAGACCGGCGCGACCGCCAGCGCCGTCTTCGTCCCGCCGCCCTTCGCCGCTGACGCCATCCTCGAAGGCGTGGACGCAGGCCTCGACCTCGTGGTCGCCATCACCGAAGGCATCCCCGTCCGCGACATGGTGCGCGCGAAGCAGGCCATGGCCGGCAGCAAGACCCGACTCATCGGGCCGAACTGCCCTGGCATAGTCACGCCCGGCACCGGCAAGGATTCGCACGGCGGCTGTCGCATTGGCATCGCGCCCGGCTACATCCACAAGCAGGGCAACATCGGCGTCGTCTCGCGCAGCGGCACGCTCACTTACGAAGCTGTCTGGCAGCTTACCTCACGCGGCGTCGGTCAGTCCACCTGCGTCGGCATCGGCGGCGATCCGGTCAACGGCACCTCGCACCTCGATGTCATCAAGCTCTTCATGGCCGACCCGGAGACGAAGGGCATCATCATGATCGGCGAGATTGGCGGCAGCGCCGAAGAGGAGGCCGCCGAGTGGATCGCAAAACACGGCAAGAAGCCCGTAGCCGGCTTCATCGCGGGCGCGACCGCTCCTCCCGGACGCCGCATGGGCCACGCCGGCGCGATTGTCAGCGGCGGCAAAGGCACGGCCGAGGCAAAGATTTCCGCGTTCAAAGCCGCCGGCATTGGCGTCGCCGCCACCCCGAGTGACATGGCCGAAACGCTGTTGAAGATGATGTGACGCGGCGTGCCGACGACTCGCAGTTGCCGGCCACCACCATGTTCACCTGCCTCGTCTGCCGCAGTTTGTGTATTGAAGCCACGCAGCTTGAGGCCATCGCCCTCGCTCATCGGCACGGCTTCGCTTCCGTCGAGGCGCGCGCGGATGAACTCGCCGCACTTTCGGAGGCTGAGCTGCTGCGGCTGCTTGATGACCTGAGCACCAAACGCCTGAGCTTCGGCATGGCCGGGATGCCGATTGACCTGCGGCGCGACGCGCAACGGTTTGCCGACGGACTGCGGCAACTGCCCAAGTTTGTTCAGGTTCTCCAACGCTGCGGCGTGACGAGGCTGGGCACGTCCATCGTCCCCGCGCACGATGAACTCACCTACCCCGCCAACTTCCGCCAGCACGCTGAGCGCCTTGGCGAAGTGGCGCGCGTGCTCGGCGATCACGGTATCCGCTTCGGGCTGGAATACTGCGCCACACCCACGCTGCGACGCGGAAAGCGGCACGACTTCATCCACACGCTGCCGCAACTCCGCGAGCTCATCGCCGCCATCGCCGAACCGAATCTCGGCCTCGTGCTGGATTCGTGGCACTGGTGGATGAGCGGCAGCCCGGTGGCCGAGATCGACACCCTGCGCGGTGAGGAAATCGTATTGGTGGATTTGAACGACGCGCCGCCCGGCATCCCGATGGCCGAACTGCTCGATCGGCAACGCGAGTTGCCCGGCACAACCGGGGTCATTGATTTGGCAACCTTCCTCGGTGCGCTCCGCCGATTGGGATACAACGGCCCGGTGCGAGCGGAGCCGTTTGAGTTCACCGGGCGAGGAAATGCGGAGGCCGACTGCGCCGCCGCGAGCCGAACGCTGCGGGCGAGCTTTGCCAAAGCGGATTGAACCCGAACTCCGATTCAGGAATTGAGCAGCCACGGATGTACACCGATGAACACGGATGGGAACTAACCCGGGTGGCCGTTGGTAATTTTCCCAGCCTCGAGGCGGCCGTCTGAGCGGGTTGAGTGTCCTGTGCCTCTCTTATCCGTGTCCATCCGTGTTTATCCGTGGTTCAACTCCAGAAGTCAGGTTGAAGCCCACAGCGCGGCTCACTGTTTGTCCCAAAGCGCGCCGGGGTCCCCGTTGGCCAAGTTCAGCCCGATCTGACTGTTCCGCATCGCCTCCGCGTGGCCATCCACGTGGGAAGTGTTCACGAAACGATTGTGGCGTCCGATGGTGCGCGACGGGAGGCCGGCATAGAAGACGTTGTTAAGCGTGCGGAAGCAAAGCGCGTCCCACGGATTTACGCTGGTCTGGTTCGTTCCAATCCACTGATCGGGATCGGTCACAGCGGGATTGGCGATCCACGAGACATCCGCGAAAAAACTGTGGCGGACGGGTTCGCCACTTGGATGTCCCGTACGACGCCCTGCCCGCTGAGATAGACCGCGCGATCGGGGTAGTTGATGCCGATGCCAAACGTGTTCGTGTTCACCGCGATGGTCGGCGTGCGCTGCGAAGCGCAGTTGAAGCTCTTTTGGCCGAGCGAGTAGGCAGCAAGGATGTCCGGCCAACTGGTGTTCGCGTTGCCCGGATCCGGGACGTAAGCGTTCGCCCCTGGCGCACCCACGCGCGCGAGCTGCACGAGCCGCCCGTCCTGATCATCAATGTAGAGCCGGGAAGCGATACCGATTTGCCGCTGGTTGCTGAGGCAAGCCGTCGCGTGCGCCTTCGCCTTCGCCTTCGAAAGTGCGGGCAGCAGCATCCCGGCGAGGATGGCGATGATCGCAATCACGACGAGAAGTTCAATGAGGGTGAAGGCAAACCTGCGAGTTGCACGGCTGGGAATGGAAGTGTTCATAGGGTCGCAGTGCCAGACGGAAACTTGACCCTGCCGACACTATCCCGCCGCCCGAGATGGTCAACCGGCATTTTGTAATTCTCCTGTAAATGCCGCGCTCCCGTGCCCTAACATGGGGTTATGTCGCTGCCCGCCGACTACCATATGCACACGCCGCTTTGCCGCCACGCCAATGGTGAGCCGGTGGAATATGCCGCCCGTGCGGTGACGACGGGGCTGACAGAGATCGGCTTCAGCGACCACTCGCCGATGCGGCGTGACGACTTTGATAACTGGCGCATGTTCGCCAGCCAGCTCGACGAATACGTAGAGAAGGTCCGCCGCGCCCAGCGCGAGTTCCCGCAGCTCACCATCAAGCTCGCGCTGGAAGTGGATTACCTGCCCGGCCACGAGGATTGGATTCGTGAGCTGGCCGCGCGGCATCCGTGGGATTACTTCATCGGCTCCGTCCACTACGTCTCGGATGCGTGGGACGTGGACAACCCGGAGAAACTCTCGAATTGGAAGTCGCGCGACCCTTTTGAAGTGTGGTCAGTGTATTTCGAGCGACTGACGATGGCGGCGGCGAGCGGCCTCTTCGAAATCATCGGCCACGCGGACTTGCCCAAGAAGTTCAAGTATTACCCCGACCGCGACTGCACGCCGATGTTCGAGCGTTTCCTACGCGCGGCGAAAGCCAGCGGCACCGCCATCGAACTGAACACCGCCGGGCTGCGCAAGGACTGCCGCGAGATCTATCCCAGCCGCTATTTCCTCCAGCTCGCGCATCGCACCGGCGTCCCCATCACCTTCGGCTCCGACGCGCATACCCCCGGCGACGTGGGCGCGGACTGGAGCAAGGCACTCACACTCGCAACCTCCGTCGGCTATACACATACTTGCCGCTTTACGCAGCGGAAACGCGAAATAGTTAGGCTGCCGTAATGGCACCCCTTACTTGCGATCGGCTGGAAAACTAGCGCGCAGCCTGAGGTTGGTGACTACTTGCTAATGCCCCGCTCGCTGGCGGTCACAAAAGTGACTAAGTGCTGAATCTCTGGCAAAGCAGGCACTTCCCTATCAATCTTTGCCAGCGCATTCGAG
>Ga0194123_10007280_pt1 | contig 11090 bp, 4 predicted proteins | sample TA2MahsurfametaG_5_FD_155479 | JGI IMG/M metagenome (GOLD analysis project Ga0194123, IMG submission 155479) | Freshwater microbial communities from Lake Tanganyika, Tanzania - TA2015023 Mahale A surface | ecosystem: Environmental > Aquatic > Freshwater > Lake | place: Tanzania: Lake Tanganyika... | reverse complement strand
TTTGCCCGAACCGAGGACCCTTCACGGGTCCGAGTCATTTTGCGAAGCAAAATGATAAATTTATATTTTTTTCATAGCAATCTTTTTCGTATTTTTCTTTGGTTCAGGTTTTACTTCCGCTTTGGGTGCAACTTCTGGAAATACATGTGGTGCTAACTGTGTTTCAGTCTTCTTCGTTGCATCAAAAGTAAAGTCAAATTGTGCATCAATTACCTCTCCCAAATTCTCCTGATAATCCTTTGTTAATTTCTCTTCAATTACAGAAGCAATACTTCCCTTCTGTTCAACTGCTTTCTCCTTATCAGTCTTTTCCTCCTTCTTTATCTTCTTTATTTCGGTTATAAATTTACTCTCATCGAACAACAACTCAAATACATTTGTTCCAGTCTTTGGCAATTGTCCAAACATAATATTCGCACTTACTCCACCCATCTTATCCTTTTCAGCAAATGTTGATGCCTTCACTAAAATTTCAGTACTCTCCTCAAATGTCGCCTTAGCAATTGGTCCTCTCTCACCTGAACGATTAATACCATGTCTTTCAATAGGCATAATCACACCTCTGTGAGTCATGATATCTCCTAATAAATTCAAATGTCTGTAATTAACATCGTAATCAGGCATCTTAGTCAACTCCCTAATAATAATCGCTCTTGTAGCCTCAATACCAAAAATCTCATTAATCTCATGAATGTCATTACTTAATGTCCTATTTGAATCCACATTCTCATTCATCAAAACATCCAAAAGATTAACTCCCTCTGTTGCCAAACACCATTCAGTAGTCTGATTATAACTACCATCCTCTCTATAAGTAATCTTCTTCTCCATTCCCGGAATAGCCTTCTCAACATTTGGAATACCTCGAATAGTTATACTCATCAATATCTTTTCCAATTCCTGCAAAAATCCCAAATAATCACCATCATAACTATCCTCTTTGGGCCTTATTCTTAACATCAATTCTTTTGCATTATCATCAGAAAATGTGCATTGGATATCCTCCTCAATTGCATTTCTCTGAATAACATCCAAAATATCAGACAAATAAATATTGCGATTCATCATCTTCTCCTTATTAAAAATCAATCTCAATACCCAATGACTTAATTGTTCAGTTGGACACTGTGAAACTCCAATAATTTCAGCAAATTCATGATAACTTTGTATAAACTCCAAATCTTCAATATTTTCACTCTCATGTTCCGGATTCTCATAAATAATCATTGTCTTGTCAACAATATCCTGCAACTTTGTGAAAACTATCTGGTTACAAATCATCTTCGCCTTATTAATATCTGATGTGAATTCCTCCTTCAAATAAATCTCCATAGAAGGACTCTTGATTGTCTTCGCTACATTAATAATTTCACGAATACGAGGAACACCTGTAGAAGTTACAATAGCCTTTGCACCTACTCCGGCATTATGAAAAGTATCACGCATACACAATCCATTATAAATGTTGAAATTTCTTGTTTGTTTAACTGTCAAATCATAAACCCAGGGATGTTCAGATACAACTTCTTCAACTTTTACAACCCTATCATAAACAATTTCTTCCATCATCAAAGACTCAAAAATTTTTCTATCATTTTCATTTACGCTTTCAGAAATATATTTCTGTATTTCATTGCGAACAATATTTCTTAATCCATCAGATAAATTTACATCTGGAATTATAGAATAATTCTCTTTATCATCACAACTTACAGGTAAATAATCTCCAACTTTAACACTATCCCCATCAACGCCTACAATCTTATTATTAATTCTCTTTAGAAAACTCTTTGCCTTTGTTGCAATTACTTCTCTACCATTTGCAGTGGTTACTTTTAATAACGTATTTGTACCATCTTTATTTATAACAGGATGCCTTGTTACAGCCTCAACTTCATCCCAAATAATTTTACCATCTTCCGTGCAGGCTGGTACAAAAATTTTCTTATCTTTAACATACTCAAGGATTGTGTCATGTTCATGATTCTCAATATTTTCAGGATTTGCATTTTTAATTCTTGAATCAATCCATTCCCCTATCTTTGTTCTTACCAATTCTCCATCAACATTTATAAGCATTTCAGTATTCCATTCAACACTGTTAAGAGTATTATGAACAAGGACTCCATCATCAACCATAAAACTTTCACTTCCGGGTACTGTAAAATCGTAAACATATTCATCAACTTCCCCATTGTAATAATCAATCGCAATAATTTCATCCCAAATAACATCAGAATATGCAGCCTGTTCCAACAATGCAACCTTCTTTTTCAACTCAAAATTATTTGAATCACCCATAGCATTCTTGAACGTATCAACATACTTTTGGAGTGTTCTTCTTCCAATACTCTCCTTATTTCTCCATCTTCCATACATACGACTATGTCCTGGTAAATCTAATATCTTACCGACATCTGCAATCATTCTTCCAACTTCAGGAACCTTGTCAATATATTCAGCGACATCATGAACATCATCACGATTGACATAATTCACAATATTAGTTAAAGCCAATACTTTTTCCATTGATTGCAAAGTCAACTCCTTTGAAATAATTGGAGCATACTTACGACTAATATTCAAAATATTAATACTGGTTGTTTTCCTCTTCTCCAAAACCAAAGAACAAAAAACTCCAATGTAATTAAACAACAAACTCATATCTGTTATCAATTGCTTATTAATACTACTTACTCGAATATTCATCTTATTATTATCAATATTACCATCTGCATCAATATATCCAGAAAGAACACCTCTAATGAATTCCTTATTCGTCTGATAAACGAACTGAGTCAAATGTTTCGAATCACAACTCTTTCCAAACAATTTAGTCATAAATTCAATCAAATGTGTATTCTTAACCAAAATATAAGTGTCCTTTGTTTCAATGTTCCAATTATTCTTTATGCATACTCTCTCAATATTTGCCTCAAAATATTCATGTCCATCACTCCTATTAAATTTAAGACCATATTTACTTGCAGTTCCATCACCAAGATAATTTCCACAAAAATATCCAAAAATATTATCCAATTCAACTGTCTTATCTCCAATAAGAATACTCTGTAATTTATTCTGTATTTCCGGAATAATACATGTAATAGGTACTCTGTCTCCAACCTTCAATTTTGAACCCTCGATTGGAACAACACCCTCCTCACTTCTTCTCAAAAATGAATGCGATAAAGTAGCACGAGTTACTCTTCCACTTCGAGTTTCAACTCTCATCAACTGTCCATTAACTGGATGGCGAGAAACCTTTGAAACCTTCTTCCACTCAGTAGTCTCATCCTGATTAACAGACACAATATAAGCCTCATCCTCTATCTCCATAATCGTATGTTTTCCAGAATTATCAACATCTTTCTTTCCCTTACGATTACGAATCTGATTATCAATAAATTCTCCAATTGTAGTCTTCTGCATAACTCCATTAACTTGAATCAAAATATTTGTATCAGATGGAACAGACATCTGAGTTAATGGCTGACCCATAGATTGTGCAGCGATAACACCAACAATCTCACCAGGTTGTACCAAAGAACTCAAATATTTTTCTCTAATAGTGTCCACAATAAATGCAAACACTTCTTTGTTTAACTTATAATCAATTATAGAAACTTTTGGAGATAAATTACTGAACAACAAAATCTTGAAAAAGTTTAATGAAAATTCAGGCAAATATTTACGAAGTTCCTCAATAACTCCTTGAAAATATTCTTTAATATATTTCGGAGTTAAATCACTCTTCTTATTCAACTGAATCTTAAACATATCTCTTGCGTTATTAATTGTTCTTATAAAATCAACTGGTGAAGAAACAGTCGTATTCATCACATTCATATTCTTAAAATATGACTTCCTTGCCCTGTTCCTCATCTCAACCAATGTTTGAAAATCATTTTCATAAAAAGACTTATTACTAGTCATCTCCTTAAAAGCTGCCGGAGTCATCAAAGTCTTAAGAAGATTAATATCCTCATCAGTAATCAAATACCTCTTTTGAATCTCCTCATCACTCATTTCAACCAACTTCAAACCCTGCTTGTTCAATTTACATGGGTCAATTCCATCATCACCATATGTAAATTGAACAACATTGTTAACTCCATTGCGAACAGTGCCTCCATACTTCACAGATAAATCTTCAAGTGCCTTAATCAATCTTCTCTGCATATAGCCAGATTCTGCTGTGTCCCTAACTTGAAGACCATTTGCCAAACCAAAATTTAAAGTAGAAGGAACAGTTACATCATAAACTTTTGGATAATCAGATACAGAAAGCTTCTCAATCAAAACAATCGGGTCCAAAACAACATTATTAACTTTTTTATAAGTATTTTCACTTTCCCAATGAATGGTAATTGAATCATCCTTTAATTCAGTAAATATTCCAATTCTTGAACAAAGAATACTAATCTTATTAATATCATCTTTTGTAATTCCATCAATAAATACTTTACCATTATCAAATGAATATTTCTCAATAAATCTTTTCATAAAATTTTGAATAAAATTCTTAGATGAAATCAATAATTCATCAGTTATCTTATCTGTATTGATATCAATAACAATTGGAGGTTCAGGCAGTTCTGCTGTTACTGGTAAGAAATCGCCTTCTTTAACATCTGGAGTGTGGATTTCCTTGAATTTTTTAATTTCATCATCCCAAACAATTAAAGATTTACTTTCAACGACTTTTACCTCTCTTCCTCCTGCGGTTCGAATTCTGTACATCTCCTGTCCTGGGTCATGTCGAGTAACAGCAGTAATTTCTCCCCAAGTCACATGTCCTTCATCATCAGTTGTTGGAATAAAAGTCTGAAATTTTGTATTCAATAATTCTTGGTCTTTTTCTGGTAAGCGTTGAATTTCATCTGGCTGAGATTCCAATAACGAATCAATCCATTCACCAATCTTTACATATTTAGAAATTCCATTTTCAATAATTATAATTGATGTATCTCCTGAAACGGATTTAATAGCAGTATCAATGCAACCAACACGTCCACCCATTTGGTGAAAAAACATTTCAATTGGTTCCAAACCATTAAAGAAATTATTTGAAACAAAACCTCTGCTTTTTGCTCCGTAATCATCTTTACTGAAATGAGGTAATGTTCTTCTTGTATATCCAAAAGCAACACGTTCTCCAACAATTGATTGTTGTCCCAAAAAGCCCATGGTCTGACACATCGCACTCAAAACATCACCTTTTGCTCCAGAACTGTTAACTATAAACATACTGTTCTTTCTGTCAATATTCTTACGAATGTATTTTTCATATTCATATTTAGCTGCATCCAATTGTTCCTTGATATCTGCTTCCAAACTCAACAAAATAAAACGATTGTCCAAATTTTGATTGTAAATACCAATATTTGCCTCCTTTATAATAGTATTCACATTCTTTACCTTTTCCTCAATTATTCCTTTTATTTTATCAAGGTCATCCCTATTTGGAATACAATCACCTAAACCAATAGTAAAACTATGTTCCGCAAGCCATCTGTTCAACATTCTTTGATTGTTATTCAAAAAATCCTTAACAGCATTCGCTCCAAAGGTATCATAAATCATATGAATTAATGTTTTACCAATTACAGTTTTATCAAGAATACCTTGTTTAAAATGTCCATTAGTAACAATAACTTCATTATAATAAGAAGGGTCAACATCAAAATTTTTATTCCCTTTTTTGAATGAAATATTTGGTAAAAACATTGAATACATGTCTTGACCAGACCAAGTATTATCTTTTGGAGCAGGTAGATTTCCATTAAATTTTTCATTAGTCATTAATAAATTAAATGCCTGTTTCTTTGAAAGTCTTATCTCTGGTCTTGTTATCAAAAAAGCAGCAACCATTGTGTCAAATGTTACTTGAATAATCGGTTCTGATTTTGCAGGGTCAATTATTTGAGTCGGAACTGCAGTCAATTCCGCTAATTCATAAGCAGTCTCAATATGTTGAGGAATATGTGTATTCATTTCGTCGCCATCAAACGCGGCATCCATTATGTTTCCATAATGGGCGGACTGTATCTTAAGCAGACTCAGGATGGCTAGTCCTTCATTGTCCACCAATACCCGTTCAGTCTCTGAATGCCCTCCATAGTCTACCATACGACCTTAGGAAGTAACACTGCGGATTGCCCAATTCTTCAATATTATTACCATTGGCTAGGCACAAAAATGCCAGGAGCTTTCGCTCTTCGGCTATTAACCGAGTTCCCTCAAAATATTTCTAAAATGAGGTGGTAATTGAAGACTCTAAGGGGTTTCCCGCATCAAGGTATTTTGCACATAATAATACATAGTTTTCATCTTTTTCAGCAGAGTTTAAACTACAAAATTCATCAAGGCGTTGTAAATGAATCTGTAGCTGTATTTTATTAACTTCAGTAAATTTGTGATTATTATCTTTTGGAAGAAGAGGGGAAATATTAAACCAACTATAACAATTTTTTTTGTTTGCTTCAAAATTATTTTTTATATCAAATGTATGAATCGGTATTACATGGTCCATGAACCAATAAGTTCCATAATTTTCATCTGTCATTCCATCTGTATAAGAAAATCTTAACCATTTTTTTAAAAAATTCATATCACATCCTAAGAAATCATATAAATATCCAAAACGATTTTCTTCTGTAAGTTTTTGCGCAATCTCTTTTGGAATAGTTTCACGAATTCTTATTCTACATGAACTTTTTATTTTTTTTGATAAGTCATCCTCATCAACTTCAACTTCCGGAACTGGTTGTTTTTTAATCTCTCCCTTTTTATAAGCAACTCTATCCTTATTCTCACACTTCTTACATTTTAAACGTTTATCACGAAATTCATCCATCTTTTTTACCACAAAACAATCTTTACATAATTTATATCCATCAGGACATACAACTTCTGTAAATTTTGGTGGAGGTGCATTTTTTAAAGCTTTTGTTTCTCTCCTCTTCTTATTATAACATTCCGAACATAAATTACTTCCAATTCGAAATAATTTTCCGTCCTTAAATTCTCCACACACACTACATTCTTTTTCTTCTGTAGTGTTTTTCTTTTCATCAGTTAATATTGCATATTTTTCCTTTCGTACTACACTACGACAAGTCTTGCAAACATTACGTCCTGACAAAAAAGAACCAAACTCAAAATCCAAGTTACACTTAGAACAAGTCTTACTCATCTTATATTTTATATATTACGCCTTTTCTTTAAATATGTTTATCACCACGATTTTTTGCATCGTGTCATTTTGCTGAAAATAAGATTTTTAACAGTATTATATGTACTAGGTAGTTACACGCTTTTAACGCTACCTGTTGCAAACAGTGATGGTTTATCTGCATTATACGGTGTAGTCACGTAAACATTCAATCTGAATGTTTTACCAGGCATTACTTTCACTTTGTGAGCCATCATACTCATCCTATGAAGCGAAGGCTGTCTGTTAAACTGACCCCAATCACCATCCATGAGATGTCTCTCCACAACATCTCCCTCCTCCAAAACAATACTCTCTCTATCAATGTGTTTCAAAAAAGTATGTTCCGGATGAGCAATTCCATTCTCATCATAATTCATTTTTGTAATTTTTCTCGCACCCGGATGAACACCAGGCCCATTCCTTACCAATTTATATAATTTTGCCTTATTGTACTTCGTAACCGTCTCCGGTACAGTCAAATTCATTGCAATCTTTTCAGGTACTCCGTATTGGTCAATACTGATATTTGGGTCAACACCAACAACAGTTCTTCCCGAAAAATCAACACGTTTTCCCATAATATTTGTCCTTATTCTTCCATCCTTTCCCTTAAGTCTCTGACGAATCATCTTCAATGGCTGTCCACTTCTTCTATTATCTGGTGCAATATTCTTGATTTCATTATCAACCATTGTAGCAACATGATATTGCAAATTTGCTCTTACTCCATTAATATTTTTAGTAGAAGATCCCTCAGCTCCCTCAACCGCATCCCTTCTCAAAGATTTCTCAATTTCCTTCTTCAAAGTCTTCACAGCCTTTATAATATTAGCAAATTTTGATGTCAAATCATCCTCGGCTCTCTGATTATTATCTTGTCTTACAGATGGACGCACAGCCGGTGGAGCAACTGGTACAACAGTACAAATCATCCACTCTGGTCTTGCATCAACATTATCAAATCCTAATAATTCACAATCTTCATAAGTAATTCTCTTAAAAATATTCAATACATGCTCAGGCATCAATATAAATTTTTGCTTCTTTTCTCCTCCTTCCTTAAAAGACTCAGCCGAATACTCAGCCTCAATTTGAACAATATTATCATTTTTGTATTTTTCTCCAATCAATTTTCTATAAGTATTCGGCTGAATTGCATTGCATCCTCCATTGTAAACACACTTCTTATTTGTCTGTTTCGTACAATAATCTGTTATCCATTTAAACGCATTTGCTCCACTCTTTTTTTTCAATTCCTTCATAATTGATAAATTTGATTTGTCGATTAATATATTTGCACATCGAATGCACACACATCTTAATAATTTCACAATTGTATCCATATGCTGAATCCAAAAAACAGGAAGAGGCAACTCAATATGCCCAAAATATCCTGGACAAATTGTATGGTCATATTCATCAGTTGGACATATGCGGCCTCTCTCAATCACACCCATCCTCGGGTCAAAAAGTCCATTTTCCTTTGGTTCAGAACCTTCATACGTTTCTGGAACAATAACATGACAAACTGATGCTTTTTTTAATGCTTCTGGATTTAAAAGTCCAAATTTAACTTCAGTAATATTTGAAACATTTGATACGTCGGCGAGCTCTTGAAGTAGTTTAGACATAACTTATAAGAGATTTATAATTATATAACTAATCCTTTTAAATTAGAATTTTTTTAAATCAATTTTTTATCAATTTTCAGCAGTTAGTGAAATTTTTACCTTAATTTTCAGTTTTTTTCAGAAAAAAATAGCAAGTAAAATATTAAATGATTCCAAAAGATGAAAATAAAAAAAGAAAATTTTTTCTAGAAAATGAAGATTTAGGTAAAATAAAAAAACCGAAAATAGAAATAACTTCCTATGATTTAAAAAATATGGGTAAAAATAATGATAATGTAATTGAACTTGATATCAATGAAATAACAGAAATTCTTAAACCCAATAAGAAAAGAACAATATCTAAGAAAACCGATGATAAGAAGAAACCAAAAACCAAAAATTCAGCTGAAGTTAAAGATTCACAAAAATATTCTAAAAAGGTTTCTAAAGAAGAAAAAGACAAAATGATTGAAAAATACGGTGGATATTTTGATGAAAATGATGAATTTATCATTGATGAATCAACAGATGAAAAAATAAATAAACCATATGATTTAAGAAAACAAAATAGGCCAGATTATAAAAATAATTTGGATTATTCGTCTGAATCTTCCGAAGATTTGGATAAAAACATTGAAGCTATTAAAGAAAAAATTGGTTATCCTAAAAAGAAAAAAAAAGGAAATCAAAAAGAGGAAATGACTAAGCTTGATTTAACAAAAGAAGAATATGAAATGATGACTGAAGATGAATTAAAATATTGGAAAAAGATTTCTAAAGAAGAAAGACTCAATCTTAAACGTCTTGAAAAAGAATTAGATAGTTTTGATGAAGATGAAATTCCAGAAAGATTTAAAATACTTAAATTTCCCATTCCGTTAGGTGTAAAAAGAACAATTATGGCTAAATTTTCACAATTTGAAATGATGGAACCAACCGAACCTGAATATTTTAAATTAAATAAATGGATTGACGGTATCATGAGAATTCCTTTTGGAAAATATCTTGACTTACCAGTTTCTAAATTAGATTCCCAAGAAAAAATTTATCAATTTATCTCAAAAGTTCATCATGATATGGAATCAAGCTCTTATGGGCACCATGATGCAAAAAATAAAATTATGCAAGTTGTGTGCCAATGGATTTCCAATCCAAAATCATCTGGAAATATTATTGCTCTCCAAGGGCCCCCTGGAATTGGTAAAACTTCTCTTGTCAGAAACGGAATTTCAAAAGCACTTCAAAGACCTTTTCACATGATTGCTCTGGGAGGTGCAACAGATAGTACGTTTCTGGAAGGACATAATTATACATATGAAGGCTCAAATTGGGGACGTATTGCAGAAATATTAATGGAATCCAAAGTAATGAATCCAGTAATATTTTTTGATGAGTTAGATAAAGTAAGTGGAACAAAACAAGGTGAAGAAATTATTGGAGTTTTAACTCATTTAACTGACCAAACACAAAACCAAGCTTTTCACGATAAATATTTTTCTGGAATTGATATGGATTTATCTAAATGCTTATTTGTTTTTTCATACAATGACGAATCTCTTATCAACCCAATTCTGAAAGATAGAATTGTAAAAATTCACTTAAATGGATTTTCAACTGACGAAAAACTTAAAATTGCTAAAAGTTATTTATTAAAAGAATTAACTGATAATATTGGTATTTCACCAGGTGAATTTGTTTTATCCGATGAAATAATAAAAGAAATTATCCAGAAATATACAAAAGAAGAAGGTGTAAGAGATTTAAGAAGATGTCTGGAAACTATTCTTCTTAAATTAAACATGGCTAAATTTACAAATATTCCTTCCTATAACACAGACCTAAAACTGTGCGAAGAATTAAAAGACATTAAATTCCCAGTAACTCTTACCTCTAATCTCATCGAAAAAATACTTAAAATTTCTAAAGAACAAGAAAGCTTCTTAACACTAAGCAAAACGATGATGTATTGTTAATTTTTTTACCTTTGGTAAAAAAATTAACTTCGGGGCTTAAAAGCCCCTCAGTTCGGGCAAAGCCCTCACCATATGTTATTTTGACCTTGGGTCAAAATAACACTCGGACCCGTAAAGGGTCCTCGGTTCGCATGGCAATGCCATGCTCACAAGCTACATTTAATTATAATGATTTTAACTTGGGAACAAATAAAAATTTTGATTGTGAGCGTAGCGAACCGAGGACCCTTTACGGGTCCGAGTCATTTTGCGAAGCAAAATGATAATTTTAGCTTGCGAACTAATAAA
>Ga0194123_10007279_pt1 | contig 11092 bp, 18 predicted proteins | sample TA2MahsurfametaG_5_FD_155479 | JGI IMG/M metagenome (GOLD analysis project Ga0194123, IMG submission 155479) | Freshwater microbial communities from Lake Tanganyika, Tanzania - TA2015023 Mahale A surface | ecosystem: Environmental > Aquatic > Freshwater > Lake | place: Tanzania: Lake Tanganyika... | reverse complement strand
GGCACCTGACCGTTCTAGAGAGCGAGGTACATTTTATCGAGAGTACCGGACATGACGATGAAGCCGTGGATAGCCTTCTCGAGGTCGTTGAGTGAGTTGCGAATTATCTTGAGCAATCTGTTAAATTTCTCCATTTCCTAAACCAAAACAGTGGTCAGAGAAGGCAAAAGACCATTTGTTGTCTTAAACTGCTCTTTCTTTCCTAAATCTCTATCCAAAATTGCAGGCAACTCATCCAAAAGTTACTTGCATTTTGCGAGCACAACCTAATCTGGTGTCAAGCCCCCTTCTCCGCTGGAGATTCTGGATTAGATTGAGAGCACAGTTTCAACAGCGTTATCAGACTCTTGTTTCTAATAGCTGATATTTGCGTTTTCATGGAGTCCGAACACCTCTGGTCCATCCTACAGCGGAAGAGTCTCGATATAGTTTCTGTAGGATTGTATATTTCCGAAAGCAGGGGCGTAGTAAGAGCCGCTATCCGAGTAAGTGTAGCCATCCTCCAAGTTTTCAGGGCAATAGTACTTCTGAAGCGTAACGAGCAGACAGCGACGATCGTTGTCATCGGTGACACGACCTCCATAGTTGATGTGACCGGTCACGTAGACAAGAGCCTCCCATGGAATTGAGTCATCCCCTTCATCAAGGAAGAGTTTGAGCATTACTAACGAAGTTTCCAGATCTGAGTCGTTGAACTCGTACAGGATGTTCCAGCCGAGAGGTCCGAACTTACGACGCTCTTGAACGATAGCATGGAAGAAGGAAAGACCAAAAATGAGCTTGCGCCACTCTTTCTTCTTTATGCAGCCGTCAAGATACTCATCCGACATTTCCAAGAAACCTCTCTTCAGATTTGCCTTAATGCCTCGTGGTGGTTCAGTAGTCAGTTTAACACCGTTTTGCAACACAGAGACTGGGAAGTAAGGAGCAGGCATTGAGGTGAGGAAAAGTCTGAAGTCTGGCTCGAAGTCTTTCATTTCTTGGAAGTTGTTTACGATCTTTTCAAGTTCAGACATCCACTATTCAGCCAAGTGACAATTTTGGAGCATGACCCAGTCTCCTGTCTTGATTGCCTAATTAATCAGGCGCACAGCTTTCTCGCCTTAGCCTTGACCAAGCGAAATAGTCTAAAGTCTCTCGCTGTATGACTTAGCTCTGGCGAACTTTTAGAGCATTTCAGTGGGATCAGCGCCAGTGGATAGAATAAAAATCAGGGGTGTCTTGTAGTCGGTATCGGCATAGACCACGTCCATGGTTGCGCTCTGTGATTCGATGAAGAATTTGCCCATATTGTTGAGCACATAAATCTGGAATGCGAAAGCAAGCTTCTCCGGTCTGAAAGCTTTAAGCATAATAAGTTTTTCGAAGTCAGTTAACTTGCTATTCCAGTCCAGAGGCAGAGGGTCAATCTACGGCTCTTCGCAAGTTGCCCAATCAAGCCAGACAGCCTCGTTGTCTTTGAAAGATTGTGTTAGTCCGCCGTAAGAGTCTGGGCAGTTGACTTCTGCAGACCAAACTAGATCAGCTGCCAAGTCAGTGAGAATGTTCTTGGCCATTGGATTTGGCGGCTGCTTCTTTTTATCGTTTTCGCTGATCGTTGCTGTGCCTCGGAGAAGTAAGTTCCAGGAGACTGGCTGGATCTTTCCACTGTTGCGGTCGATTGAAGTGCAAATTAGGAAAGAGAATATCAACTTATCGCGCTCGAAAAGACCTCTTGAAATGTTGGTGAAAATCATGGAGGTAATCGTCTTAATTAAATTTTCGAGACGGGACTCTTGTGTGCCATCACCTTGCGCGGATGCATCAATAGCCTTATTGAAGAGCGACTTGACGAACTGAAGGGCATTCTGGTACATGTCGTTAATTTGAGCCATGTCTGCAATCACGAAGTAGATAATGGAGCCTCGTACAGCGATCGACTTGTATCCAGCTCTGGTCTCGTTAATCGTTTACTCGACGACAGTGGCGTCAGCGATGCGATTGTTGATCTCAGTGGAGGTGATCTTGGAGTCGTCGAGCACATTGATTAAGGTGTCCTCATCCAAAATCTACTCTTCAGTGGACTCGGTCAACATCTTCAGTATTCTGTTCTCAATGTTCTTGAGGGTCTTCTTGTCCTCGGACATCTGGATTACGATCTTATCACGCTGAGCTTCTACTTCAGGCTTTTCCTTGATGACCACATCTCCAAGTAGCTGCTCTTCAAGACCCTCGAATGTCACTGTGAAGTTTATGAGGGTGACCTTGATGCAGATCTCGGGAGGGTAATGCGGATTAGGCATCTTGGTGGTCATGAACAGTCTGAAGTTGTCATCGTAGTCCTAGGTGGCCTCACCGAGCTTGATCTACTTGATTCCGCCATCGCCCATAAACTCCGAGTGCATCAGAATTGGGTCAAGACCAGGATCAATTGACTCTTAGACATCCTCCACAAGGATTGGGTAGCCATTGTTCACTGCAGCTGACACTTCTCTGAGGAAAGTAGTGGCTCCAAATTTGAGCAATCCCATCTTCTCCTTCTTGTACATGTTCTTTATCCATTTGTTTGCCTGTTGCTGAGGATCGATGCAAAGACCCCAACGCTCTGCACCTGTAGTCAGGATACCGTTCTCAGCGGAGGTTTGATCGGTTGGTAGACCATCAATGCACCACCCGCGAATAACGACTGGATCGCCCATGACCTTAACCAAACTGAAGATCTCTGAACAAGGAATCTTCTTTTCTTTGCAGATAATATTCCAGTTTGAAGTAAGAATCTTTCTGTAGACGCCAGTGAATGCTCCGAAGTAGGAAATGCAGGCGCAGGAAAGGAAAACATTGCCGACCAGCTCAAACAAGTCTTGATCCAGGATTTCGACAGTCTCCTTCCACCTGACCGCTTCATCTGCAAGCAAAACAACCAACTTCTCAGCTCTGCCCATGCGCGCTTAGTCTCGCTTCATTCTGAATTCGAGCTCATTCTTCTCAGCCTCAAGTCTATTTGCGTTTGCGACCAGGGCAGCAACATTGGCCTTAACGATGTTCAACTCATCCATCTTCTTCTTGAGAATAGCCAAAGATTCATTGAGCTTACGATCCATCTCTGCAGCTTTCTCCTTCATCGGCACAATCTGCTTGTGGACATCATAGTAGGAGGACAGCGCCTTGGACCACTGGCAAAGCGCACCAGCTGGCACTGATTTCTTGGAGACGTTCTCGAAGTTGTACTCGGGCAACGCGAACCATTTGGTCCTGATCATTTTAAGAAGTTTCTCGCTCATGTCTTCGACTCTGAATTGCTGCACTCGCTTGATGAACGCAGCAGGCTCTTTAATGTGCACGGATTTGATCACATCCCACTTCACATCTTTTTCACCCAACATGGTCATCACACAAGACATGACCATCTCGACTGCGGGTGGGGGATTGTTGAGTGCCTTTAGCTCGACAATTGAGTTTTTGTCGAGTGCGTCTACAATGCTCTTCGCTTTCTCTAAAATTGGCAGCGCCTGCTGAAGCGCTCCATCAGCCTCGTCTTTAACAATCTTTGTTTCAGCCGCTGATGCCTCAACGATTTCTTTCTCAGCAGAAACCACTTTGTCCTTCTCGTCAGCAATCGCTTTGTCCTTGTTGACCTAAACGAGGGTCACCGCCAGCTCTTCGTTAGCTTTGGCGAGCTCTGGCAGCATCTTGGTTATGGTAACCTTAAGCTCGGCGATCGAAGCGTTAGTATTCTTCAAAGTTGTGAGCCCATTTGCGAGTCTGTTTCTGTTCTGACTGATTTAGTTACGCTTCTTGCCCAGAGTGTTCAAATACAACGAAATCAAGTCCAGGTACGACTTGGGGGTCGTGTAGACTCTGCGGCGCAACTCATCAAAGAACTTTGCTGAAATTTCCTCGACACTCGTGTGGATCACCATGCACATGACAGCTAGGTTCTATCTTACCTCGTCCGAGGGCAGTTCCAAGTTCTTTAGGAATGCACGAGACACGTAAAGCAGTGCTTCCTCGGGCCATCGGCTGAACCAGTCAAGTGTGCAGCAGTTAACCAGCGAGGGGAAGTTACGGCAGCGCACTCTGAGGTCGTCACCGACGGGTGACATGCACAAACAGATGTGGAAGTACTCTCGGACACGCTCGACGAACAGTTAATTGCAAAGGTCGTTGGTTTCGACTTTCTTGGCATCAGTGATTACAGAGCGTAACTCATTCTGCATTCTGTCTTTGTCGTCAGGTTGCATCAGGTTCGGAATTTCACCTGTGTTTAGAACGTTGTTTAGATCCTCTAGGAAAGTCTCCGACAATATCTGAGAGTCAGTCATTGTGAACGCAATTGGTTTGCCTTGGACACCAGTCTAGAACATCATCTCTTTAACAAATTCTCTAAAGCTTGCAACACCGTAGCCTTTGACAATTTCGATTTGCTTGAAATCCATCTGGTAGATGTAAGAGCCCAGTTTGATAAGCGACTACTTACCAGAGCCGCCGACACCGATCAACATAATGTTGCCGCGGGGTTACCTAAGAGCTCTGAGAATCTTCATCAAGTGTAGCACTGCATCCTCGAAGAACACCAGATTCATCTTCACGGACGAGCTCAAGTTGTACTCCTCCAGATAGTTGGTCAGAGTCTTGTTTAGCTTTGGAATGTCTGTCACGTTTTCGTACAGACGCATAGCTGCATCAATCTTCAGGATGTCTGAGAAGATCACTTTCTTTTCGCCGAACAAATCGTTGAACTCAAGGCCGGATCTGAAAGAGCGGTTTAGCATCTCTAAAGTAATGTCAGTGAACCACTTATTGTCTTCAACGTTGATCAGACGATCACCAAACACACGGGACACCTCGTTGGCCCACAGTTTCTGCATCGTATCTGCAGTCTGGACTGACTTCGGGTGTGACATTAGGATACCTTGGATGACCTTAGACACATCTCTCAAGTTGAACATGTAGTGGAACTTGGCAGGGGTTGCTCTCAACTCCTCAGAAATCTTTTGGTAAATTTCGATAGTAGAGTCAATAATAGCTACAGAGCAAGATTAAGGACCTTCTTGGTAGTTATTTGCTTTAAGATAGCCATCCAGAATTGAGCTGAAAATTTTAGCTAAAACTGCCTGAGTAGCCTGAGGCATGCACATCACATTAAAATGTGTTGTAAATCTGGGGGTGAGTACAGCACGGCCACCGGAGGGGGGAGCAGCAGCTGCGACTATTGTGCAGCCGTTGATGTTCTTCCACTCCCACTCTTTGCGGTCGAACATACCTGACTTGTCAATCAAAAGTCTGAGCAGCTCGATTGGTGGCTGTGCACCGTATTCTTCAACTTGCGGCATGTTGATGTCGTCGATGAAGATAGCAACACGCTTGCCGGGTGGAGCTGAGAAGGCAGTTCGCGACTTTTCAAGTTTCTCTTCAATGGACTGCTAGACTCGCTTGGAGTCAGTCTGAGCAGAGAAGTTGATGTTTATACCGATAAGAGGCTTTACAGTGCTCTCTTCCTTGACAACGGAGAGAATCTGAATTGTATTTATAACCGTCACTGATTTGCCGACACCGGTGAGACCAGTAATGAACACGGGTTTCTGCACGGAAAGCAGCTGTTCAAGACAGTAGCGATGCTTGTAAGTGTCGGCGGTAGGCACCATCATGTCGAAGAAAGACATATCTTTAACGTATTCGAACTTTTGAACTTGGTTTTCCCATTGATTCCATACTTTACCCTTTCTAAGGTCGTAGTAATAGTCAAAAACTGTGCCGGCTTGAGGGAACTAGGCACCCTTGAACATATCTCTAACCAGCGTGTCAAAGTAGTCTTTGCTTCGTTCATCGAGCGCAGCGCCCATGCCCCAAGTGTATGCGAAGCCAAGAATTGAGTCGATGTCCTTCTTTCTCAGTTTGGGGTCCGTCTGGTTGAAGCCCAATTCAGGGTTGAAGAACACTTCCAGGAAACTGCAAACACTCTTTACAAGTTGCAGGTTGTCAGTCTTAACAGGCTCATTGAGAGATCCACGGATCTTCTCGACGCCCATGTCAATTGTCGCGTGGAATGTCTCAGTGATGTGAATTTTTTCATCGTTTGTCAAAATGGACTCATCAGGGAATTTCCTTTGGATCCAGCTTTCGAAGAAGGGGATCCAACCTAGAGCATCTGCTGTCAAGTAGACCATACCACAACGGGAAACGGTGGCGGGTGAAGCGACAGCCAGATCCATTACTTCGAAGAGCATGCGCATTTAGGGACGGAGCTTTATACGCTGGCCGTTGGAGAGACAGAGCGTCATGTTGTCATCGAGCACAGTGTTCATGTTTTCGATCCAAAGAGCGTCGACTGGTCCGTCGAAGATAGTCCACGACTTCTCTTCGCTTTGTTCTTGGGAAGCCATTCTCATGATCTTTGATGCCAGACCGTCCGTCCACTCCTGAGAGATAAAGTCAACCTCACCATAAAGTTCGCCCATCGAGATGGCCTTAGGGTTGAAAATCTTCTTGTTCACGATTTGGAAGCTTCTGTCGGGATGGTTGGCATTTCGCAAAGTTGTCATGACGTGAGCAAGCACCTCGTAGCAGGTAGTCTTTCCGCCACCAGTGGGTCCCACAAGCATAACACCGAAACGCACATTGAAAGTCTCGTAAAGGAAAATGACTTTTTACATGAAGGAGGCTTGAGGCTGGAAACCAAGCTCTCTAGTTGACGCCTCGATTTGCTTGAGCAGCATGCTGTAGTCAGGATCGACAATCTAGACTGTCGGGAACAGATCCTAAATAATCGCAGCGAAAAGTGGCAGATCATCCTTTAGGAACTTTGGCACGTTGGCATCTCTCATGGCACGAATCAGCACTGCATCTTCATTGATGTCGGGGTTAGCTCTCTTAAGTGCGCCGGCCATAACCAGCACAGACTTTACGGCTCTCATACCGAAGTCATAGTGTTACTGCTAGGAAACTTGCTCTGATGTGAGTTTGTAGAGCTGGACCATCTTCTTGGAGAGAATCTTGGCATTACTGAAACCTTCAGAGCCCAACATAATCTCAGCGATCAATCCATAGTCAGGGATCATCATAGCGACGGGTCTGAAGAGCACCTTCAAGTTATCAGGCAACTCAGTGCGACCGGCGTAACCTGGGTTCATGGTGATGTGGCAACCAAATTCGGGTGTGATTGGTATCACTTTGTCCTCGAACTTGAAGGTCTGTTTTTCACCGGCAATTTCCTTCGCTTCGTTTTTATCGCGAGGGATAAGGGCAAGGAGAGCCAGACGGATCTGCAACAGCTATTAAGCAATGACTGAAAGCACATCGACTCTGATACGATTGAACTCATCAAGGCAAGCCCAGGCGCCGGCCTGACACAGTCCTGAGAAGAGTGTGTACATAAGGATGAAGTCGACCTGATCAGAGCAATTGAACACGATACAAAGACAAGCGATAGCCTTTGCAAGATCCTTTGTGGATTCAGTCTTACCGGTACCAGCTGGTCCGGCAGGGTTTGCTCCCAACTTGATGTGAAGCGCACCAGTGATCGTGATCCAACACCTATCAGTCAGAGGTGTGATAACCAAACGTGAGGTTGCACCCATATACTCACCTCCATAGTTGAGAGTAGCCTGAATTTGCTGCACTTTGCAAACTTGGGGCAGTTCCTCGTCGTAGTAGTAGCGAAGTTGTTTTTACCAAGTAAAATCATTCTAGCTGGTTACTTGCTCGCGTTTAAGATCCTCAACAATGTCACGCGCGTGCACATCAGTTGTAATGAGTGCGACAACAACACAGCGTTGCAAGTCGGTCAAGTTCGATCTCACATGAATTGTCAGCTGCTCAATCTGTCGATCGTTGCGGTCGAACCAGGTTTGGAGAGCAAGGCGGTCCTCCTGCATCTCGTCGATGGCGAGCGAGGTGTTTGCGCACCACTAAATTTAGGCTACTGAAGCGACAACTTGTCCAGGTTGCTGGAGAACCCAGTCTTTGCGAGTGTCGTCCGAGTAGACCTTGTAGCCTTCCTTCAACTTTTTGTAGACCGTCTCCTTCATTCCCTCAGTCAGATTGAGCAGCCATGTTTCGACTGGCTGTCTTGTGGTTTTAACTGGCTTAATGAGTTCAACGACTTCTTTCTCTTTGGAGAACATCTTGGTAATGTTCTCATCTTTGAACTCAAGGGCAACGATACCGTCGAAGAGAGTCTTCAAGTGCAGCGAGATCACGTCTTTGTTCTCGGAATTGGATAGGATCTGGATTAGATCTTCGAAAGAGAGGAAGTAGAATCGGGGGAACACTTTTCTCTTCTCCTCAACATAGACATCGAGTTCACTTTGGATCGTTTCCAGATCTTGGTTCTGCTTTATTAGATTGTCGACCAGAGTGGGCATATTGCGAATCATTTTCAGGCACTGCGGATTTCTGCTGGCCTTCTGGGTCAGTTGCGTGTAGAACTTGTTAACTGAATCAAAGAGTTTCGCTGCTTCGGGCAAGTATTGCTTTATGGTTCCCCCTGCGAAAATGTTTTCTAAATAGCACCACTGTCGCTGCACTTCTACCCACTGCTGCACAGCCTCGTTCAGAGTATTAAGCTCCTTCTTAACGATCTCGGCTTCTTTTCTAATCACCTTGACGAAACGATTTCCGAGAATCATGTTTATCTGGGCGAGACCCTCATCCAAATACTAGTAGAGCGTGTCAATGTCCACAAGAATGAACTAGTTGTCCTTCTCCTTATAGCTTTTGGTCGTAAACTGCACTGTCTTCCAAATCTCTTGCAATTCTCGCAGCTGTCCGAGCAGTTTGGCTTGACCCGTGGCTTCCACTGACTTTGCAACGATTTGCTCCATAAACTGCACCACATTCATGTCAATCAGACTCTAAAGCGTAAAGCCGTCCTCATTAATGTTTAGATCCTATCCAATCATTTCCCTGATGTCGGCCCAGTGGTGTTCCTATAGGTCAGGGTTTCTCAGTGCCATCACGATTGGCATCGCTGCCTCGAACTACTCAACTAGGTGTCTAAGTTTCTGCTGAATGGGGTTCGGTTCCAGAGCACCCTCCACGCGTTTGCAGATTTTTGCGTATTTCTCAGCTAGCTTCTAAATGCTAGGAGCATCGATTGACCCGAAATTAGAGCGTTTCCAATCTCCAGTCATCGTCGTCCACTCTTCTAGCGAGTGCCACAGCAAGTGACGATTGACCAGATTAGTGCGCAGCTCATCAAGGTTTTCGAAGTTTGTAGTGGGAACGTACAACTTATTTTACCAGTCGTTGTAGCGCTCGCTTGTGCTCTCATACTGCTTGTACAATTCCATCTTAGCATCTAAAGATGATATTATTTCAGCCATTTTTTCAGGCTCCATGCTGGCAACAGCATAGAAGTGAGGGTTGATTGATTCCTTTTAAAGTTCGTCAATAGCTTTGTTCAAGTTAGGAATAAGCTCATTAAGCGCCTTCTTAAATTTATCAGATTGGGACTCTTGCTACTGTTGAAGTTATGAAATTTTCTGGTTCAAAGCTGCAATCTGCTAGTTGGCCTCGGTATGGTTGTTAAGGTCCTCTTTCCGCGGCTTGTTGAGGGCGTGTTCCTGCAGAACACCGTAGAACTGACCGATCAAGTCCACTTTATCGCGAATAAATTAGAATTTGTTGTCTATAGCATTCAGGTGTCCTTATTAAACAACGAACTCTTCGACATTTTACGGCTCCTCCTTAAGCAATTAGATACTTGCAGTGAGCCATTCTTTTGCATGGTTAGTTCGTTTCTTGTTCACTTCGGGAATCAGTTTCTCAATTTCGTCGTTGAATTCCTTGGGAGTCGGCTGAAGTTTGCTTTTTATTGCTTTTGAGTCAAGTTGCAACAGACCGATATCGGTGCAGGAGGGCAAATTTGCCTAAAAGTGTTGCTGGTAGTACTTAAACAGCTTCATAACATTTGCGAGGTTCTCTACCGCATTTTTAAGACGCTCCTCAACCAGAATTTTGATGTCGAACTTCTTGTTTCTCCAATAGATCTCAAGGATCGGCTAGAAGCGAGCCAAGAAAGTGCAGGCTTTGCTGTAGGAGTTGTCAATTACTTCGTTCACTCTGGATTCCTTGGTGATGAAGAACTTTTGGTCGCTGATCCAAGTCAGAGGATTAAGAGCAAGAGCCTTCTCGTCAGGCTCATCCCACTTATCGCCCACAATGTCGTCCCACTCCTCAAGCGCGTCAGCGTACATTTTTAGGTCACCGTGTTTAGACCACCTAGTGAAGCAGGCTATCTTATCGAGACCCTTTTGGAAGTCTTGCTGGATTTGATTCTTAAAGTCCTGCTTATCAGGCTCCATTTTAATCCAGAAGTTGTGCACATTCGGAAGTGTCTGTCTGTACAGCTGCACAATCTCTACATCAGCACCGTCAGCTGCCTCTTCGTCTTCCTCATCATCAGCCTTTATAGGCTCAAGCTCTAGATGGGCCTTTAAATCGAAGTCTTGCTCTTAAGAGGTACCACGAGGCGGCAAAATAAAGTCGTCAATTGGCACTTTGCCGATTTCATCCTCCGGTATTTACTTTTAGTCATTAAGAATGACATTTAGGTGGAAGAGAGGCTCGTAGCCACGTTGAGCTTGGCCGCTACCGGCTGCATCGTCAAATTCCATTTTCATAATATTAGGTAGCTTTTCAGCTGCATGAGCATCTAAGTAGTAAAGACGGTTAATCATATCCTCTACAGAGTTCTTGTAAATATTTGCTAGAGCTTCTAGCGAGATAAAGTCGACGAGGTAGGCAAATCTGAGGAAGCGTGAGCACTCCTTTCTCAGGCTGCTGCGGTGGCCATAAGTCATCCCAGATGGAAACTAAAGCTTTTCAAAAGCGTTGTTAGGTTCTTTGCGTTTCATACCAACGGTGTTGGAGGACTGGATCGGGTTGTGCTTTGAGCGCTACTCGTCCAAGGTGATCTCAGAGATAATACGTCCGCGCAGGCTTTCCAGAACTGAACTGATACATTGCTGGATGTTTAAACGAGAATTGTTCGAGCATTTTTTAATCTCCTCCTCGCACTTGTTGCGCTTGTTCTCTTAAGCTTCAGCGAATTGAGCGATCGTCTTGACATCTCCAGTCTAGCAGACATCAACAAACTTGAGCTAGTTTTGCA
>Ga0194123_10007278_pt1 | contig 11092 bp, 9 predicted proteins | sample TA2MahsurfametaG_5_FD_155479 | JGI IMG/M metagenome (GOLD analysis project Ga0194123, IMG submission 155479) | Freshwater microbial communities from Lake Tanganyika, Tanzania - TA2015023 Mahale A surface | ecosystem: Environmental > Aquatic > Freshwater > Lake | place: Tanzania: Lake Tanganyika... | reverse complement strand
AAGGACATTGTGGTTCTTTGAAGGGTTGTCGCAAGCCTGAGAGAATCGAGAACTAGGTAATTGGGGCGATGGGACTTGAAACCAACATCCCTAGCGAAGCCGTGGGTAATGAGTTGACTTCTCTCTCCTAATTTAGCTGCAACTCTCAGTGCAAACTCATACTTTGTTACTGGTTCCATTCCAGCAGCATTGAATAGCCCAGTTATCCTCTTTTGTGCGATTTCGATAATGGTCTTAGCTAATTCCGATACGCCAATTGGAGAAAAGACCACATCAGCAAAGCCTATCAAAGATTCTCTTGCAGTAATCCTGTTCACTAGAAAATCCAACAGCGAGTGATTACGTGATTCACTTAATCCAAAGAAGTTTGTTCTGAGAATCGTTGTACATGAATTTGATTGACCAACAAATCTTTCACCACCTATCTTTGAATACCCATATGAGTTGACCGGATACATTGGCGTTAGTTCACTTCTTGGGAAGTCTTCAAGGCTTTTGAAATGATCTGTACTTATGTGTATGAAATGCGCTCCCGTTTGAAGAGCAAAATTAGACAACCAAAATGGAATTGATGCATTTAATTGCCATGCTGCTTCAGGCCGAGACTCGCAGACATCAACATTTGTCAATCCAGCACAATTGACAACTACATCAAAGTTTAGTGGAAAGACACTTTTGACTTCTATATTATTTGAAAACTGAAATTTTATGGGAGTACAACCAATGGGTACCTGCTTAGTGCGCGAAGTCCCGTATACTTCAAAATTTTCTGCTAAAAATTCTATTGCGACGCGAGATCCAAGAAGACCACTTGCGCCGATTACCAGCGCTCGAGGCATAGAGGCCCAATCGATCGCTTAAATTCCCCTTGATTCACGAGATTAATCTAGCGGAATCGAATGGAAATTGAGGGTAGCATTCGGGCGTGATTCGACAACCTCAAGTTGCGCTTTTAATACCTACAAGAAACCGGCCCGAAAAAGTAACGAAGTTACTTGATTCAGTATGTAAATCTTACTTCTGTCCTCAGCAAATCGTAATTGTAGCCTCGGGTGCGGACATATTACCCGAGATTTCAAATTACAATAATAAACTTAATATTACCTACGTTTTTTCAGAGGTTGCAGGGCAGGTGAATCAAAAGAAATTAGGTCTCAAAGTGATAGAGCCTGAAATAGACTGGGTGACTTTTCTAGATGATGACGTCATAGTGTGCCCAGAGATGTTTTCATCTGCCTTCGATACTATAGAACGGCTAGAGCCAATCCAACAGAGCCAGATTTCTGGAGTTGGATTTAGAATTTCATCAACCTCAAGAGTGAATAAATGGAGTAAGTTTTCAAAGTTGATAGCAAAGGCATTCTTACTCTATTCAGATGAATCGGGCGTCGTGTTGCGAAGTGGTCAGGCAATAAGTTACCAGGAGTCAGAAAAACCAATTTACACCCAGTGGCTCAATGGGGTTTCAATGTGGAGAAGAGATGTAAGCATGCACTACTTACATATGGAATTAAACTCTAGCTATGCTGCTTGCGAGGATCTCATCTTTTCATATCAAGAATCTAAAGGCAAAAATCTGTTATTTCTTCCAAATTCCAAGGTATATTTTCAGGATCCAGATCTCACAAGTTTTGACGACATAGGTGTTTTGCGAAGCGCTGCCTATAACAGATTTTCTTTTGTGCTTTCCCACAAAGAGCTCTCAAAGTGGCTGTGTGCTTGGAGTCAGATTGGGCGAAGTCTTTACGCTATCAAGAGTGCTCGTAATCGAGGAGTAGGAAATCTTAGACTACTTTTTAGGCTAAACATTGAGATATTTGCAGCCTGCTTGCAGCCTGATTTGCTGAAGAAATTTTCAGAAAAAAGCGAAGAGCGATTAGTTAAATGATGAAAGGGTTTAGACAGAAAGTGTACTTCTTGTATAGAAGAAGTGTTTTTAAGCTAGTTCAACTGCAATTAGTTCTAATCAAATATTTACCAAGAGGAAGATTTATACTCACTGATATCGGGGAAAAAGTACTTGGAGAGAAGACTTCTGTGACTTGCGGCAGTGATGATTTAGAATTTAATACACCTAATTGGCTAACCCATCGAAGGGCCGTAAATTTATTAAGTGATGAGCCCAGCACGATCTCTTGGATAGACAAATTCCCAGAAAACGCAATCTTTTGGGACATAGGTGCGAATATTGGTAGCTATTCGATTTACGCAGCAGTTAAAAAGAATTGTACGGTAGTTGCTTTTGAACCATCGTTTCTTAATTTAATGGTGCTTCAAAAAAATATAGAACTGAATGGAGTGATGGATAAAGTAACAATTTGTCCAGTTGGACTATCAGACTCTATAGGAATCAAAACTCTTTACTTTTCAAAGGAAAATTTTCGTTTCGGCGGAGCTCATAATTCGCTAGGAGAACCAAGAGACCAATACGGTAACCCAATGTCTAAGACTTATAAAACCTTGTTGCCAGCAGAGACTATGGATAGTTTTATTTTCCGGTATGAAGGATTGTATCCTGACTACATTAAAATAGATGTTGATGGTCTAGAATTAGAAATTTTGCATGGAGCCAGAAAAGTGCTGGCGTTAGTCAAGGAAGTGTCAATCGAAATTTTGGGTCAAGATCAATTTAATGAGAGTATTGATGAGGTTCTTGTTCAAGCTGGACTTAGTCGAGTTACTGACAATAGGTTAGATGCAAGGAATGTTATATATAGAAGATCGTAATACCTTTAAAGTTCTTTTAATGCACTTTCTAAATTTTTCCATGAATTCAAGTTACTACTTCCAAACTGCTTTTGTATAAGAGAATTCCAGGATTCCTTCTTTTGCTTTGCAACTGAGCTATTTTCTAAAATAGAAGTCAGAGAAAGCATAAGCTCTTCAACATTATTTGCGATGAAGCATGAATCTTCAAATGCTTTAAAATTTGTTACGCAATATTGATTTCCTGGCTCATACACTATAGGGAAAGTATCAACCAAAATTCCTTCAAAAGCTAGTTGAGTGCCGGATAGGATCATAACAACACACTCTGAAATAACTTCAATGTAGGTCTCACTACTCTCAATAACCCTAAGAGAGTTCTTGCCAATTTTCCCTGCAAGCTTCTTAAAATACTCATCGGAGGCCTTAAAAGCAGGATGTGTTTTGATCGCGAATAGGGAATCCGGATTTATCTGTTTAATCAATGCCATGGCATCAGCCAAAACATTGCAACTGTTGGGATCCGATGAGAGTGCGATTGCAATTTGATTCTTTATTTTTAATGGTCCTTTGAGCTTCAAGGTGCTAGCAGTTTCAATAACATCGCAATGTCGTGTTGGGCCACAAGAAGCGGTCAGGCTCAAGTCATATCCTATTTTATCTAACGTCGCTCGGCAGTATAGATTTGGAATTAGCATTCGTCGTGGAAATCCAACCATTACCAAGTCATCTTGCGTCATATCCAAAAGATAGCCCGCTGGATATTGAAGAGAGGTGTAGTTCTCGCACATGGACATTGTAGAGTGCCAGTAACCTACGAACTGAGTGAATCCCTCGGAAGCCCATATTAAAGCGCGATCAATTGGTTGCGATTCAAACCTAGAAATGATTCTAGAGGTTTCATGTTGTTGTAAATACTCGCGCAAAGTCAGGTAGACAAGAATACACAATTGCAAGTCAGCGGACTGAATTGACCTAGAGATTTCATGAGAAATTAGGGAGCTAACTTCATACCCATGAAACTTTGGTAACACAGCATCCTGCACTTTGCGACGAAACCCTGAGAGTAGGAGAAACCTCTTGAGGCTGAATAGTGATCTTATGTGCCATATTTGGATATAATCCTGTAAGACTTGGAATTTATTAATTCCAAATTGGCCTTGAATCAGTTTTCTTTTGTGAAGATATTTAGACAAAGACATTGAAATCCACGAGATATTTCCGAGGCTCAAATTAACGCTTGAAGAATAACTCAATGGAAAGAATCGGTCTCTAGATTGAGAAGTTAGTGGATTCAACCACCAAAATGGGAACAGCGAGAAAATTAACGTACTCGGTGCGTCAAAGGAATTTCGATGCCGAAAAACTTTTCTAACAGCTTTGATACCCAAACTTTGAACGGCATATCTTGCTGCATTGAGAAAGAATATAAATTCTGTCGGTTTAAAAGCTCTATTCTTAGCTTTTTTATTTTCTAAACAGCGAATTAGCAACTTATCTCTTACTATAAATGTGATCGATGCAAAACTGTGATTTTCTAGAAGATAAGCAATCTGTGCTAGATAAAATAACCTTTGGTGAAGTTCTCCTCGTAGAGGACTCTTTTCAGAGATTTTCAAGAAATACCATAGGTCTAATTGGTAACTGCGATCAGTAAGAGTTTGAATCTCAACAAAACTAGGAAGCTGAGTGATATTTTCAATTATATAGTGCCTCACAGAATCCTGGGCAGAGTCTGAGTAATCTGTAATGTTCATGACTTCAACCTTAGATTTCCCAACACTTCCGAGAGCGGTTTTCACTTCTTCTAATTCCATGCCCAAGCAGACAATCGCAATATTCTCTTTAATTGAGTTAAGGTTTCTGAAAAATGTCGATGAGTCAAAAACGAATAAACTCTTCATTTCACTTTTACCTGTCCAAAACTCCTCGTAGGCACTATTTGAGTTTGTACTTGAAAGCAGTCAGAGCAATTCCCTTATCGGGACTAATTTTAGGATTCCAATTTAGATCCGTCTGTGAGGCGGAAATATCAGCATGGGTTTTGAACGGATCGCCTATATCTGCAGCTTCCTGTAAGACTTCGGGAGGATTCCCAATGCCCATTTGTTCATAGAGCTTGTCTATTATTTGGGCCACGGTGATTGTGGTCCCTGAACCTACATTGTAAATATTGGAGTATGACTTCTCATTGAAAGCACTTTGGTAAATTGCATCGACGACATCACTCACGTGAACAATGTCTCTAATGCGTCCCACCGACCCATGCACTTTTACTCTTTCTCCTTTTAAAATATAACTGAGAAAAATTTTCACCAGACCTTGCTCTTGATTAGCTAGATTTTGTCCAGCTCCGTAGGTCGTGTACAGGCGAAAAATAGTCCAATTTAGGTTTTTGGATAACTTGATATAACCCTCTGAAGCGGCTTTATGGATTGCATAGTAGGTCTCGGGATTAGGGTGAGTGGATGGTGGGGTTGGAAAAGTACTTGGATTTCCATACACGCTCATTGAACTTGTAAAGATGAGCCTAGATATAGATTCTTGCTCGCAGAACTTTAGAACCCGAAGCGTTGATAGTTGGTTTACCTCTAGGTCTCGATAGGGGTCTTTGAAGGAGGTTGCATTTGATGCTTGCGCAGCACAGTGAATCACTGCATCGAATTTTTCTCCAGTCAATTCTTTCGTCCAGGATTCATCACATAAGTCGGCTCGTAGCAGTGTTGAAGAGGAGCCAATATTGGAGACAAGTCCGTTTGAAAAATTATCAAGAACTGTCGCATCATGCCCCTCGGAAATCAATCTTGAAATTAGATTTGATCCAACAAACCCAGCCCCACCGGTAACAAGAAATTTTGCCACAGCCTATTCATACCGCCGATTCTATTTTATTTATCAAGGTTCCTAGCTCCTCGATGCTCAATCTTACTTGGTCCCCAGGAGCCACGATAGATTCCAAAGCGCCTGCAGGAGTACCTGTGAGAACTAAGTCTCCTTGAGACAATGGAATGTACTTTGAAATCAACATAATCGCTTCAATCTCGCTCAAAATGCGCTCTTTAGTTGAGCTGTTCTGCGTGACTTCTCCATTAATTTCAGTTGTCATTTTTAAGTTCGACGTGTCTACCTCAGTTGTTAGGTAATCACCTAAGGGACAAAAACTTGGAAGGCTCTTTGAGCGAGCCAAGTGATGGTCCCGAGAATATAAGTTTTGTGTTGTAACGTCATTAGCAATAGTAACTCCTAGTATTGCATCGGAAGCCTCAGCGTAGGACGCTTTGAAGACACTCTTTCTTAGAACAACTGCTAGTTCTACTTCTACCCATGTTTTACCGCCCTGCTTTGGAATCTGAATGGGGCTGGCGGATGTGACCACGACATTAGGAGTTTTCAAGAAGAGAAGTGGTTCATCATATTGTTGTCTTTTTCCCACCAGATCCCTGTAATTGTATGCTAATCCAACAACTTGTTTTGGATCACAGGGAGGGAGAATCTTTACAGAGTCCAAGTTTCCGGCCAATTCGCCGCGTGTCCAATCTTGATAAATTGAACCATCTGTAAAGAAGACTTGCCCGAGCGATAAGTCAAGTTCTCCCCAATAGATACTTTGTGTGATTTCGAATCTAACAATTCTTTTCATGTAGAATTCTTGCTATGCGATTAACTCAGCAACGTCTAAAACTCTACATGAGTAAGCCCATTCGTTGTCGTACCAAGAAATCAATTTAAGGTATTTGCCCTGCGCAAGAGACATTTTAGTCAGATCTATAACACATGATTGATTCATGCCTGAGAAGTCCCCTGAGACTAAGGATTCACTATTTAGTGCAATTACTCCTCCATGAGCTTTGCTGATTTTTTTTAAATGTTGTTTGATCTCATCAATTGATGTCGCGCGGCCAAGCACGATTGAAAAATCTGAGGCAGAGACGTTCGAAGTAGGAACTCGAAAGGAGATTGCCTCAAGTCTTCCTCTCAATTGAGGTAATACTTTAAGAGTTGCTTCTGCGGCAGTTGTGTTCTTCAAAATTAAATTGCCTACACTAGAACGCCCTAGGGAATACTCTTTCCAATTGTGCCCTGGATTCGAGACAGAACTTACTGGTCCGTCTAGAAGGTTCTGGTAGGACAACCAAGGATGTAACGTTGTAACCGTGGCGTGCTCAATACCTGCGAAAGCATCTAGATGATAAAGAACTGGTGCAATAGCATTTGCATCGCAGATGCTACTACTCACCACATTATGAAGTTGCGGCATATATGAAGACTCATTGACTGACATAACAATTGTTTGATCGACTGAGTGATGTGCATTTGTCACAATAACTTTTCTGACCCGATTTTGATTTATTAGTCTATGAGACCCTAGGATATTACTTTCTACACCAGTTGCTTCAATTACAACATCAACCTGAAAATTCTCCCAGGGAACGTCTTCAATTCTGTTATTTGCGTAAAAAAATACATCTTGTCTTCCACCCACTGAGAGAGTCGATTCTTTAACAATAACCGATTCAGGGAGTCTGCCATAAACAGAGTCAAACCTTAAAAGGTATGCAAGATTAGCAAGGTCCTTTTCTGTATCATTAATGATAACTGCCTCTATGTGATTCAGCTGCAGAAGCCGCCTGAAAATAGCCCTTCCGATTCGTCCAAATCCGTTTATACCAATTCTCAACGGGCGCGCGCTGTTCATGATAAAAAAAAGTCTAGCAGTTCATTTGAGTTATCAATTCGAGGCATGTCATGATCAAAATAGGGACCGTACCCCCACCCAATAAACCCACAGGTTGCTCCCGCAGACCTGCAGTCCTTAATGTGCTTCGGATTATCATCGACAAACCGCACATTTGAGAGTTCAATTCGGTGATTTTGTGAAATTTCTCGTAAGGCCTCGGGCTTGGTGCCAAAGCTTTGAGTAAATAAACCACTTATCTCGAACTGATAATTGTCTAGTAAGAAACGCGTAGATTCTTCATCCTTGGTTGTAACAATGTATTTTGGAAAAGGAATACTCTCCCAAGTTTCAAGAATTTCTTGATAAAAAGGATTCTCGCGCACGAACAATTCCGGGTCTTCTTCGATACTTTTCCATCGGAACTGAAAAAATAAATTCTTGAACTCACGCAATTCAGACTCACCACAATACACTTGATCTAGATTTTGTAGTGTCATTTCCTTATCTCTAGTATCATCTCTAGTATCGCCAACAATCCACTTCCATAGCCTTAGATAATCACTTGCGGGTCCAACCAGACCCCGATTTTTGTAAAATGATTTGACCCATTCAAGTGGTATCTCGCAATCAAAACGATCAGACGCATACAAACTCCGAAAGGCAGTGTAACTTGTTCTATAGCACTCCTTCACGCTATCACAGATTACCCCGTCAAAATCTAGAGCAAATGCATGCATCGTTGAAGTTAGATTATTCTATAAACTAAATCTTGACCGTTTGTAAATCTTATTAAGTTTTGCGCAGCTTTAGATCTAATCTCAGTCAGAGAATCTGACGAGTAGTATGCAACGTGAGGAGTTAGTAGAACACGTTTAGATACCTCTTTGTTCTTGTCTTGCCATTTAATGACAATATCAGACTCAATCGAAGGTGGCTCCTCGGGTAGGACATCCATTCCAAGAAAACCTAGATGACCAGATTCAAGTGCAATGTCAAGTTCTCTCAAACTCTTGATTAATCCTCCTCTTGCAGTATTAATCAGAATAGTGCCTGTATTTAGCTGTCCGAGGAATTTTGAGTCTACCATTTCTTTTGTTGTTGGAGTGAGAGGACAATGCAAAGTGATAATCTTTGAATTGAGAATTAGTTCATCCACAGTTTCAAACCTCTTAGCATTTAGAGATTTTTCTATGCCGCGAGCAGTAAATGGATCATAAAATCCAACTTGCATTCCAAAGGATTTCATCCTGAGGGCAACCGCTATGCCGATTCGCCCTAATCCAATAATGCCCAGTGGAAGTTCTCGAGTTCTTCTGAGCTCACGTTTACTCTCGGCTCCCCACGAAACACTTTGCAAAATATTCGCCCCTGCAAATTCTCCAAGTTGTCTAACGCCATAAAGAATCATTGCAGCAGCTGAGTCGGCAACCTCGTCCACTCCATAATCCGGACAGTTTGCTACTACAATCCCTTTGTCTTTTAGCAATGGTAGATTTAAATTGTCTACTCCTGATCCGTATCGAATAACAATTTGACAGTTTCTTAGTTGCGAAACAATATCTATATCAATTATTGAGTGCCAGACCAATAAAGCGTAGGCGTTGGAGAGTAGTTCTTTGCGTTTGTCTGCGGGTACGCTTGGAAGAAAGATAACTTCGAATCCATCACCAAGCAAATGTTTCTCAATATCTGGTCGTGAAATACGATCTGTTATTACTACAGTTTTTTTCATCAACCAACTCCTTGACTGCTCATGAGACTTTCAACAATAGCTAGGTCCTTGGGTTCGTCAACCGCCCAACTATTTCCAATGACGTCGATACAGTAAACTGGTTCCCCTATTTCCAAGAATCTTATGATTTCGTTGCCCTCAAGGGGCTCTAGGATTGCCTTAGCAGCGGCATGATGATAACGAAATAGAGACTCTTTTGGAAAAGCATAAATCCAGATTGCTCTTTGAGCGCAGGAGAAATTACCGTTCTTGTCCACGGGAATACCTGCTCGAGATGAGTAAAGTAAACGGCCATCCAATGCACAAACAACCTTAGCCTTGGAAGAATCATTAAATTCATCAAAGTTTGCACTTGCCCTGCCAATCATTACTCTATCGCGGCTCTGAGTCGATGCCTTAATAATCACATCAATGTCTTTTGGATTAATTAATGGTTCATCACCAAGAACAGTAATATAAGTCTGAGCTTCAACAATCTGGCTAAATAGATAAATTCGGTCAATTGCAGTCTCTGCAAACTCAGTTTTAATCACGTTAAATCCTAAAGAAGAGACAAAGTTTAAAATTTCGATGTCCTCTGTAACGACAAAAATTTGATTTTTGTCAATCACTTTTAAACAACGTTCTACTACGTGCTGAATCATCGGCTTACCCAAGATTGGTATAAGCGGCTTTCCGGGCAATCGAGCTCCATTCATTCGTGCAGGAATCACAAGAACACAGTCCTTTACATGCAAATCATTCATGTTAGAAAAGACTTCTGTGGCTCAGAAATATAATTGATTTTTGTCCAGAGTGAAGAGTTTGCTTTTGCAAGCAACAATCGCATGCGCTCATGAGTATTATTCTCTCACAATCCGTACCCGCTTGATCTCAATACACCAACTAGACTGCACAAGGCTGGGTGAATGTGTTGCTTTAATAATTCACTCCACACCTCCATTCGCACTACAATAAGCGCTTGTTTGACCACTATTGGAAGCCCTATTCTTAAGGATGATGTTGGACCATTGTATTGATTAGATACAGTCGTCTTGAGCGCCACTCGAGAACTGGAGATAGCAGTGCTAACCTCTGACTTATCCGCGGAGTAGAAAGAGTTTTTAGGCTGTAGTCTAAGGTCTATGTCAACCGCGCTTTTAGGCAAGTTTGAGACACTACTGGTGGTTAAATCCTCGCTTGCTCTACTCAAGAGGAATCAACTACAGAAAATTAAGATTATATTGTTAGCTCAAGTACTTTTAACTCTTCTAGATTTAGTAGGAATTGCGCTCGTAGGCCTGGTGGCTTCGTTGGCCATTTCAGGCATCAATTCTAAAACCCCTGTTGGTGTTGTTGGACGAATCCTCGAAACTTTAAATCTTTCCGCAATTTCTTTCCAAGCGCAGACCGCGATTTTATCTGCTCTTGCTTTATTCCTTTTTGTATCTCGAACCTTAATTTCCTTGTTTTTAATAAAGAAGACTCTTTCATTTATTGCGAGATGTGGTGCCGAAATTGCCGCAGATCTGTATGGCAAGGTTTTGTCAATGCCCCTGACGGCAATCAGCAAATCTAGCTCTCAACAATATGTCTACTCTCTTACCTCGGGAATCGAAACACTCACGCTCAAGATAATAGGTGGATTCGTGACGCTAGTTGCTGATTTTGCTTCACTCCTGTTCATTGTCAGCGTTTTAGTGCTCGTAAATCTTCCGATGACAATAGTGGTAATTGTTGTTGTAGGTATTATGGTTTGGTTTCTCCACCACCTAACGTCTAAGAGATCAAGGCAACTAGGAAGCAGATACTCATCGGTTGACGTCACATCTCGTGAGTCTTTGATGGATTCTTTCACTGCATTTAGGGAAATTTCGTCAAAAGCACGAACCCGTTACTATGAAGAAAAGTTTAGATCGGCCAGGCATGTTATTTCTAAAGCTATAGCGGAATCTACATTTATGCCATACATGGGAAAATATGTGATTGAGAGTTCA
>Ga0194123_10007275_pt1 | contig 11094 bp, 16 predicted proteins | sample TA2MahsurfametaG_5_FD_155479 | JGI IMG/M metagenome (GOLD analysis project Ga0194123, IMG submission 155479) | Freshwater microbial communities from Lake Tanganyika, Tanzania - TA2015023 Mahale A surface | ecosystem: Environmental > Aquatic > Freshwater > Lake | place: Tanzania: Lake Tanganyika... | reverse complement strand
ATGGTTTAAATGGTGTTCAAGTAAATAGTTCAAATGATAATGTGTTTAGAGGATGTTTAGTTGATGAGAATCTTTTTGTTTATTATAATGTTTTTTCAGGTAATAAATCAAATGGTCTAAGAGTTACGAATTCAAATAATACTGTTATACAAGGTAATTTCTTTGGAATTGGGGCTAATAATAGTTCAATTGTATCCAATTTAGAAAATGGGATATGTGTAGATGGAAATTCAAGTAATACTACTGATGGTGGGGTCATACCATTGGGAAATGTAAGTGCTGGAAATGGTAAGAATGGGATATATTTGACTGATAGTGTGTCATCTTATATATCATTTAATACATTTGGAGGTTTATTTGCTTTTTTTGGAGAAGCACCTAATGGTGAGAATGGGGCTAAGGTTGATTCAACTGGTCAGAATATTGTATTTCGAACTAATGTATTTTCAGGTAATATTTTAAATGGTATAAGATTGGTTGGAAATTCAAGTAATGTTACTGTGGAATCAGCTATTGTAGGATTAGCTACAGATGGTAGTTCACTATTAACTAATGGTGGGGATGGGTTGTATATAGGGGAGAATTCGAGTGGAAATATTATTGGGGTGAATGTTCCTTCAGTAATACCAAGAAGTGCTTTTTCAGGAAATGGAGGAAATGGAATACATATGACTGATAATGCGAATAATAATAAGGTTAATTTGGCATTTGTTGGATTAAGTGTAGTTGGAGATGATACAAATTGTGGGAATCAAAATAATGGTGTTTTGATAGATGGGAATGCGAATAATAATTATGTGGGACAGACTTTTCCAGAAACATCTATATTTACTAATTATTGTTCAACAAATCAGGAATATGGTATCCAGTTAGCTGGTAGTAGTTTTAATAATGTAATAGAAGGCAATTATGTTGGATATACAATTGATAATACTCCTGCACCGAATTTATTAGGTGCTATAAGTAATATATCGACAAATGCAGGAACAAATGTAATAATAAATAACATTACATAAAAAATTATTGATAATTTTGTAGAGTTATTGGATAATAAATGGTTAATAAAGTGCAGCAATTTTTTATACAACATTTGTAATAGGTTTAATTATATTACCAGTTTTATTTTATTTTTTTCATCAAACAGGTGATAAATATTTGATGAAAGATTATACATATTATGAGGGATTATGTTTTCAAGATAGGTAAAATCGCAGAAATAGCAATTTTACGTATCTGCTTGTCAAAATGGTGAAATTACGGATGGAATTGGGGGTGACAGAATGTAGGACATGTCAAGTATCAAGAGTAGATTTTAATGGATGGTTTTGTATGAGTGAGGTTCAGAGGATTGTTTTTTGTTGGAGGATGGATTTTGTTGATATTTTCGATAGTTTTAACAATAGTTATTTTGATGAAACAGAAAGAATGAGAATTCTTGAAGAAATGGTTAACGAATTAAGAAATGAAGTTGATAAACTTAAACTAAAATAAATTTTATTATAAAAAAATAGATGGATTATAAAATGAGAAATGCTTGTAGAGAAGGTAATTTAGAATATATTAAAAAAGACATTGAATCATTTAAACATATTTACTTCTCAGATAAAGATTATCCTCATCCACTATTTTTCTGCGCATGCAGCGGTCAAAATGCAGCAATAGAATTTTTATATAATAAAAAACTATATGACCCAGATGTTATTATTGAATCTATTGGAATTGCTGCAATCTCCGGACATATTCAGACAGTAGAGTTATTATTTAAACTTATTAAAAATAATTATAGCCCAAAACATCCACGTTTAGTTAGAGCATTAAATCTTGCTATTTCAAAAAAACATAAAAAAGTCATTGAATTCCTAATTGAAAAAGGTATATATGATGAAGATGTTGAAGTAAATCCATTTTTAACAAGTGCAGAAATTGATGATACAGATACAATGAAATTATTAATGGATAAACACGGAGGTTGTGTAAATCAAGTTCCAAATGCAATGAATATAGTAATAATGAGAGGGCATAGAAATTCAGTCAATTTTTTAGCAGGACAAGAACTTGTATAAAAATTGATAAATAAAATTGCTATATTCTTCTAAATAAAATGAATACAATTATTGATTACATATTGTATATTTTATTAAGTTTTTTAGCAATTATTTTTCTCAGTTGATAGTTCCGTTGAAAGTCCATGAACTCATCTAAATATATAATAAAGAAAAAAAATTATTCTAAACCAATTAAAATTATTTAATATAAAAAATGAGACAATACTTATTATTTTGTTTATTTTTATGCGCTTATTGTGCAAATATTAATGTTCAAGTATATATAGGGGAGATAGATAGATATCAAGCTTAAAAAAATAACACAAATTTAATAAAATGATTACATTTATTAAAATTGATTTCTATAAAATTAAAAAAATAAAAGATTATTTTTTTCATAATAATCACCACTCATTTACACTAATTATGAACGATAACTCCCAATCTTTTATTACCCTCAAACATGAAGACTTTCTCGTCTTCTGGAGTCTATATCACAAATTAAAATAAAAAAATTGATAGTAAATTATATTAAATGTCTAATTAATTAACGAAAATGGTTTCGGAAAGAAGACAAATTCAAACTTTTTACAATAATCAAATTAATAGATATTACTTGCTGTCTATAAGCATAGCTGAAGACTTCTGGGAAATTATCTTTAATCTCCCAGAAGGAACACAATTAATATCAGGACTTGATATGGATGGTTATTTTAGGTCTGGACTTGAAGAAGAATACGAAGATTCCTACGACTTTCGTATCGCTCTTGCCTTCCAATCTCAAAATCAAATCGATGAATTTGAAGATTACCTCACTGAGAATGTAATATTATTTCGCTTGATGAATCAAGAAGAATACCTACATAATACTCAAGGAGCCTACATTTTCTCTCAAGATGACACACCTCAAGTAATATTAAACTAATATTTCTAACCTGAAAAAATTAAGGTTAAAAATAATTTTATAAATTATTAAAAAAAATGCTACGTCTTAAAAAATCATTATCTGAAAAAATATACCTACTTTCAGCTAACCAAATTTCTGACCAACAATGGTCATTCAAAGTTCGTGGACAAAGTAAAAATATTTATGAACAAAAACTTACCCCCACTTCATTTGAATGTTCTTGTCCTGACCACAAAACACGTTCTACATTTTGTAAACATTTATTGTTTTTGGTAGCACGAGTTGCGATTCAAATGGAATTGGCTTCAAAAATTCAGCAGAGTAAAGCTAATTGGAAGGAAAGTGCATTTAATGCTTGTGTAACTTCTTGGTTGAATCGTTTAAAAAATAGGATAAGTAAGGAGAAAGTGTTGGAGAAGGTTGAGGGAGATTGTCCGATTTGTTTTGAGGAAATGAAAGAAGGAGAGGAATTTACAAAATGTTCTCTTACCTGCAAGAATACATTTCATAAAGAATGTATTAAATTATGGCTTGAATCGGGCCATAATACTTGTCCATTATGTCGTTCAGAATGGGTAGAAATTAATGAGGAAATTACTGATGAAAAAGTTGAAGTAAATTTATTGACTGTGGAAGAAGTAAAGGAGACAAAGACTGATATTGTATTTTCGTTTGATACAACTGGTTCAATGAGTTCTTGTATTGCGGATGTTAGAAGAAATATTGGAAAAATATCGACAAAATTGTTTGATGAAATACCTGGATTAAGGTTGGCTATTATAGCGCATGGAGATTATTGTGATAATGAGAAGACTATTACAACATTGGATTTTACAGATGATAGAGAGAAAATAAAGAAATTTATCAATGATGCACCGGATACATATGGAGGAGATTATCCGGAATGTTATGAGTTAGTTTTACATAATGCAGTTGAATTATCATGGAGAACTGATGCGAGAATGAAGAGTTTGGTGATGATAGGAGATGCACCGCCACATGGGAAGAATGAGAATCCGATGAAATTGGATTGGAGAGAAGAGGCAGAAAGATTGGCAAATAGAAATATTCAAATTTTCTCAGTGCAATGTTTAAATAGTGGAGGAAGAGAAGCATTTAAATTTTATTCAACTATTGCACGTATTACTAATGGTTATCATTTATTTTTAAATCAATTCTCATATATTGTTGATATGATACAAGCGATTTGTTTTAAGCAATATGATCAGGAACAGTTGGTAAATTTTGAGCAGGAGATACAGAAAAGAGAGGGAGGTATGAATTCGTCGTTAAGATTGATGTTTGATACGATGTTAGGAAAGAAGACGAGAGATGAGGTTGAGGCTGAAATGCATCCTGATAGATTTATGGAGAGGTATCATAGGAGTAGGGTGGCTACACATAGTGGAGGTTCGGCGTCTGCGGCGCCTACGTTGGAGGGAGAGTCTGACTTGCATCCGTGTGCTCCGACGAAGTTTCAGGTGTTTAATGTGGAGTCGGATATTGGGATAAAGGAGTTTTGTGAGGTGATGAGTATTAGGTTTGCGAAGGGAAGGGGATTTTATGAGTTTATAAAGCCGGAGATAGTTCAGCCGCAGAAGGAGATTGTGTTGATGAATAGGGAGACTGGAGATTTATATGAGGGTGATGTGGCGAGAAAGATTGCTGGAATTGGGAAGAACGATGAGAGGGCGAAGATAAAGCCTGGTGATTTACCGAAGTATAGAATTTTTATACAGAGTACGAGTGTTAATCGAAAGTTGTTGGGAGGACAGGGATTTTTGTATGAGGTAATTTAAAAAAAATTTAATATTAAATTAAAAATGGATTTGGTGGATAGGTTTTTTACGGATGTTGTAAAATCTATTAAAAAAACAATTGGAGATGAGGAAACAATTATAACTAAATTGGGAAATAATAAAATAATTCAGAAAGATTATTATAAAGGTAATATCATAAATGTTGATATAAGAAATGTTCAAAGATATTTCAAAAAATAGTTAAATTCTTATTAATTTAGTTGTATAACAATGTTTTGATTCATATTTGTGTAAAAATACATTTCCATCTATTACAAAAATTATCTCCTTGTTTAAAGGTTTTTCTATTATTACCATTCTATCTATATTATCATTCAATATATCAATAATATACTCTTGTGTGAACGATGGATATTGTTCTAATGACATAACTATTATGTCATTTTTATATAAGTTATTATCTCTCGTATAAAAGAATAAATCCATTTATTTATCATTAAAAATACATAAAATTTAATCAATTTTTAATAAAGACAATAGGATATTCTACGAAAAAATGTGCACCAATTTTTGTAAAAAATTGAGCAATTACCATTTGATTATTATTTACGTGCATAGTAAATTTACCACCTTCATTGATAATTTTAATTGAAGGATTTGGTCCAGATCTATCAATTTCATCAACAACTTTTTGGTAAATATCATCTCCAACTTCAATTGAGCCTTTATAATCAACGCCATGATTAGGTAATTTATCTTTGTCAAAATAATTTGTTATATCTTTGACATTAATCTTGGATAATTCAGGGTCTCTTTCACCCTTAATTAAAATTGCTACCCTACTACCTCTACGCGATGGTAAATATGTTATGCGAAAAACGTATAAACGTGGCATCAGAAATATTATTTATAACTAAATAATATATATAAAAAAACGTAATCTAAACCTTAATATTATTACCATTCACCGTTAAAACATCATACTTTTCTAACTTAATATCATACATTTCTCCACACTGCACTGGCTTAACAGCCTTCACCTCCTTTGGTAAAGACCATCTATCATATATCTTAATTGGATGATTTGGTGTTATTAACATCTTATTAAACTCAACTACAAAACTAAATCCGTTCGGAGTATGCTTAATTATTTCTCTTACAGTATCTGGTCCATAAGGTGTAATAATTATATCACCTTTATTCAGATTTTTTACAAGTTTTTCGGATTTATTTCCAATTGGAACTCTTCCAAAACCGTCAACTGCAAAAGACCGCGTATTTTTGGGAATAATTTTAGTAATATTTCTTAACATTTTAATTTATTAGTAATCTTATTTTTAAATATCATTTATATTTATGTTCGATTTTAAAAATATCATTGAATCTCAAATCGAAAAAATACTTAACGAAAAAAACTTTTTCGATTACACATTCACCCACTCCAACAACAAAGTATCTTTAATTGTTAACAATGATAAATCTATTACAATTGACTACCAACAATATTCTGAAAAACAAATTAAACATAATGACCCAAAATGGCAAAATTATCTTATCTGCGTTTTAAATAAAGAAATTAAAGACTGCAAATGCTGCTTCATAGTCTGCCTCAAAAACGGCATAAAAATTGATGACCTCAATTTAGAAGGCATAAACTATCAACTCAAAGATATATATAACTACGCTCTCAACGGATTTAGCTGCTACTCAACAGAAGAAAATATGCATAAAATGGAATCATTAAATGTTAACAGCATTACAATGTGCGTTAGAGATAATTCTGTAAAAGCAATCGCCAATAATAATGTTCAAACTGTCGGACCATTTATTAACCGTTTAGGCATACAAAATAGTTCAAGAAGAGCGGGAACAAAAAATCCAGCATTTCCCATCCCATCCAACATTTACGCTATAGTTATGGACAGCGGAATCCTTCAAACACACCCCGACCTTAGAACTAAAATAAGCACAAACTACAGTCGCAATTTTACCACAAATAACCGTAATGCCTGGAATGATAATAACGGCCACGGAACACACGTATCTGGCATTATCGCAGCCCAGGATAATAACCTTGGTATTGTAGGAAACGCACCAAATGTTAACCTAATAGCAATAAAAATACTTAACAGTCAAGGAGGTGGATCATACTCAAATTTAATCGCAGGATTAGATTACATCGCCCAATGGAAACTTCTTAACCCATCCTTTAAAGCAGTCATAAACATGTCAATCGGAGGTCCAGCATACACCCCATTCGATACCGCAGTCAAAAATATCATCATTGTTCATGGCATTCCCTGCGTAGTTGCTGCCGGAAACAGCGGAGATAACGCAGAAAAATACTCACCTGCCCGCATTCCTGAAGCAATAACAGTAGGTGCCTACAATAACGCTAATAACACCATGGCATCATTCTCCAATTACGGCTCATTAGTCGACCTTTTCGCTCCAGGAGTTAGCATAGATAGCTGCTACCTCAGAAATGGATACGCAGTATTAAGTGGAACAAGTATGGCTTCTCCAATGGTAGCTGGAATTGTTGTAGATTTAATGGCTAACCCTAACTATAATACTTTTAATACACCCGCAAAAATAAGAGATAAATTAGTTCAAGATGCACAAATATTATCACCAAAATGCTTTAACGGAGTTACTGGTAGTAACCCAAATATAATTATAACTACTGCAGCCATTAACGCTGGAACTACTAACAGAAGCGTATACGGAGGAATGTACTAACTTAAAATTAACAAATCCCCCAAATCCTCATCTCACCCCTAACAAAAACATTAAACGCTATACTCACCCTCTCTTCAGAATAGAATACATAAATATATAATAATAAAAATTTTTATATACTTTCAATAAACCTTAATATAACCTAACAAATCATGCAATAAATCCTTTCTTCGATTTATTATATGATTGGAAGAAATTAAATCCTCTACTGTATTATACGGTATAGTATTATTGTAATCTAATAAAAGAATAAAAGAATCATCCATTAATACATAAATTTTTGGATTTTTTGAATTATCCATCAACTTATTTCTTAAAATAATCCTATCAAGATAAATCGTATTTTCTGATATATAGTAACTACTCTGAATTTTTTTAAAATATTCAATCAATTTGTTAGCAAATTTATCACATTTTTCAATAAATGATTTTGTTGATTCACTATCATTAATCTCAATTTTTTCATTATTCTTTAAAATAAATGTAGAAATTGGATTACTTACAGTCTTCATCTCAAATCTAAAAATTACCTGATTATGTAATTTTACAATATAATCATCAATTACATAATCAGATTTAAATGAACAAGTTTCTCCTCTTACTATTTTTATGGTGTAATTTTCCTCTGCTGTTTTTCTAAGTTCTATATCTTTTTTTATGTGAGAGATATAAAAATCCTCATAATTCATTTTTATATATATATAATATCCTTTTCTTTAATCAATTTTTTTATCATATAATTTATGGAAATAATAAATAATCTCATCTACCTCATAATCGCATTTCTTCTCTCCTACGGTTTAGAAGCTTCATACCCTAAAATAAACTACATAATGGTCGGTATTTTTACAGTAGTTATCTATTCATTGATAAAATTAGCTATAGATACTTATTATATTTATCGTTAATTATTTCCATGTTCCAAGCATATTATGTTTGGCATATTTACCAAAATATTGTTCTTTCGGATATTCAAGAATATGTATATCATTCTTTAAAGGATAATTATAATACATATTTGTTACATAATCAGGACCTGTCGTCTTATAAACAAACCCAATATTATCATCCTGCGATATATTATTATTACTATTCTCATTATGTTTTTGAATTATACTATCAATATTATAATGTATCCCCTCTATCAATTCCTTTATAAATGTATTTCGCGGAACAGCCCCAAAAGCATACTGCCCTATAAATTTTCTTATACCCCTATTACAATAATCATCATAATTTCTATATTTCCATGTGCATAATTCATCAGTTAATATTAAATCAATTGGAAAAACTGCGTCATATTTAAGAAGTGGATCAAAACATTCAAAACAAGCCATATCTAAATCAAAATAAAAACCACCATAATGGTATATTGCAATATATCTAAAAAAGTCAATTTTTTGTATTTTTACAGGTAACTTTTTATAAGTATCATAATAATCTGGATAATTCTTCTGCAAGAATTTCTCAATATCATAATCATCAAAAAATATACTGATAAGATAGATTTTTTTCCTTAATTGACTGAATATCTTTTTGATACTTTTCAGGCGGATTTTTATCTACCCACGTCTGTATTATAATCTTAGGTATCTTGTTACTCCCCAATTCACTAAAGTTTTCCTTATGAATTGTTAAATAAAAACATACAATTATAATTAAAATTAAAAAAAATATAAAAATTTTAGTCATAACTATAATAATATTTATAATAAAATTATTTTTCTTTGTGTAAAGCATTCATCTCCCTCACACCATTATGTTCCCGAATAAGAGCAACAAATTCAGCCTTCTTTAATGAAGCTGAATATTTTACCCCCTTCTTATCCAATAACTTCTTCATCTCATCAATAGTCCACTTTTTCTCCTGATCCTTACGACTATCAACACTTTCTTCCTCATCCTTTTTCTTAGGCTCAGCCTTCTTCTTAGCTGTTTTTGTCTCAGATAATATCTTCTCAATTTTATCCTTAGAATCCTCCTCTATTTTACGCCTTAATTCATCCAATCTATATCGCTTATGCAATTCTTCCTCGATTATCGAATTTTTACGCTGCATATCATCCAATTCTCTCTTTAATAATTCAATCTTAGATTCATAAGCTTGATGAATCTCCTTCAACTTTAATGCACTAACACCACTAAAATCCATTTTATTATTCTACCCAATCTACCCCATTATAAATCAATTTTTTTTCTTTATCCAATCTAACAAAGAAAAATCTAATAATTTATAGTATAAGTCCCACTTGAAGTCGTATTAAAAGTCTTACTTGTAGCCGTCCAATTCACCGTCTCCACCCCATTATTATAAGTAAAATTCTGAGTATCAACATAAGTTAATACCCCATTCTGATAAGTATCATTCTCAATACTTATAGGCATCCCATCAGCATTATTTTTAGTTGTAGTTGTTGAAGTAAAACCGTTCTCTAAATTTACGGTTACTATACCGGGTGTTGAAGTCACAGATGACATATATATAAAAAAATATGATTTAAAAAAATCTTAATTATTCCCTAAAATGATTATACTCAAAAACATTCTAATTAGATTTCCAAAAAAACCAAAATATCCAATTCTTCTTGGAAGATGGAACCTAAAATATGACGAAAAAATGATAAATAGAACTGTATATTTAGCAAATGAAGACAATTGTGGTTGCTGCCATACTGAAATTGATTATAAAAAAGATGAATATTATTACCCATTTATTTTATAGGATTATACCCAAAAGATATCAATTTTAATATAGATTTATCACTCAACTTTTTCTTAAGAATTTTACCAATCATATGATTACGATAACTTAAATAATCATATTTCCCAATTGGAATATACTGCAATTTATAATATTTTCCATTAACTTCTTCCAATTTATCTATAAAATCACTTTTTACATTATATTCCCTAATTTCATCCAATGATAAATATTTATATTTTACCTTCTCCTTCTTATATTTTTTCATCCAATTCTTAAATACTTTCATCGCTTTACGCATTTCAGATGTTTGATTGGGATGATATCTGGCACGATTATACATTGTATTTACAACGTCAAATTGATACTTTGGACTTCTATATTTAATAATTTCAAGAGTATTTTTAGCTTTTCTTTCATCCTTAAATCCAGTCCCCCTCATAGTAGAATTAGGATGCTTATCGGAATATAATTCCATAAAATATATAACATTTTTTTACCAAAACAAACTATAATACTCATAATCTATTTTAGGCTCTTCTATTACACCGATCCTTTATATAACATCCACCCAAAGCCAAATCATTTCTTCTTCTTTCCTCATCAGGTAAATGATATTCTGAATAATTTTTATAAAACCATTGAAACCAAAGATTAGCATTTATATAATCAGCATACATTTCTGAATCTGGATGGTCGTAATTCATAAAATAACAATAACGATTTACAAACTTTTTATATAATTTATTATTCTCCCTTAATTTCTTCAAATTGATAGGATAATAACAATTTTCATAATAAATAAATACCTTATCTTTTTTGTAAAAATCAACTTTTACACCCTTGAAGATTTAAAATGAGACAAAATGATGTTCTTCAAGGTTTATCCATTTCAGGAAAATGTAAATTTTGAGTATGTTGCATCGTCAAATACAACTG
>Ga0194123_10007273_pt1 | contig 11096 bp, 8 predicted proteins | sample TA2MahsurfametaG_5_FD_155479 | JGI IMG/M metagenome (GOLD analysis project Ga0194123, IMG submission 155479) | Freshwater microbial communities from Lake Tanganyika, Tanzania - TA2015023 Mahale A surface | ecosystem: Environmental > Aquatic > Freshwater > Lake | place: Tanzania: Lake Tanganyika... | reverse complement strand
GGACTACACTCTGCTCTAGGTCAAGAACTAAGTGTTAGGCCCTTTAGCTCACTTAGTACCAACCGCGCCCTCTGCGCACGGTGGTTCTAAAGGAAGACCCGCTGATGATGAGAGACACCATCAGAGGAGCAGGAGGTAAAAAGTATGAGCGCAATAATTCTCACCGGTATTAGGCATGGGAAACATCAATTCACCCTGGAGTATCCAATAGTTGAAGGTAAGGAAATATGCATGGCCCACTGTCAGTGTGGTTATCAGGTGGAGATCCTTCACTTTAGGTCCTACGGAGGTGTTAAGTGCTTACAGAAGATGTGGGAGATGCATATTGGAACTTGGGTGGATCCAACAATGAGTTAAGAGTTAACGGAAGTAAGGTCTTACGCACTACTAATCACGCACGCTACCGCATCTAATAAGCCTAATAAACGTTTAATTATCGAATTAGGCTTCCGGCTGACTACCCGCGTTACTGCCTCGTTGCCACCTAAACTGGTCAACCTATTGGTTCTTTCGGTGAGCTCAATTACTGTTTGAGCCATGGCTATTTCACCTGACGGGCAGATTCAGGATCTCCACAAGCGACTTAGTCAGTATTACCTTGCCTGCTTAAGTCGATCAACCCGACCCGATGCTAAATTCTTTGCTCAAAGCAAGTTCACTCCGGACTTCGCGGAACTCGCATCAAACCCTTTCGTCTCTCCAGTGGAACTTACGGGTAATACTGCCGCAAGAAAAGTTATTGATTCCTCAAAAAGCAAGAGAGAAAAACAACTCTATGCGGGTCACATAATTTTTGCTGATTATCTTGAAAGTAAAAGTAGTGACTGGAAAGGATATTTACTATATCCGCTCTTTATCACCCCAATAGAGCAGGCCGGTGGATCAATAGATTGTACGGATAGTCCATTGTTTGTTAACCCTGAAGCACTTAAGAAGATACTTGGAGTGTCGTCTTCTAGTGAACTTCAAGAAGCTGTACTAGAACTAGAGGAAGAGTTGGGTCTAGGTGGTGCAGATGGGAAAGTTCAATCCATGGAAGATGTAATGGAGCATCTGCGCAAGAACTATGATTATTGGAATTGGATTGAAGAGCTTTCTGAAGCTGCAGCTGAAGACAGCAGAGAAAACCAATCACCACCCGCTTTTCCTCTAACTGATGTGAATAGAGTGGGTCTTTATATTCGCTCAGCGATTTTTATGTCGGAAAGGCCCAAGTACACGATGGGCCTTGAAACCGAACTGAGTGCGCTTTCCAATTTATCTGTCACCGAATTGGCGAACAGCTCTCTCTCTAAGTGGCTGGGTTATAGCGCTGGTTCGGCCACCTCTTTATCTGAGAATGCATTGATTGAACCAATTCCGCTCAATAGCGAGCAAAGAGACGCTGTGACAAGAGCTCTTACGCAACCTCTGACGGTAATAACGGGTCCACCCGGTACTGGCAAATCCCAAGTTGTTTCTTCCATATTGGTGAATGCTGCGATGCAAGGCACGACAGTGTTATTTTCATCAAAGAACAACAAAGCCGTTGATGTAGTGGAGACACGTGTTAATTCACTCGGCCAAAGGCCAATCCTATTAAGACTAGGCGCCCGAGATTTACAAGAACGGCTTTCAGACTATTTGACACGGATTGTGTCAATGAAAACTGAACCAGAAGATGTCAAGGAGTTCGAACGTGCTCAGAAGGAATACACGGACCTTTCCCTTGCCCTTAGTTCCGAGAGAAGAGAGATTAATTCGCTTTTAGCGCTTAGAAACGAAGTGGATGATCTCGAGGCACGATTAGAACCCATTCGCGAAAAAATTGGCGAAGATGTTTCAGCTGCGATACAAAGTCTTGATATTAGCACTATGCGTCTCACAGCCTCTGAACTCAATGAAGCTGTGAAGAAAAATACTCCAGGTAATCAAGGCTTTCTTGCAAATATATTTCCAGGAATAGGCAGAAAATCCCGTACCGCATTACTGTCAAAAGCTGGAACTTCTGTAGAAAAACATTTTGCAATATTTAAATATCAGGTTCCCACCCTGACTGCGGATATCGATGAATGGAAACTCTTGGCATCGAGTATTGAGTCAATTGTTCTAGGTATAGAACAGATTCCAAAATACAAAGCCAAATTGGAGCAACTTTCGACCGCGGAAGATTTAGGTATGCATGCACATAAAGTGACTACTTTGCAGGAACAAACAGCGATAAAGAGTATGAAGTTATGGCTGACCTGGTTGCGAACCATTCCAGAACGACTCTCACAGAATGATCGTAGAGAGCTGACCAAGTTTCAGTCCACAGTTACGATGCTAGCTCGGGCCTCAGATGGAAAGTCAACTGCTTCCCTTAAATCAGAACAGCAGAGATTATTTCCAACAGTTAGCAAATTCTTACCTTGTTGGGCGGTAACTTCATTGTCTATCAGAAATAGGGTTCCATTTAGTCCCGGTTTTTTTGATCTTGTAGTTATCGATGAAGCTAGTCAGTGTGATATCGCTTCTGCCCTGCCACTTTTAATGCGAGCAAAGCGAGCGGTCATAATCGGAGACCCCCTTCAGCTTCGGCACGTTGCAAATATCGACGCTTCAACAGATCGTATGTTGTTAGACCAAAATCAACTGATTGAGTCACTCGAGTGGTCGTACTCTTCACAATCTTTATTCGATCTAGCAACAGCAATCCGTGATGAAGATTCTATGATCACACTTAGAGACCACCATAGGTCAGATGCACAGATTATTGAATACTCAAATAAGCAATTTTATGACGGCCAACTTCGGGTCGCTACGAAGCATGAAAAATTGGTAAGACCTAAGAAAGACGGAGCTGCGATCAGATGGGTAGAGGTTAAAGGATCTTCTATCAGACCATCTCAAGGAAGCGTAACTTGTGCGCAGGAAGCAAAGAAGGTTGTCGAAGAAATAGAAAGAATGGCGGGCCAGGGGTACAAAGGAAGCATTGGCGTTGTGACTCCTTTTGCACCGCAAGCGCGAATGATTAGCGATTTATTGGCACAGCGAGATGATTTAACTGGGTTTTTGAGGTCTGCAGATATTTTAGTTGCTACAGCACATAGTTTTCAGGGAGACGAACGCGATGTAATTATTATGTCCCCAGCTTTACAAAGCGGAGCGCCAGATTCAGCCATTAAGTTTGTCTCCGGCCAAGCAAATCTATTTAATGTGGCTGTGACTCGAGCACGGGCTGCAATGATAGTTGTCGGAAATAGCGATGCAAAAGAGCTCAATAAAGTCCCTCATATTCAAGCCTTCGTAAAATATGTGGAGCAAATCGGCAAAGCATCTGAAAAGAAGATGACTGATGTAAACAAAGATTATGGACCAAAATTTCCTAGCGAGCGCCGCGACAATTTTGTTTCAGATTTCGAAATTAAACTCTATGAAGCACTTTATCAGGCAGACATAAAAACGACTCCTCAACTTTCAGTAGATCAATATCGTTTAGATCTTGGCCTAGTTGACGGTGATAGAAAACTTGATATTGAAGTCGACGGCGAGCTGTATCACCGACACTGGTCAGGTGAAAATGTACGAAGAGATATGTTGCGTAGCCAAAGGCTTATCGAGCTGGGCTGGGATGTTCAAAGATTTTGGGTGTATCAAATTAGAGATGACATTGATGGCTGCGTCCGCCGCGTAAAGAAATGGCTCAAGTAGTTAGTTCAGTCGACATCACGGTCTAGGGAGATTCTGAATGGCAGGAGAGGCAACAGGTCTAGCAATTTTTGCGATGCGCTCTGTTTTTGAAGAGATTAGAGGACCTGCTAGTTCCCGACTCTGGAGACCAGGTTTTTGCTGCACACTCATAGAGAAACACGTTCCCATGTGGGTTATAACACCCATGGGTTATGCCGCACACGATGAGCCTAAACACCTGGTTGTTGTTTGCAATGAAAATATTGAAGGTCCACTTGAAATGGATTTAATGCCAACAATGGCCTCAATTTTTGATCCGAGTAATTCTCAACTCAAATCTCAGGCAGATCGAGAAGGGCTAATTCACTCAAATGGTTCCAGTTGGTGGATTGCACCAGTCACTAGACACCTTGGCGTAAATGAAGAATATGAAGGTGAAGAGGTGATCGAGAGATATGAAGAAATTCAAACCGATTATCCATCAGGAAAGTTGTATGAGATAAGCTTCAAAATTGTTGCCGAAAGATGCAGAGTTACATCCGTAAGACTTCCGGATTCTTCGTTGAACCAGAATAATTCAGTCCTTTGGATGCGCTCTCTAGGAATTGATGTCGATGAGTTTTCGTTAGTAATTAGAGGATAAAACTCATTCACCTAACTATTGGCTGCAAATTTGGAACTTCTTTATCCCATTCCCCTCGAATGCCTGGAACCTGAGATTCCAAGTAATAGATCAGGAGATTACCGAGCCCAATTGAGGCATCCTCAACAATTTCAGTATCGCTACCACTTTTTCCCCGGTGAAGAGAATTTCCTCTTATTCGGTACCACGTGCGTAGCGCACTGGAGTCCTTTTTCGTGGAGATAGGGCCCCTTCGTACATCTCTAGAGTCACTTATTGAAACGTATGGAATTAAATTTAGGCTATTAGCCAACTTGAATGCCAACTTGTACGCATCGGAGTTAGCCATACTTTTAAGCAAGCTATTTATCTCTCCTTTCTCACCAGCAAATTGAGCGCCATGAGATAGAGACCAGATATGTTCAAGAATTGAGCTGAGGAGTAAAAAGTTTGAAATCTTCCTATTTTTCATTTTCCAATCATTTTCACCCTCAGCAAAGGAATTCGGCGTGAATTTGACAGTTTCTTGAATGTCTTGAATTAGAACTGGGAAACTTCTTGCTAGAAGTGGGTCTAGCTTGGTTGACCAACGCTTAATCCTCAATTTCTCAGGTCGGCCATAATCTGTTGCAACTCCCTGAAAGACTTTAGCCGCAACTTCTCCAGCGTTTTCGTCAATACACATGCAATCCGTGAGCTCAAAGTTAACGCCTTCAAATTTGATGATTTTCTCGTAAAAAACTGACGATGTTTCCGGCTTTGGTGTTAGAAGAAATCCTTCGACAAGATCTGTGTGACTTGATTTATCCACTAATGGCATCAAGTCCCGCATCATTAATGAATAGCCAGGCAATTTTGCCTGTTGCTGATGAGATACGAATTCAGCGATCTGCTGGTAAGCGATCTCCCCAGGCATAAGAGTTCCATAAACAAACAATGGCTTCCTGGAGTCTTCAATCCCAATTGGAATGTTCATTTCGCTCCATTTATCTTGTAGTCATACCCAAGGGCCTCCAGGTCAGAATCTTCAATCTCCCATGGAGATATAAAGCGGATCTTGCCACCGCTAGCTGATGGTGGCTCACTGCGATCAAGATCAATCTGGCTGACAACAATCAGTGCGTTGTTTGGGTGTTCCTGGCGGTGCAGGAGAACTTCATTCTTCGTAAGTACGACTTTCTCCCCAAGGGATATCGTTCCCTTTACTTCTATGTAGAAATCCAATCCGTTTAGTTTTGCAGCAATGTCATAAGAGTGGTTCTTTCCCACATCTTTGATGTTAGTGAAGCCCTTCTTCTCCAAGTGCTTCATAGCAACTTCAACAGCATGTTCTTCAATCACCTTTTTATGAGCCTGAGGTAATCGCGAGCGCCCTTGACGTCGAGGACCGGTTAAGTCGCGACCAGCAGCCTGCGCGATTGCTGCAACTGCCTCTTGATGTTCCGGGCTTTCGCTACCTGGAAAAGTTGCATCGGTTTCCTGCAGAAGATAAATCTTGGAGAGCAATCCGAGTAGAAACTCAACGTCACTCAGAATCTGCTCATCTGCAGGAATGTCCTCCTTTCGATATTCAAAGCCACACAAACTAGTGCGATCGTAGGCCTCGGCAAGATTTCCTTTAGCCTCCAGGTTTCGTGAGAACTTCAGCCGTGGATTCTTCACCTCATCAAGTTGTAGTTTCTCTCGTCCCCACTTCATGAGACCCTCTGCAACCTCAGGTGGTAGCGCCTTTTGGTATCGACGTTCAGTCGAATCTCCATCGTAAGTTGTACTTGCGTGCCCAAGGCTCAGGTAGCAATTTGATCCAGTCGCAGAGAATAAGAAAACTACGTACCAGCCCTTTGTCGCACTAGGGCTAAGTTCTTTCGACGCAAGCCGAACCCAAGGAATCTCAGCTTTGTTTCCGTCGCCGTCTTTACCTTGCACCCATAGATCCTCGATCGCGATCTCGTACTTGGATTTGAAGCGATCAAGATTTTCATTCAACGAGCCGGCAATCTCTTTGCGGATCAGGATCCCACGCCGCTGCATCGCGGGAGTGTTTTTGGAGGTGTATTGCCTTTGAAGCTCTAGGACCTCACGGATCTGGGTACTGATCATGAACTAAAGGTTACTGAGAGTAACCGACAAGTGGAAGAAAACTACAGAGAGTAACTCTTAGCCCAGGAATCCATCGCGTTTACAGGTATGGGTATCTTCAGCTAAATCATCCATATAGTTCATAAAATCTTGGATAAATTCCTCTTTAAATACGCGATGCTCTCCGATCTTTAGTGATTGAAGCACCTCCAGCTTCAGCAGTTCGTCGATGGTCTTAACATCCACGGCCAGGCAGAGCGCCGCCTGCTTCTTGGTGAGGTAAATAGCGTTTTCCATGTAGTTCCTTTCGAGGAGTGATTTAGATCTTCAATTTTCCCGTCAGGATTAGCCCCTGTCTCAGTGAACGCAAAACAATTTTTATGGGCAACTGCCCTGGTGAATAAAACTTATCCGTGCTAGCAACCGGGTATTCCAAACCTTGCAAGGTCTTATTACTACATAACAAGAGACATTATTTAGGGGCATAGGTGTAGTCGATGTACTCGCCAGTGCGGCGGCATTCATAAAACTCTTTTATCTGTTGTTGGGTAATAAACCGGCGAGCGCCCACCTTATTTCCGTGCAATTCCCCGCGTGAAAGCCAGGCATAGACAGTCGATGGTTTAACCCCAAGGACCTGGGCCAATTCAGTGGGGGTGTACGAAACTTGAGCGATCATCTTGCAAGGATCTCAAGGAATTTTGGATTTGTTTCAATGAACGCAAGAGAACTTTGCTATCTAATAAGACTATCGCACGCGAATGGGGTACTAGTACCCCATTGTAATAAATAGCCAAGGTACATACTGGCTATACCTACTATCACTTCATCTCTGTTTACTCTTACTACTCTCTATATCTCTGCAATTCGCCCCTTCTATAACCGCACCACCTCTTATCTATTAATAACAACAGATAATTAGTAACCGCACTTATCACTCATAACCTCTATATGCCTCCACACTGTACTGACACACATAGGGGGTATGTGTTATCAAGGTTTGCTCTTGGTTGTCTTTTAGAGGTTCCTCTAAAAGCGCGATTTCTGGCAAATTTCGGCGACCCCTAAAATACATATGACATCAAAAAAGTTAATGCAGCTGGTTTCGCCCTTAATTAGGTATTTACTATTTAAATACATCTAATAGGGCTACTGCCTAAGCCGCAGAAATCTGGCTGTCCGTAATACCTGGCGGCTAATAGGACTATTACTCGTTTAACCCCTACCCCCTTTAAATGCTGTTATTTCGCAGTAGTTTTCATTATTAGTGGTCATTCATTCGCAAATTTCTTTCGATGTTGGGCCATCCAGGTTAATCTTTAACCTATGTCTGCCAACTCAACCCCGGAAGAGCGTGCCCGGGTATTAATCGATGCCCAGCTCACTCAAGCTGGATGGTCGGTCCAAGATCGCAAGCAGATCGACCTGGTTAATCACACCGGAGTCGCGGTCAGGGAGACAATTCTTAAGAATGTGGCCGGGCGAGCTGATTATCTTCTCTACCTCAATCGCAAAATCGTCGGCGTAATTGAGGCAAAGCCTTCCGGCGTTACTCTTACAGAAGTTCAGTGGCAATCACATCGCTACTCAAAGGGTCTGGATAGAGATCAATCCAACAATGCGATCCTGCACCGCGATGAGCTCCCATTTATTTATGAGGCATCTGGAACTGAAACACACTTCACCAATCTTTATGATTCAGAACCTCGGGCTCGTCACATCTTTAACTTCCAAAAACCAGAGACCTTGGCACGCATCATCCGTGAATCTGAGAACCAAAAACATGCAACCTGGCGGGGAAGGGTTCATGAGTTGCCGTCCCTAGAAGGGTATGACCTTCGCCCAGCCTCTCACCGAGCTGTCCTTGCAATTGAAAAGTCACTGAAAGCAAATCAACACTCGCGCTCGCTGGTTCAGATGGCAACTGGTGCAGGTAAAACTCGCATGGCTGTCACTGAGTCCTATCGACTTCTGAAGCACGGAGGGTTTACCCGCGTCCTCTTTCTCGTCGATCGTAACAACCTTGGTGATCAAACGCTTCGCGAGTTCCGTGATTTCACCACCCCCGATGATGGAAGAAAGTTCACAGATCTATACAACGTCGATAAATTAACTGGCAGTGGAATGGTGGGATCTTCTGCAGTTGTCATCTCAACAATTCAACGAGTCTTCTCAGTTCTCAAAGGCAAGACAGTTACCGAAGATGATGATCCGAACATTGACGGTTATGTTCCTGATGCACCAGTTGAGGTTCAATACAACGCGGAGTTACCACCAGAAGCCTTCGACCTAGTGATAGTTGATGAATGCCATCGCTCTATTTATGGCCTATGGCGCGGGGTAATTGAATATTTCGATGCACACATTATTGGGCTTACCGCCACTCCTACCAAGCAAACACTTGGCTTCTTTCAGCAAAACTTAGTTTCGGAGTACACATTCCCGCAATCTGTGGCCGATAAAGTGAATGTGGATTTTGAGGTCTATCGGATTCGCACCAAGATCACTGAGCAGGGTGGCTTATTAGATGCCGGCACTGTTGTACCAGTTATGGATAAGCGCACCCGTGAGCAACGATTACTTGAGTTAGATGATGATGTCCCGTATACAGCAAGTGAATTAGACCGCAGCGTTGTCAGTAAGAGCCAGATTCGCACAGTTCTTGAAACTTACCGAGATCGCCTCTTTACTGAAATCTTCCCTGGAAGGCGGGTAGTTCCTAAGACTTTGATCTTTGCCAAAGACGATAATCATGCAGAAGAAATAGTCACTCAGGTTATGCAGGTATTCGGCAAAGGAAATGATTTTGCCGCAAAAATCACCTACAACTCAAAGGATCCAAAGAAGCTGCTCCAAGACTTTCGCAATTCTCCCACCTTACGTATTGCAGTCACAGTGGACATGATCGCAACAGGTACCGATGTAAAGCCGATCGAATGCGTCTTCTTTATGCGCGATGTTCGATCTGGCACCTACTTTGAGCAAATGAAGGGTCGAGGCGCTCGCAGTATGGATGATGCATCCTTTACTGCGCTCACTCCTGATGCCACACATAAGGAGCGCTTTGTGATCGTTGATGCAGTCGGTGTTACCGAGCATGAGTTTGTCGACGCAGCACCACTTGAGCGCTCAAAGACCGTTCCCCTAAAGACTCTTCTGGAAAAAGCAGCCACCTTCACCATAACCGCCGATGAAACGGCATCACTTGCTTCACGTCTTGCCCGATTAAGTCGTGAGTTAACCCCGAATGAAAATGCCGAACTCACAGAGATCGCTGGCACCCCACTTCAAGAGATTACTCAGCAATTAGTAAAGATCGCTGACCCAGATACGTTGGCGCAGATCATTGAAAATGCCCCTCTAGACAAAGAGGGCAAAAAAGATACTAAACGAGCGATGTCGGAATTTATCGAGCAAATAATTACGCCAATTGCCTCCAATCCACAACTTCGTCAGCGAATCCTAGAAATAAGACTCTCTCACGACTTAATCTTCGATGAGGGAAATAAAGATGAGCTACTCGATGCTCGCGGAGTTGTCGACAATTCAAAGGCTAAGAGCCTTGTTGAATCTTGGATTAAATACATCGAAGATAACAAGAACGAAATCACCGCAATCCAGATGCTTTACTCAAAACCTAAGAGCGTCAGCATCACCTACAAAGAGATCAAGGAGCTAGCCGAGCGCATCCGCAGGCCGCACCCAACTTGGACGGTTGATGTCATCTGGAATGCCTACCTGGCCCTTGAACCAACAAAGGTACGTAAGTCGGCGGTCCATACCACCACAGATTTGGTGTCACTCGTCAGGTTTACTCTTGGTCAAATGAACGAACTTGTGCCTTATGCTCAGTTAGTAGAAGAGCGTTACAAAGGATGGCTACTACAGCAAGAAAATATGGGTGTGAAATTTACCGATAATCAGAAGTGGTGGCTAGACCGTATTAAAGATGCAATCTCACAAAGCGCACACTTTGATGTTAAAGACTTAGATATGTCTCCCTTTACCGAGCGTGGTGGGTCTAGCGGAGTTGAACTAGCTTTAGGTAATTCCGTTATTCAAATAATCGAAAGCATGAATGTGGAACTCGCCTCATGACTGAACTACCAAACGATTGGAAGTGCTCGACCATCGGTGAAGTTGCGGAAATAGTTAGAGGTGTTACTTACTCTAAGGGTGACACGCTCTCCGCGACAGACATAGATGCAGTACCGCTACTCCGAGCAACTAATTTGGAAGTAGATTCAATTGATTTCAATGACATGGTGTACGTACCGAAGCGAGTAGTGAAGCCTCAACAAGTCCTGCAGGTGAATGATGTTTTCATGGCTGCATCAAGTGGCTCGATTTCCGTTGTTGGGAAGAGTGCGCAAGTAGTCAAGACAAACGGCGAGACATTTGGTGCATTTTGCTCGGTGATACGACCTAAGAATGTTCATCCAAAGTTTTTGGCATATTGGGTTCAAAGTCCAGAAATTCGAGACCATTGGTCCGCCACAGCAAAAGGCACAAACATCAATAATTTAAAGCCTAGTGACATTTCAGGAACCTATATCCCAATACCACCCATGAAAGACCAGCAAAAAATCGTTGAACTCCTCGAAGACCACCTATCGCGCTTAGATGCAGCGCTGGCTGAGGTAAAGCAAGCAAAAGTCAAGGCTGCACAGTTCCGTCGCTCGCTCTTGCAGGCTGCGTTTACTGGGAATCTGACTGGCGATGGAGCTGGCCTCATGACCACCCC
>Ga0194123_10007269_pt1 | contig 11099 bp, 10 predicted proteins | sample TA2MahsurfametaG_5_FD_155479 | JGI IMG/M metagenome (GOLD analysis project Ga0194123, IMG submission 155479) | Freshwater microbial communities from Lake Tanganyika, Tanzania - TA2015023 Mahale A surface | ecosystem: Environmental > Aquatic > Freshwater > Lake | place: Tanzania: Lake Tanganyika... | reverse complement strand
CAATATTTCATTATTTAATTTTTAATATTAATGATATAAAATTAAAAAACAATTTCAATTTTATATTTATGTCCCATTTTAAATCTTCAATGGTGTAAAAGCAGATTTTTTTTAAAAATTTTCAGGATTTCTTTGGAGAGTCCCATAAAAATTACCACAGTATCCATCATACGAACTCATGTAACCTTGAACATTGTTCGCACAAAACCTCTCAGCATGAACTTCAATATTTCCACCTTCTCTGTCATTGTGTAGCTCACCAGAAAAGCATGGGAACCTACCTGGTTTAAACGTGGCATCGCCAGTAAAGTAAAGCCCATTGATATCAAGTGTTATCAAAACCATCATTTTATTATATATAATAAAATTATTTTAAATAAAAAAAATCAAATTTTACTGTATGCATCTGAATTGACTAAACTTATTCCGATTATATTTGGAATGGAACAGTGGGATACGTTGTCATTACACCTTTGGAGATTATAAACGCCGATTTTATTAGGCAAAAAAAATAAGAAATATAAAAAAGACTATGAAAAAATAAAAAATGATTGTTTATTATTTTTTGAGTTTCTCTCGTTTGATAAGTTCAAGTTTGCAAAAAGGAGGATGGGTTTTGATTTCTTATGACATTATGAATGAAGGGTCGCCTGTGATTTCGCGCAAAACATGGTCAATGTATGCCCGTTCAACGGCATCCGCTTCATAGTAGTTCCAGTAACAGTCTTGAAGATGCATATCAGTATAGGGTCTATTGCCATGAGCGACCACGTTTGTAAAATGTGTCATGGTGCATCCGACCACGTCTTCGGGATACTTATTTTTGACAAACGTACCCTTGTATTTCAGGTATGCGTATTCTGGTCGTGTTTCTTGAATCAGATACATTTTGCCAGGTGTAAGGTCAGTTGGATGAATGAGTTGAAGAGGTCGCATGAGTTGGATGTGTTTATTACATGGTTTTATCTGATTTGGTTCAATTTTTATTGAAATTATTTCAAGTAACACATAATATTAATTATTTTTTGTAAAGTCCAACAAGGTATTTTTCAAAAAAAACAAACCTCTCAATTCAAAAATATTTTGTAAAGTCCAACGAGAGGTTCCATCCATCTCCTGCTCTACCTTACTGACTTTTCAAAAACAACCACAGAATAATAATCAGCCACCCGATATATGGTCACGCTGATACAATGTGCCAAAATGTGTTTCCATATGTGCTTTTGGAAACATAGGAAATCGTACATGTCCAAGTCGCGACCTGCCAAAAATAGATTTTGAAAACGCATTTTTTTTCACGCTGTGACTGACCCCCATTTTCCTCCTAACGAACGATTAAACACATTACGATAAATGATGTAATCTTTGCAGTGTTCACGCCATAAATTGAGACCATAACCTGACACCATAAAACGCGATTTACGCATATTAGGGTTCTATGATACATGATATATGGTAATAAATTATCGAAATGTCCAAAACTAGACTTTTGTATTTTTCAAAAAAGGGCGTTTTTGGAGGGCCGCCCCGTTCAGTTCTATCAAACCGGCCTTTTTCGGGCCTCCAAAAAGCGTGTTTTTTTGTTCCAACGGCTGACACTGACTTGGAAACAAAAAAAGCACATTGCACACATCACATTGAATATGGTAACACGTCGGTCCTAGTTCATTCAAATGTTCAATTTGTCGTGTCATTACATCCCATCCTCAAAAAATTGAAATAAGTAATTGACTTATTGATTGACAGTAAGAACTATCAAACAACAAGAAGCCGTCATCATTACAATGAATCTCTTTATTCTTTCCATGAACTTCCGTGAATGTGCCGAAGCAATGTTCGACAAACATGTATCCAAAATGATTCTCGAAGCAGTTCAAATGTTATGTGCTACCAAACAGCTACTTGATCCGGAAGAAATACATGATCCGCCCCTATACAAAGTGTGCCATAAGAATCATCCAGTTACAATTTGGATGCGCCAATCTCTTGACAACTACATGTGGACTCTTGATATGATTGAAGCCATGCATACCGAATGGAAGTTCAGGTATAACCACCCCGAAGAAAAACAACACCGCTCCTACATTGTTGCTCAATACCTCCGCACACATGCCCCGCATCCAGATAAGTTTCCTTCACGCGGTATAACCACGTTTGCCCTTGCAATGCCAGACCAATACAAAGTACCAGAAGACCCAGTCGAATCGTACCGCAGATATTACCAATCCCCTGATAAACAAAAGATCGCGACATGGAAACGCCGCAATCCGCCAGAATGGTATACTGTCGCGGCAAAGGCATAAACACGTTTCCTTTGTTGGAAACATCATTTCGCACAAAATACATCTAACCCCATTTATCCATAAAGCTTCGTATCAGTATCAGTAAAAGTAATCTCCTTCAAAAAACTATCGGTATCCAAAAACGTAGAAATATGTTCCTCATATTTGTCGCGATGCCGAAACAAAAAGTTAACAATCGCCGACATCGGTATTTTTTTACCTTGTATATAGTTATAAAACCTCGCAAACTCGGTAGCCATTTCATCATCCGTTACATATTTTTTCTCAAACATCACACAAAACATCTTCATAATATCCTTCTTCTTTGGATGATTAATTTGTAACACCATATCCATGCGTCCCTGTCGCATAATTGCACTATCCAACAACTCCGGATGATTCGTTGTTATAATTGTAATTAACCCACTTCGATACAATACACCGTCTAGCACGTTGAGTAAGTTGCTAAAGTTGAACATTGATGATTTTGATGCATCACGCTGATGAAACAAACAGTCAATATCCTCAATAAGCAACACGGTTTCACTATGCATTCCTGCAAATAAACTAGTTAATGTACTATTATCCATATCATGATTCACTGCTAGAATCGCAATATTATGTTTGATTTCATTGCAGATCGCCTTTACTAAACTGGTTTTACCACTTCCTGGAATACCCGTAAGCAAGTAATTCTTCTTATGCGGAATACCAAACGTATTATATTCATCTTCCGACTTTAAGAAATGGGTTATGTCATTCAGTAAACCGTATTTAACTGAATCATCCATATAAATCGTATCAAGCTTTCTTGGCGGGATTTTTCCATATGTAAGCCATTCACCGTACTTGTTCGGAACATATATTGTCATCGTATCGGTTGAACGATGTGTGCGTTTGAACACTTCTTTTACTTCGGTCATTAACTTATCAATCACCTGACATGATTCACATTTTAGAATCATTTTCCGAGGAACAATGACACCTCTACATGAGTCAATCGGAGTGCCGATCTCTGATACCTCAATTCTAATATCAGTGTCATTATATTTGAATATATAATTTCCAATTCCAATCGATATATTATCACACACCTTGTGTTTAGATGATATGATATGATGCTCACATATATCGAATGTAATCTCTTTATTCTCTTCAACAGGCCGTAAATTGTTGATATTTATTGAAAAATAAACAGAAAGTGCATCTCTATCATAATTTTGGGAAACTAAAAAGGTATAGTTACCTTGTTCCATTTTATTCGGAAAGAACTGTTCATTCTCTGTCGGTTCTGATTTAACGGTATGTATAATACTCTTTATTTCATCTTTTATCTCATTTATCATAGTTAATGACGTGGTTATTTCGTCGGGTGTCCGAGAACCGTAACTTCTCTCTGTCATTATGTCTAGTTATAATATCATGTTTTACTCTATATTGTTTTGAAATTATATAATCGTGTGACCCGAATATTTTACTTGTGTAAACAAGCTTAAAATGATGCGTTCTATAATAAGTATCCGAACATTAAGAAAAAACATTCGATAATTATTCATGGCAAGTATTGAAGTCGCATCGTTTCACGACAACAATGCATTATTTTCAAAATATCCGTCGGTAGCGTCAAACCATTCGATTTATAGTACTCAAAATGAACTTCTTCTTCACAATTTGTTGAAGTTTTACAATGAAAATGAAAACATGGACCAAATGTTGAAAATTATTAACGGAGAATCTCAAATCTCTCTTCGTATTATTGATTGGTTTGTGACAAACTATGCAAAGAAGCATGATACTGTATATAATATTCAGAATACATCATCTTCTGCGTCGGCAATCCAAGATGTTTCTGATGGTCACCCATCAAAGTGTGGAAAACGCTTCAAGGTATATGTTGATTACAAGTTGAAACTTAAGGCGTATTCTAAACGTAGGTTTGACCCATTTTGTAGGTGGGAGAGAATATCCGTTCCTTATAAGAATGGCAACTTTATTCAGACCACTCTTGGTCAGTTAAACTTTTTCAAATGGGCGCTTGAAAATGATGTAATTCGATATATTAAGGAGAATTATTCCGACGTGGAAAATGATATGAATACGCGGAATAACACATCTAAGCGAAATGCAAAACAGTCGAGTACTGCATCATCCACTAGTTCAGTAGATAGTATTGGTTCTTATTCAAGTATCTCAAGTACATCAAGTACATGTAGTGATGGAAACTCGATTACAAGTAATGGTAGTAGTGTGGGAAGCGGAGGAAGCGGAGGAAGTAGTGACAACAAAACACGTAAAAAACGCGAAGAACTTTCGTCATCTGCAATGAAAGGAATAAAGAAGGAACGTGTTAATATTGTACTCACTTTTAATTAGTATGTTATATGAAGTAACTAGCTACGCGTAAAATACTACAATATAAATTATGCTTATTTTGTAATAATTTATATTCACGATAACATGGGAAATGAGTTATCAAATATTCAAAAAGCAAATTATGAAGATGTACAATACCTTATAAATGAAAAACAACCATTTTTAATAATAAATACGATGGCTGCTAACTTACAAACATGTGTTATACAAAATACAGTTCCCATAAAAGATGAAGAACGGGTCATGAATGACCTCATTACAACATCGCGAGACATAAAGATAATTATATATGGAAAAAATGCGAATGATCAAACCATCTATCAGAAATACGAACAACTATGTAAAATCGGATTTTCGGATGTATATGTCTATATTGGCGGCATGTTCGAATGGCTCATGCTACAAGAGATTTATGGGGCTGATCTCTTTCCAACCAAAGGAAGAGAGATTGATATATTGAAATATAAGCCTGATGCAGCGTTTTCCAAATCAGGACCGAGTCTATATTATTTGAATCAACGCGATAGTAATAATGGCGTTGGCGACAATGATGCACCAACATCATTCTTTTCACGGTTCATTATGAATTAACATAGGTAATAACTAGTAGTACATGTTTTGTAGAATCAAGCCCACATACTTGTATAATATCGCAACATCAGTTTATTGTAGTTAAACATTCCAGAAATATGCTTCTCTTTAAATAGGGTTACAGTTTCCACCAAGAGTTCATTTGTTATTTGCGACCATTCATCAACAATTAATACCGGCAGTCCTTCAAACATTGAATCAAACACGTGTCCGCGTATAATTGGAATTGCACCAAGACATAATGCCTCCCATGTTCGATGACAATCCATGCCGTTTCCATAGGGAGATAACACAAATGCATACTCGGTCATCATATTCCATGTTTTCGTCCGTGGAACAAAATCGGACACTGCATAAACTAACTCAGGGGGAATCGTTTTCTTGGCGGTCTCTCTCTCTCCATGACGGTCATACACCAAATGTGCATTCGAAAATATTTTGATGGTTCGTTCATAGAATGGCTGCATTTTCTGCATAATTCGAACCATCGTTAATTCTTGTCCCAACGGACTCGTATCAACATCATCCGGCGTACACCATCGGTGGTTGGGACAATTTGAAACAGTATGATAATCTAACCCGATGGGTAACTGCACCAATTTATTATGTAGAATCGTGTCATTTCGTTGGCGATCGCTATGTATATTCATAACCTGAGACATACAATCCGGTAAAAAAAGGTTTTGGGCAAACCATTTCCTCAAGAATGGAGACTCGATTAATGTATTAAACTCATCCTCATGAATCGCTTCACGATATATCGATAAATCCGAGTCGCCAGTGACAAGTATAAATGGAACATGTATGTTTGGGAGAATTGCGGTAATAAATGCCCTAAGAGCCTCGCTACAAACATATATTGGAATATATCGACGCTTAGTTGATAATACGAAATTATAATATTTGTTGTCTTGGTTGCTGATAAAGTCGAATAAGTACAAGAGGTCATTAGGACAACTTGACTTGGGAGAATAAGAACGTACATAACATGACTTTAATAACCCGCGACTTGACACATAGCGGCAACATGTTTCATCGTCACTCATGCTATATAAATATAAATATCAATACATATATCATAAAAAAATCTTTAGTTTGTTTTACATGATATTTTGATTATGCTTTGTTTGCTTCGTTTTACTTTTGCGCCTGTTCCGCCATAAGTTCATTGATAAACGCAAAGATTCGTTTCATGCGGTCATCAAAGTGGTCATCATCGGTAAGTGCATCCTTGTCCGCTTCCAAATATAATACTCTCTTTCCTTCATTACAAATCCATCGGTCATGATATAAGTGACACCTGTTAATATATTCCGGGTCGATTGTTTCACCGGGTCGCGCACGTTTCTCAATTCTCTCTATACATGTCGCCGGTTGTGCGCGAATATAAACAATACCCTCAACTGGCAAATCATCCAAGAACTCATTGAACCATTTATTGTAGATGATAAACTCATCGTGTTCAATATCTCCGGAGTCGTATAACATCTTTGCAAATACATTTCTATCTGTTTCTACACTTCGTTCTGTGACAATAACCTTTACTTTTGGGTTTCGGGCGGCACGCCTAAGTAATGCAAGACGAGAGATATATGCCATCATCTGAAACCGAAATGCGAACTTTTTTGTATTTTTATACAGGTTCTCGAGAATATGCGTCCCTTCATGATCAAATACAGTTAACCATTCATCGACTGGTTCTTGGACGAAACAAATCTCTTCGTCTGCGACTGTGGTGTTATTTGATGTAATACTCTTATAATATTCCTTATACTTTTCAAGAGTGGTTGATTTACCTGAACCGATGTTACCATCGAAACTTACGATAATTGGAAAACGACGACATGATTCCATATCCATTGTTATATGTATGTAACTTCAATATAAAGTTGGGGGTACTGTATTCTTTATTATTATTATTTTATTTCAATTTTTACATGAAATATATATTCACATGAAATATATATTCACATATATATGTATATACCACCGTTGTGAACGAACGTATAAATGATATCGAGTCATTCCAGGTCAACCAAAAAACGCAGGAGTACATATGCACCTCTTGTACCTACATGTGGCTACGTACCTAAATCACAAAGAACATTCAAGAGAGCGATCTATCAATATTCGGATCCAGTGAAAGCACAAAAAATGGCGTATAAGTATCTAGGGAAAAGTGCAAAGATATATCCTGCGACGAATGATGAAAAGAAATACAGAATATGCGATCCGGTTCATCATAAATGGATTCATTTCGGTCAAATGGGATATGAAGACTATACACGACACAAAAATAAAACACGTCGCCACAATTACCTAACACGAACTGCAGGAATGAGAGGTAACTGGAAGTCAAATAAGTACTCGGCGAATAATTTAAGCCGCAATATATTATGGTAATAGACCATCATCTCTTTTTTATATACCGCTGCGTCGGGGCGACTCGGCTCTTGTAACCCAATATTATCATAGTAAAATTGAAATAAAGAATATTTATTATGATAGATAGCATCTTATTGCAGTACTGCAGCATCGTATTATCTGAATGACTACAACACTTCTCCAAACCAAACTGACATCCGACGAATGGAATAGTATCGAAATACCCGAATCCGCGGAAGAAGTAGAGATTCTTACTCTAATTATAAAAGGATTTCACAACGTGAATCTTATATATAACAACTCAAAGTCGATCAGCTCTATTCTTAAAATAACTAGTTCAGAAGAAATGGATAACCATCTCTACATGCTCTACTTTAAAAACGACATAAATAAACTCATCCAAAAGTACAAACTCTCCATCCCTCCCATCACGAAGTCTAAAAAGGAAATCAAAAAAATCGACAAAATGCGTATATTAAATATGCATTCACAGTTAAAAGAAGATACCATAAAAACGTTCGATCACGTGATACTTGAACTTATCACGAATACAGTAGAACACAAAAACAACCAATACCCGACAAATGCATCTTCTACTGTAAAGTCTATGTGGATGTACTATTATTATTCGCTAACTATTTTACTGGGGTATCACGTCGAACAATGCAATCGGTTTATTGGCGATATTGCGAAATACATCATCAAGTTATATGAACCAGACGTGGATATTTCCAAGTTTATAAACATGTCATACGATTTCGTGGAGCGAAATAAATATGTATTTACGTATGCCGACAAGCAATTATATGAACACCAAAAAGAGTTGTTTACTTTATGTAAACGTCCTGAACCGAAACTTATTCTATATACTGCCCCAACTGGTACAGGAAAAACATTGTCTCCTCTCGGATTATCGGAACAGTTTCGCGTTATTTTCGTATGTGCCGCTCGACACGTGGGTCTCGCTCTTGCAAAAGCAGCAGTAAACGTGAATAAAAAAATCGCCTTTGCATTCGGATGTGGTTCAGTAGAAGATGTTCGACTTCACTACTTCGCTGTAAAAGAAGCAATTCGCGATAAAAACAACGGTAGGATTCGTAAAGTTGATAATAGTGTGGGCGATGACGTTGAAATCATGATTTGTGATATTCGCTCATACCTTATTGCGATGAACTATATGAACGCATTCAATACTGTGAATCGAATTATCACTTACTGGGATGAACCGACTATATCACTCGATTATGCTGAACACCCTCTTCATGAAATTATTCACTCAAATTGGAGCAAGAACATTATACCGAATATTGTACTCTCTTCAGCGACTCTTCCGAGAGAACATGAAATCGCGCAGGTTCTGGCTGACTTTAAGGAGAAGTTTTCATCCGGGCAAGTACATAGTATTGTTAGTCATGACTTCAAAAAGTCGATTCCAATTATTAATCAGGGCGGATATGTTGAATTGCCGCATTTTATGTTTGGGAATAATTACGACGCTGTAATAGAATGCGCACAACACTGCGAGACATATCGCACACTCATGCGATACTTTGATTTGAAGGAAATTGTCCGTTTTATCAAGTATGTCAGTGAGACGAAATATTGTTCTACTACTGACAGCGAAGAAACAACGATTTATACATCACCGAGATACGCGGTTGACATGTACTTCTCCGATTTATCTCAAGTCACAATGACTAGTTTGAAAGAGTACTACCTTACCCTTCTACAAAATATTCGACCGGAATGCTGGACATTATTGGTCGAAAACTTGACATCTACGCGTAAACAGGTGTATGCATCGGTTGTTCACATTACCACGTCTGATGCGCATACTCTTACTGATGGTCCTACGATATTCCTTGTTCAAGATGTTGATAAAATCGCGAAGTATGCTCTGCAAATAGCGAAGATTCCGCCGGTTGTAATGGATGATATATTAAAGACGATTGAATATAATACCCAATTATACGAGGAGATTGAAGATCTCGAAAAAAAGATCAAGGATATCGAAGGGAAATTGAATGATGATGGCGACGATAAAGATAAAAAGGAGCGGAAGTTTTCGTCAAATACCCGCATAAATCCGGAGACAGAGAGGTATATTATTCGCGTGGAAGAGTTGAAGAAGATGGTAAAATATACGGCACTACATGATTTGTTTGTACCAAACCGATTCGAACATCTCCGAACATGGACATCGAAAAAGGCAGTAACGAATGAGTTTACATCCCGCGTCGATGATAACTATGTTGAGAAAATCATGCTGCTGAATGTAGATACATGCTGGAAACTCTTGCTTCTCATGGGTATTGGGGCAATCACGAATCATACAGACCCCAAATATACGGATGTCATGAAGTCTCTTGCATCACAACAAAAACTGTATATGATCATAACTTCAACTGATTATATTTATGGAACAAATTACCAGTTCTGTCATGGGTATATCGGTAAAGATCTAGGTGAAATGACGCAAGAGAAGGCGATTCAAGCAATGGGACGTGTTGGCAGAAACTCAATACAGCAAGACTACACAATTCGTGTAAGAGATGATGCGATTATTCGAAAGTTGTTTATGACATCGGCACTGTCAGTGAAACCAGAGGTGGCTGCAATGAATCGACTATTTGTAACTGACCATGACTAATATATTATATTATAGTATATACATACACATACATATATACACAAGTCACAACATCTACGTAATCCATCATGAAACGAGCACTACTTATTGGAATAAATTATGTTGGTACATCAAGTGAACTCTACGGATGCATCAACGACATAAAAAACGTTTTTTATTTTCTTACGAAGTATCGCAATTACCCTTCCGCAAATATGAAGATACTGAGTGATGATGGAGAGGGGACAGTACCAAGCAAACAGAATATTATCGCGGCAATTGACGTGCTTGTTTCAGGCGTAAAGGCGGGAGATGAACTTTTCTTCCATTATTCCGGGCATGGTTCTCTCGTTCGAGATAGAAATGGCGATGAAATAACTGGCGCAGATTCCTGTCTTTGTCCGGTCGACTATGCTACAGCAGGATTTATTATCGATGATGAGATTCGTAGTCGTCTGATTAATAAGATCCCGGCGGGTGCCAAGCTATATATTATTCTTGACTGCTGTCACAATGGAACTGGCTGTGATATTCGATATCGGTATGATGACAATAGTGTATATAATCCTCGCAATAAGTCATGGCTTAAGATGCAACGGATGGCACAGCTTAACTATCCAGTAACCGCGGGGGATGTATATATGATAAGTGGCTGCCGCGACGACCAGACTTCAGCAGACACGGTGTTTGATGATAAAGCGGCAGGGGCATTGACATACTTTGCGGTGAATCTGTTACGTACAAATCCTCTTGCAACATATTCATGGAGTCAATATTTGAGAGATTTGAGATATTATCTTCGAACATATGGATACACGCAAGTACCGCAAATCATGTCA
>Ga0194123_10007266_pt1 | contig 11102 bp, 10 predicted proteins | sample TA2MahsurfametaG_5_FD_155479 | JGI IMG/M metagenome (GOLD analysis project Ga0194123, IMG submission 155479) | Freshwater microbial communities from Lake Tanganyika, Tanzania - TA2015023 Mahale A surface | ecosystem: Environmental > Aquatic > Freshwater > Lake | place: Tanzania: Lake Tanganyika... | reverse complement strand
ACTAAGGCGATGTTTACAATGCTGATCTCGTTGAGAAATCGATCCTTGGCATCACGACTGAAGTTGCATCTCGTGGTTACGCATTCTCGCAAGTGCGTCCGCGAGGCGATCGGGATATGTTGAGTTCAACGATTAAACTCTCTTTCGTTGTTGAAGAGGGCCCACGTGTTTACATTGAGCGTATCAATGTTCGCGGCAATACGCGTACGCGCGATTATGTGATCCGTCGAGAATTCGATATCGGCGAAGGCGATGCTTATAACAAGGTGATTATTGATCGTACTGAACGCCGGTTGAAGAATCTTGGTTTCTTTAAGTCAGTGCGTATTTCGAATGAACCGGGTTCAACACCTGATCGCGTGATCATTAACGTCGATGTTGAAGATCAATCGACAGGTCAGTTTTCAGTCGGTGGTGGTTATTCCACGACTGAAGGGATTCTTGCTGAAGTCGGGATTCAAGAGTCGAATCTTCAAGGGCGTGGGCAATATGCTCGTTTAAGAGGATCGACAGGCCAATGGTCGAAGGGTGTCGAGCTTAATTTTACCGAGCCTTATTTCCTTGAGCGGCGTTTGCAGGGCGGCTTCGATCTTTATTCGAAGGAAAGCGATAATAGCCGCTTCGCCTATTATTCGAATGTTAAAACAGGTGCCACCTTAAGAATTGGTGTTCCGCTGACCGAAGAGTTCACGGTGATTGGTCGTTATTCGCTTTATAATAATAACATCAAGGTAACTGACTCAACCAATGTTTCGTCTGCAATCTCCGCTTCTGAGGGACAGAATCTAACTTCAGCGGTTGGTTATACGCTTGAATATAACACGCTGGATAATACTATTAATCCGCGCAATGGTCTGCTCTCCAATTTGAAACAGGATGCTGCTGGACTAGGCGGTGACTCGCGTTACCTGAAAACCACAACGGATGTTAAAGTCTATCGCGAGTTGAACGATACATTTGTCGGTATGATCCGCGGTCAAGCGGGTTATATTTATGGCAGCGACTTGCGCGTTATTGATAACTTCTTCCTGGGGCCAGATCTTGTTCGTGGATTCTCATTATCGGGTATCGGCCCACGCGATGGCGGTAGGGGCGATTCTGGTCGAAATGGCCTTGGTGGCACAACCTATTGGGGCACATCGGCTGAGGTAACGTTCCCTCTTTTCGGTTTACCGCGTGAAGCCGGGATTAAAGGTGCAGTATACGCCGATGCTGGCTCTGTGTTCGGTTATTCGTCACCTGCGAGCTTGACCATTGTTGGCAATGATCAGTCGGTGCGTACTTCGGTGGGCACCGGTCTACTTTGGTCGTCGCCCATCGGACCGATCCGTCTTGATTTTGCTGTTCCAATCACGAAGAACGATTATGACCAGGTACAGAATTTCCGCTTCACGGCAGGGTCTGTGTTCTAAATTCGTTAGAGCGAGTGGATCGCCGTTCGTGTCGGGCTGAGTAGGGTCTGACGTGGCAGAATTTTTTCGTTCATCACCGAAGAGCGTCGCGGATCTCGCGGTGCTTCTTTCTTTGGACCTTGGTGCGGGCATTGATAGAACGCGTGTGATGACGGGTGTTGCGGCCCTTGATCGGGCAGGCCCGGATGATGTGACATTTTTAGAGAATACGATTTACAAAGATGCGCTCTCAAAAACCAAAGCCGGCGTCGCATTAGTTGTAGCGCCTTTTGCTTCTTATGTACCTCACGCAACGATTGCGCTGGTCGTGCCGCATCCCCACGCCGCTTTTGCGTTGGTAGCGACGGCACTCTACCCCACAGCTACACATCCCGGTTTAATTTTCGGTCAAAATGGTATTTCTGCGGGCGCTTCCGTTCATGCGGAAGCGCGCCTTGAACAAAATGTTTCACTTGATCCAGGTGTCGTGATTGGCCCGGGTGCAGAAGTTGGCAGCGGCACAACAATCGCTGCGAATTCTGTGATCGGTCCTCACGTTCGCATTGGACGGAATTGTCATATTGGGTCGAATGTAACCATTCTCTCCGCTTTGGTTGGTAACGATGTAATCATTCATTCAGGCACGGCGATTGGTCAGGATGGTTTTGGCTTTGCGATTGGGCGGCACGGTCACACAAAGGTTCCACAGATCGGCCGAGTTATCGTTCAGGATCGCGTTGAGCTTGGAGCTAATGTTACGATTGATCGTGGTGGCGTTCGTGACACGATCATTGGTGAAGGTTCAAAGCTCGATAATATGGTGCATATCGCCCATAATGTTGTGATGGGTCGGCATTGCTTGATTGCAGGCCAGGTTGGCATTGCTGGAAGTAGTGACATTGGCGACTTCGTTGTGATGGGTGGTCAGGTGGGCATTACGGGTCACGCAAAAATCGGTTCGGGAACACAAATTGCCGGGGGCAGCGCTGTGATTTCGGATCTTGATGCGGGGTCGAAAGTTGGTGGCTACCCTGCACGCCCGATTAAAACATGGTTTCGCGAAGTTGCAGCAATGGCGCGACATGCCCGTCAGACACGCGGTGGACAAAAGACCGATCCGACTGACAAAGAGTGAGTCAAAGAATAAAAATTTAGGAGCAGTCAAAAATGACGGATGAAGCAAAAAAGGAATTGGGCACTGCGGATATTTTACGCATCCTCGAATTATTGCCGCATCGTTATCCGTTTCTCCTCGTCGATAAAATCATCGAAATAAATGGCGATGAATCTTGTATCGGCATTAAGAATGTCACTTTCAACGAGCCACAATTTAATGGCCATTTCCCGGGTCGTCCTGTGATGCCAGGCGTCATGCTGATCGAGGGTATGGCGCAAACAGCGGGGGCGCTTTGTGTCGCGTCAAAGGGCGATAAAGCGCCAAAGATTGTTTACTTCATGACAATTGATAATGCGAAATTCAGAAAGCCTGTCGGGCCGGGTGATGTCGTTGAATATCATCTGACAAAAATGAAACAGCGAGCAAATATGTGGTGGTTTAGAGGTGAGGCGAAAGTTGCTGGCCAAATCGCTTGCGAAGCTGAAATCAGCGCGATGCTTGTAAGCTGAGGTTGATAATGTCAGTTGAAACTCAAATTCATACACTGGCCGTTGTTGATCCATCAGCCAAGCTCGGTGTTGGTATAAAAATTGGTCCCTTTTGCACTATTGGTCCTCATGTTGAATTGGGCGATCGCTCAGAATTGATCAGTCATGTGTCGCTTTCGGGGCGTACTAAAATCGGAACCGAAGCGAAGATTTTTCCCTTCGCTTCAATTGGTCACATACCGCAGGATTTAAAATTTCGGGGTGAAGAGTCTGTACTTAAAATCGGTTCGCATTGCTTGATCCGTGAAGGCGTCACCATGAATCCGGGAACCGAAGGGGGTGGTCTCGTCACACGCATCGGTGATCATTCAACTTTTCTTGCGAATTCTCACGTTGCGCATGACTGTCATGTTGGCAATCACGTGATTTTTTCCAACAATGTGATGCTTGCTGGACATTGCCAGGTTGGTGATTACGCGATTTTAGGTGGTGGCGCCGCGGTCCATCAATTCTGTCGTATCGGTGCTCATGCCTTTATCGGTGGATTATCTGGTGTTGAAAATGATGTCATTCCCTATGGCATCGCACTGGGCAATCGCGCGCATCTTGCGGGTTTGAATATGGTTGGATTAAAACGCCGCGGATTTTCGCGGGAAGCGATACAAGAAATTCGCCGCGCCTATCGTTTACTCTTTGCGGAAGAAGGCACGCTGCAAGAACGCATTGAAGATGTTGCGAGTGATTTTGCCGCTGATACCATTGTTTCGGAAATTCTTGAATTTCTACGTGGATCGGGCAACCGATCGATTTGCACACCACGCGATTCAAAGGAAGGGTGATCGTGTCGGATCATTCCGACATCGCTTTGATTGCCGGTAGCGGCGCTTTTCCTTTTGAAATAGCCCATGCGCTGAAAGACGCCAAGCAAAAGCCCTTCATCATTTGTTTGCGTGGGTTTGTCGGACGCGATGAGGCCTTGCATGAGTTTGATCATGCTTTCGCCGATATGCTCGATCCACAAAAAATCCTGTCACTTCTTCGTGAAAGGAATATCAAACGGATCATTTTGGGTGGCGGTGTTTCGCGTCCAGGCCCGATGTCGTTGCTTTCAATCTATAGTTTTTTTCGCAATCGAGAAGAGCTTCGGCGCATTGTGAGTGGCGGTGATGATCGCATCTTACGAGGCGTTATTCGTCTGATCGAAGATAATGGGTTTTTCGTTGTAGGAATTGATGAAGCCGCACCGCAACTTTTAGCACCCGAAGGATTGATTGGTTCTGTTGCTGAAACCAAAACTGCAGCGTCCGATATTGTCATAGCTCTCGAATTTTTGCGTAAGATTAGCCCTTATGATGTGGGGCAGGGTGTTGTGATTGCTGAAGGTCGCGTGCTTGCGATGGAAGGGCCAGAAGGCACCGACGCAATGCTTGAACGCGTTCGCCTCATGCAGAAAAATCGTCGCGTCATTCTTGAGAATAAATGCGCCATTCTCGTGAAAGCCCCAAAAAAAGGGCAAGATCATCGTATCGATTTGCCTGCGATTGGCCCCCGTACGATCAAAGTTGCCAATCAGGCTGGCCTTGGCGGGATTGCTATAGCTGCAAATGAAGTCATCATTCTCTTACGTTCGCAGACTGTTCAAGCAGCGGATCGCGCAGGCTTGTTTTTGATAGGTGTGCCTCGCTGATGACTGGCGCTCGTCCTTACCTGAAAATTGGCGTGGTCGTCGGAGAGGTATCGGGCGATGCGTTAGGCGCTAAACTTCTTCCGACGCTTCGTGAGTGTTTTTCAAACTATGACCTTGATTTTGTCGGAACCGCCGGCCCTCTGCTTCATGTGCAAGGAATGAAATCATTTTTCCCACTGGCCGATATTGCGGTGATGGGCATTGTTCCTGTCATCAAGCGATTGCCTTCTTTACTCCGTAGTATTCAAGAGACGGCAGATCGTTTGATCGCGGAAAAAATTGATTGTTTGATTATAATCGACAGTCCCGACTACACCCATCGCGTCGCGCGCAAAGTCAAAGATTCTTTACCGCATATTCCGATCATAAATTATGTGAGCCCGTCAGTATGGGCTTGGCGTCCGGGTCGTGCGAAAGCGATGCGTCACTATATTGACCATGTGTTGGCGTTATTGCCGTTTGAACCGGTTGCATATCAAAAGCTTGGTGGTCCACCATGTACTTATGTGGGCCATCCTTTAATTGAGCGGCGTGAACTTTTTCGGTCCACTCAAGAAGAAGCGCAACGCCGTTCAAGTGAACCTCTCATTTTACTCGTCTTGCCTGGCAGTCGTCGTTCAGAAATCACGCGCCTCATGCCGGTCTTTGGAGAGACAATCGCTCGGCTAAAACAAATTCAACAAGTCGATTTTGATTTGATCTTGCCCGTAGTCGACCATCTTAAGAATGAGATCGAAAACCTAGCAAAATCGTGGGTAGTCAAACCGCGTTTCATCTTTGGAGAAGTCGCGAAGTATCATGCGTTTCGGAAAGCCTATGCCGCACTTGCGGCTTCGGGCACGGTAACGCTCGAATTGGCGATGGCTCATGTGCCGATGGCAGTTGGCTATCGGGTCGGTGCCCTTGAAGGGCAAATCAGACATTTCATCTCGGTTCCCTCCGTCGTCCTCGCGAATTTGATCATCGGCGAAAACATTGTTCCTGAACGCATTCAAAGCGCGTGCAACGCTAATCACTTAAGCGATGATCTTTTTCCGCTCTTGAGCGACACCGAGGCGCGGCGGCGGCAGCTAAAGGGTTTTGATCGGCTTGATCAGTTGATGGCGATTGACGAGGGTAGTCCGAGCATGAAAGCGGCAGAGATTATTTCGCGCTATGTGATCAAATAAAAATACCCCGCGATCACTCGCGAGGCGTTCAATTCAAATCAAGTTTGGATCAGCGCATATTTTGCGGAACATAATCGCGGCGTGCATGGCCTGTGTAAAGCTGACGCGGACGACCAATTTTCTGGCTCGGATCCTCAATCATTTCCTTCCACTGCGCGATCCAGCCAACCGTGCGCGCAAGTGCGAAGAGCGCCGTAAACATCGAGGTCGGGAAACCCATCGCCTTCAATGTAATACCCGAATAGAAATCGATATTTGGATAAAGCTTCTTCTCAATGAAATACTCATCATGCAGCGCGATGCATTCCAATTCCATCGCCACATCGAGAAGCGGATCGTCCTTGATACCTAGCTCCGCTAAAACTTCATGCGTTGTCTTTTGCATGATCTTCGCGCGGGGATCGTAGTTTTTATAAACGCGATGGCCAAAACCCATCAGTCGGAACGGATCATTTTTGTCCTTAGCACGCGTTATGTAATACGGAATGCGATCAACAGATCCGATTTCTTGAAGCATTTTTAGCGCGGCTTCATTCGCGCCGCCATGGGCCGGACCCCACAAGCATGCAACACCCGCAGCGATGCAAGCAAAGGGATTGGCGCCTGATGACCCAGCCAAGCGAACGGTTGATGTCGATGCATTCTGCTCATGATCAGCGTGAAGAATGAAAATACGATCCAACGCACGCGAGAGCACCTTGTTCACTTTATATTCTTCGCAAGGCACAGCAAAACACATGCGTAAAAAATTCGAAGTGTAATCAAGTTCATTCTGCGGATAAACAAAAGGCTGACCAATCGAATATTTATAGGCCATTGCAGCAAGCGTCGGAAATTTCGCAATCATGCGCATCGACGCAATCATGCGCTGGTTCTCATCCGCAATATCAATCGAGTCATGATAGAAGGCTGAAAGCGCGCCAACTGATGCAACCATTACGGACATCGGATGCGCGTCACGGCGGAAGCCTTGGAAGAAGCGCATCATCTGCTCATGCACCATAGTGTGGCGCGTCACGCGAAAGTTGAAATCAGCGCGCTGGGTCGGTGTTGGCAATTCACCGTAAAGCAGGAGATAGCAGGTCTCGAGAAAGTCACCATGTTCAGCGAGTTGTTCAATCGGATAGCCGCGATAGAGCAACACGCCTTCATCACCATCGATATAAGTGATTTTCGACTCACAGCTCGCAGTCGAGGTGAAACCCGGATCGTAGGTAAACATGCCCATTTGGGCATAGAGCTTGCCAATATCAACGACACTTGGGCCGATGGTTCCGCCCTTCACAGGCATTTCAAGGGCTTTATCGCCAACTTTGAGGGAAACGGGCGTAGACATGGACGACCTCTCTGGCCTTCTTTCGGGCAATCAGGGTTTCATTTCAGGAACTGGGTTAGCTCAGACGCGCGAAAGGGACAATCACGCTCAAGGCTAATCTCGCACTGCAACATTGCATGTCAAGGACGGGGAAAAGTCAATTTCCCTGTCTTATTAATTCAAACCTATGCTGAAGCCGCTCTTAATCTTGCTAAGCATTCGTCACGGCCGACGATCTCCATGACGTCGAAGAGTGGCGGGGAGGTTGCGCGGCCGGTGAGCGCCGCGCGTAAGGGTTGCGCCGCCTGCCCAAGTTTAATCGCTGTACTTTCGGCGAATTGGCGGATTACCGCTTCCGTTGACGCTGCGGTCCATGTTGTAAGCGCTTCTAGAATGGGGATCAGAGCGGCGATCTTATCGCGTCCGCCTTCAGCCAATAGCGCTTCCGCTTTCGGTTCAAAATTCAACGGTCTGACGGCATATAAAAAATAAGCAGAATCAAAGAGTTCCAGAAGTGTCTTCGCGCGCTCTTTCAAGCCAGGCATCGCCTTGAGAAGCTTGGTGCGCAAGGTGGGATCAATCGCCTTCGGCCAAGAACGCTCCGGCCCGACATCCGGCAAGATGGTTTCAATCGCGGAAAGCACATCCTCATCGGAACTTGCCCGCATATAGTGGCCATTTATATGCTCGAATTTGGCAAAATCGAAGCGGGCCGGTGAGCGGCCGATGGTTTCTAGCCCGAAGGCCTCTGTCATTTCTTCGGTTGAGAAGAACTCCTGATCGCCGTGGCTCCAGCCAAGTCGAACGAGATAATTCCGCATGGCAGCGGGCAGATACCCAATCGCTCGATAGGCATCGACGCCAAGCGCGCCATGACGCTTTGAGAGCTTTGAGCCATCAGGTCCGTGAATGAGGGGGATGTGAGCCATTTCAGGCACTTCCCAACCGGCTGCCTGATAAATCTGTGTCTGACGGGCCGCATTGGTGAGATGGTCGTCCCCACGGATGATGTGGGTCACGTTCATATCATGATCATCGACGACAACCGCGAGCATATAGGTTGGATTGCCGTCCGAGCGTAGCAGAACGAGATCATCGAGGTCTTTGTTCTGCCATGTCACAAGACCTTGGACACTGTCATTGACGATAGTCTCGCCCTCTTGTGGAGCTTTGAGGCGAATGACCGGCTTACGACCCTCGGCGATGGCTTTGGTTTCAGCCTCTGTTCCGTTAAGCTCACGCCAGCGACCGTCATAGCGCATGGAGCGGCCCTTGGCGCGGGCTAGCTCGCGCATGGATTCAAGCTCTTCTTGGCTCGCATAACATTTATAGGCTTTACCATTCGCAAGGAGTTCTTGCGCGACTTCCCGATGCCGCGCCGCGCGTGAATATTGATAGATGACGTCATCGTCCCAAGTGATGCCGAGCCATTTCAACCCATCCAGAATTGCGCCGATCGCCGCATCCGTTGAGCGCTCGCGATCCGTATCCTCGATGCGCAACAACATTTTGCCGCCATGGCGCTTGGCATAGAGCCAATTAAACAGCGCCGTGCGACCGCCCCCAATATGCAAAAAACCAGTGGGTGAGGGGGCAAAGCGGGTCACTACGGGACGGGTCATTTAATGGTCCTGCACGCAAATCGTGTGGCGGAAAAAATTGCTACTGGGCGTTCGTTTTGCCACGGCGCGTGTGCCATAGCATCTCTCGTTCAGAAGGTTAAGGCGGGGGCGCCTTATCATTTCAGGATTTGGGCTGTGAAAAATCCGTTCGGATCACGGCGCGCGCGGCTATGCGGAGGCGATTGTCGCGGCTCGCCCATCGTCCTGGGGACTGAGTTGGCCAGAACCCTTAACTTAGCTCTCAACCTTCCTTGCGCTTGTTATGACACGCGAGGCGGATGCGCGGCGGCCCTTTCTATTTTTGGCTCTATCCGCTTTCATGGGTATGCTTCTCTATTTTGCGGCCGATTATGAACCTTCACTTCTCACGCCACTTGTTGGATTGATTCCAATTTTGATTTTAATTGCTTATGCAATGCCACGCCCGACGCGTGAGCTTTTTTTAAAAGTCTCGTGCTTGCTTCAATGTTATCCGGCTTTGCTTTGGCGACCTGGCGCACGCTTCGCGTTGATGCTCCGATTGTTTCAAAAACCACAATCGCAATGATGACGGGGGTTGTTCAAACAATCGATATAAAAGCAGATGGATCGCGCTTGCTTATCAAGCTGCTCTCATTTGAAGGATATGATCGTGCTCTTCCGGTATTCATTCGTGTGACGATGAGTGGTCTTCGGCAGTTTGAAGCAGGCCCAAAGATTAAAGCCAATGTACGAATATTACCACCACCGGATCTTGTACGCCCCGGCGGATATGATTTTGCTCTTGATGCCTATTTCAAAAAAATTGGTGCTTTCGGGTCTCTTCTTGGTGAACCTGAGACGTTTACGAAAAATGAGACACTATCATTCCGTTTTGATTCAGTGGCGATGATTGACAGGTTTCGTAATCATCTTGCAACACGTATAGCCAACGCGATTGGCGAACAAGCGGGTGCTGTTTCTGCAGCTCTCATTACCGGCAAACGTGGAATGATTTCAGAAGAGACGAATGAATATCTGCGCTTGGCTGGTATTTATCATGTCGTGTCGATTTCAGGTCTTCACATGGTTCTTGTAGCGGGCATGATTTTTTTTCTCATTCGCCTTTTCATCGTTTTGATTCCCGGACTGGCCTTACGCTTTAATGTGAAAATATGGGCAGCGATTGGAGCGATGTGTGGTACGATTGCCTATGATATTTTTGCAGGAACGAAAGTGGCGACCGAGCGATCGTTTTTTATGACATTGGCGCTTTTCGGTGCGATTCTGGTTGGAAGAACGGTGCTTTCTATGCGCAATCTTGTTGTTGCCGCCTTTATCATTATCGCGATGGACCCTGAAAATCTTTTAGGACCGAGTTTTCAAATGTCATTTGCGGCGGTTGCAGCATTGATCGCCGCTTATGAAAGAGTGCCGCATCAAACCATGCAGAAAGATTAAACACGAGCGATCAACAAGAGTTAAAGATGATATATGCTCCCTTTAATCGCTTTTCATCCTTCATTTTGTGTCATGTGAAAGCAATTTTATTAACGACATTTTTGGTATAATTGGCGACAGCACCTTTTGCGCTTTTTTATTTAAAACTTTTCAGCCCCTCGGCGTGATCGGCAATATATTTACGATTTCGCTTGTTGAAATGGTGGCAATGCCTGCCGGTTTTATTGGACTATTGGCATTACCCTTTGGGCATGACGGACTTGTGTGGCAATTCATGGGGTATGGCGTCACCATGATGCTTTCACTTTCACATTATGTCGCCGATTTGCCTTTCTCTTCGGTTGTAGTGTCCGTTGTCTCCGTTCCAACTTTACTTTTTGTGAACGCGGGTATGATCTGGATTTTCTTATGGTCCACGTCTCTGCGATGGATCGGACTATTTCCAATCATGATGGGGGGAGTCCTCGCGCTGATAACTCACCATCCTGATTTATATATTGCACGCGATGGCGCCTCAGTCGCCGCGCGCGGTGATGATGGACGTTTGCATATCATGGGACGCGGCGTGAATGAGTTCACGATCACACAATGGCTGGCGGCGGATGGTGATGCGCGATCAGCGCAAGATACGAGTGTGAAGCAGGGACCGCTTTGTAGTTCATCGGGATGTGTGATGAATGGCCTAGCACATGAAAAAATCGTTCTTGGTTTGGAGCGAGATGATCTCGAAGAGGATTGCAAACTCGCAAGTGTATTGATCACGCCTTTTTATGTGCCGTGTGATTGTAACGAGGCCTTTGTGATTGATCGCGATGTTGTCAATCACTATGGCGCGGTGGCACTTTATCGACACAATAATGCAAAAGCAGCCTGTTAGCGTGCCAGAAAGATTTT
>Ga0194123_10007265_pt1 | contig 11102 bp, 13 predicted proteins | sample TA2MahsurfametaG_5_FD_155479 | JGI IMG/M metagenome (GOLD analysis project Ga0194123, IMG submission 155479) | Freshwater microbial communities from Lake Tanganyika, Tanzania - TA2015023 Mahale A surface | ecosystem: Environmental > Aquatic > Freshwater > Lake | place: Tanzania: Lake Tanganyika... | reverse complement strand
ACCGCGAAAAGTATCAGACAAATCCCTCTTTGCTGGTGCGTCACCATGGGCTGCTCAACGAGCCACTGAGCTTGCTAAAAGCAAATTAATGTTCGAACGATATTTAAATGAAATTGAAACAAATTCAAATTCAGCAAACGCAGCTTTGAATCAATGGATGAGGAGACGTCTCCCGTCAGGTAGTGTAAACTATTCGTGTCGCCACAGCGTACGGGATCGTATTGGGGTGAAACCGTCTATAAATCGCTCCAGCGGAGCGATTTTAGGTCGAACGGATACAATGAGCGCTTCAGCGGAACACTGCGTCGTGAAGCGCTCAATGCCGAATGATTCGCAACAACACGACAAGCGCAAACGGTGATCAAACAATGGCTCAAACAATACAACCATATCCGGTCGCATCATGCCCTCAGCATGCGCCACCCGTCCCCGAAACAATTTTAGTAAAATCCACTTCACTGGTACATAAAAAGGGAGGTGGACAAGAGAACTTCTTCAGTTGGATACCGCCGATAGTGTGAATAATTTTTGTCTCTCGGTATTTTCTACAGATATGTAAGTTTCACAGGCCACCGTTCAAAATTCCTGAGCCAGCTCTTTATGACGAACGAAAACCAGACAATCAGGTGCAACATTTTTAAGAAAATCTATAAAAAATGGAAAACAGAAATACTTGATGATCTTATCTAAAATCGATTATATAATTCTTCACCGAAATGCAATTATAAATAAAGGTATCCTACCTTGAACGAATTTGTTTTCTCATTTGAGAATGTTATTTCTCCTGAAAATTTGGTCATTCTTGGTCAGGTTATAATGATAGACCTTGTTCTTGCAGGAGATAATGCAATTGTTATTGGTCTTGCTGCTGCTGGTTTACCCAAGTCACAACGAGCCAAAGCGATTCTGATCGGAATTTTGGCTGCAACAATTTTACGGATAATTTTTGCGGTATTTACAAGCCAATTATTACAAATCTTGGGTCTCCTCCTCGTTGGAGGTATTTTATTGCTCTGGGTTTGTTGGAAAATGTGGCGTGAATTACGAGATACGTCGCACAAAGCGGAAGATATTGCGATCGAAGCCGTTTCCGAAGAAGATATTGACTCAGACGGAGTCATCGCAAAATCTAGAAACGGAAAAACTTTCGCGCAAGCAGCTTGGCAAATTATAATTGCGGACGTATCGATGTCTCTTGACAATGTTCTTGCCGTTGCAGGGGCAGCCGATGGGAATCTCGAAATATTGGTAATTGGCCTTATTCTTTCTATTGCCTTCATGGGATTAGCAGCGAGTTTTATCGCACGATTACTAAACAAACATCGTTGGATAGCATATGTTGGTCTAGCAATTATTCTCTATGTAGCTACCAAGATGATTTATGACGGAACCATAGAGGTCTTGCCTCATATTTTTGATACTTTGAAAATTAAGTAAAATGTTTAGGTTTAATCTAAAATAATATATTATAAATTAAGTAGCAATTAGAGGGATTATTACGAATGATCCTAAAAAGATTATTCCGAGTACGAAAAAACCCTAAATACAATTATTTTTGTTAATTCACTGATATGGATTTCAGCCCTTTGAATACTTAAATACACATGAGCGTTTTTGCTATAGTCCCCCTAAAGTTGAGCCATTATTGTGGTGCCAATGGGAGGGGTTGGAGATGGCTCGGAAGCGATATTCGGATGAGAATTGTTTGAGGATTTTGCGGCCAAGTTGAACTGGATTTGGCGGCGGGTGCGGATGTAGCCAAAGCTTGTCGAACGGCTGGGATCAGCGGCGCGACCTATTACACCTAGCGCAAGAAGTTTGGCGGGATGGCTAAGCCGCAAGCGACGATCTCTCTCGGCTAATTTCTCTTCTTGCTCATTGTTCCGCCCTCCATCGGCTCAAAAGTCATACATCAGCGAGGATCGCTTCTCCTAGGGTAAACTTAGATACAACCTCACAATCCAACATATCCAACCGGGCATTCCCCATCATAAAGCTTACATCGAATATGTAATCGAATAGTTCGCAACGGATGGCTTAATCAAACCGTTATCGAAATAATCAAGGAGGCTCAGTATTTTGCAAGAAAAGGGCTCTGAACTTACGATAACGAACACCTCAACAGTGGATCAGCGGAATCACACCTGCGCGAAAACTGAAAATGGCTACTTTGATAAATGCGTCGCAACAAAAATGGGGAAATTAAAATCGGTGCACGATAGTGACTTCTATTTTTTTAGTTTTACAATTACTCATCTTAAACCGAACAGAGAATTAAATGTCCATCTATGACAATCTCGGCATAACAATCGCCATAAATGCCAACGGACCCGCAACGCGTCTCTCTGGCGGTATTATGCGCAGCGAAGTTTCTGCAGCTATGGCGGATGCTTCGCGTCATTGCGTCGATATCGCAGAGCTTCAAGCTGCGGCATCTCGCATTATAGCCAACGTCACGGGCGCTGAAGCCGGATATGTCGCATCAGGAGCTTCTGCTTGCCTCCTCTTGGCGACTGCAGCATGCATTACGGGTTTAGACCCTTCGCGCATGGCACGCTTACCCGACACGAAGGGCCTCAAGAATGAAGTAATCATGATCCGAAGCCAACGTAATTTTTACGATCACGCCGTTCGCTCTGCGGGCGTTACCATTATAGAAGTCGGCTTGCCAGATCGATATTCAGGAGCGGGCGTTCGAGATGCCGAGGATTGGGAAATCGAAGCCGCAATAACAGAGCGTACAGCAGCCATTTTCTATGTCGCTGATACCCATTCAAGACCACCCCTAACTGACATCACTCGCTTAGCGAAAGTCCGCGGCATTCCTGTCATTGTGGATGCCGCAGCACAACTTCCTCCGCAATCCAATCTCCGACGCTTTATTGATGAGGACGCAGACCTTGTCGCATTCTCGGGAGGAAAAGTCATTGGCGGCCCACAAGCAAGCGGCATTCTCTGCGGCAGAAAAGATCTAATCATGACTGCAGCCCTCCAGCACCTCGATTTCGATATTTTCTGGGATATGTGGCAGCCACCTGTAACGCTCATTGATAAAAGTCGAATGATAGGCGTTCCACAGCACGGCATTGGGCGTCCCTGCAAAGTCGGGAAGGAGGAGATCGTTGGCCTTCTCACTGCATTACAATTATTTGTCGAAGAGGGAGACGATGCACGTCATGCCCGCTGGAAAAGCCACATGAATGTTGTTGCCGATGGCCTATCCGACATAAATGAAATCGAAATCACTCGCTTAGGTTATGAAAGTTCCTCGAACGTCCCAACTCTTGATATAAAATTGCATTATTCCTCTGCGAATGCAGCAATGCTCATCAATATACTTCAATCCCTTACAATCCCCATCCACGTCGATCCGATGTACCGCGATAAGAACCGCATCGGCATCAATCCTATATGCCTCAATCCTGAACATCTTCCTGTGGTCATTCAAAGTATAAGAGACGCCATTACAACACAGCGCGCGTGACTATGTAATTCTACCACGCGCAGGAATATCAATCTCGCCGACGAGCTTGTCTCCACGCACCGCCAGATATTGATCAAACATATTAACGACAACGCAGACATGGTTCGGCACGATCCTAAGAATTGTACCGACACTTGGACATTCATTTGTTTTTGCGAGATCAAGCATTCCATGCTCTTCAGAGAAGCCCGCAATCCGAGCCTTCGGATATTCCCTTATCAGACCGAATCCGTCTAGACCACCACCCGTATCGGACGTCAGCGTCTTGGATCCAGCATCTAAAATGCCGCGTGCTTCACCTGCCCTGCTCACAACGGTTGCATAAACGTGCAATGCACATTCATCCAAAGTCGCCACTTCATGTGCCATCATCATTCGGTCATTATAAATATAAGTTCCGGCGCGATGCTCCGTAACGCCGTTAAATTCCTTCAGCATCTCCAAATTGGGCGTGCCACCTGATGAGAGAACGCGTGGCTCCATGCCAAGGCCACGAACACCAGCGACCGCCTCATTTAAGAAGACCTGCGAAGACGCAACCATCTTATCAGGCGGGTAAAAAACAAATCCGGTAAATGACAGATCTGGCGATGCAGCAATCTGTTTCGCAAGAGAAATAGCTTCTCCCGGCGTCTCTACGCCCGCCCTTTTGCGCCCTGTATCACATTCCACAACAACATTGATCGGACGACCCGCAATACGCCCAGCCATCGACAAGCCTGATATCGTAACCGGATTATCTGCTGCGACCGTTATCGTCTTTTCAGCTGACAGTCTTCCCAATCGACCAATTTTTTCTTCCCCAAGGAGATTATACGTGATCAATATGTCATCGAGGCCTCCGGCTGCCATCACTTCAGCCTCACCGAGTTTCTGACACGTAATACCGATCGCTCCAGCATCTCTCTGCATGGCCGCCAAAATTGGGCTTTTATGCGTTTTGATATGGGGCCTATTTCGAACGGCGGCAGCATCACAATAAGCCTGAACTTTTTTGATGTTATGCTCGACGACATCAAGATCAATCACCAGCGCAGGGGTGCCGAACTCTCGCGCAATTTCTGCCTTTAAACTTTCAATCGACATTTTTGGCGTTTTCTCATTGGCGCACCAAAAGGATTGCCTCAATCTCGACCATCATCCTGTTTGGAAGCGAACCCATACCCACGGCAGAGCGTGCATGGCGCCCCGCATCACCGAGAACTTCAACAAACAAATCTGAGCATCCATTGATGACCTTTGGATGATCAGAAAAGTCAGGCTCAGCATTGACCATCCCGAGCAACTTGATGACTGCTTCGATCCGATCCAATTCTCCAAGTGCCGATTTTGCAACTGCAAGCAATTGCAGGCCCGTCAATCGCGCCGCAGCATATCCCTGCTCAACACTTGCATCACGACCGAGACGTCCAACCTTATAAGTCCCATCTGACTGCTTAGGACCCTGCCCAGATAAATACAAAAGGTTTCCCGCAAATCTGTAAGGCACATAATTCGCAACTGGAGCCGGCACAGCCGGCAACACCAATCCCAAAACCTTGAGGCGATCTTCAGTTAAGTCCGTCATTTAAATCTCATCAAATCAATTGGGTACAACTTTAAAATCTGCACCCTCGGGCAAGGTTTGACCACCGTCGACAATAATTGTCGTTCCAGTAACGTAACTCGCTTCTTCAGATGCCAAATAAAGAACAGCATTTGCGACGTCTCGCGGCGCGCCGAGTGAACCAAGCGGGATCATGTCTGCCATTGACTTAATAAATTCTTCGCTACGATGTGCCTTCATACCATCCGTCAAAATATTTCCCGGCTCAACACCGTTCACTGTAATGCCATATCCGGCAAACTCGATCGCAGCCGCCTTAATAAATGCATTAATCCCGCCCTTTGACGCCGAATAATGCCCATGACCGGGACTTGTTACACGCGGCCCTGTAATAGATGATGTAAATATGATCCGTCCATATCTTTGTGTCCGCATCCAACCAAGTGCTACTTTAGCTGCAAGAAAGCAGCCCTTCAAATTAACGGCAAGTACCTTATCCCACTCCTCGATAGACGTATTTTCAATCAAAGTCCAAGGATAAATTCCAGCATTCTGGACCATGATATCGATCCTGCCATAATGCGCTATCGCTTCGGAAACAGCCTTTGCTATATCCTCAAGCTTGGTGACGTCTACAAAACAGAAGTGCGCCCTTGCGTCACCCCCGAGAGCTTTAGCCGTCGCAATGCCAGCATCTATCTCCGTATCACCAATAATAACGCACGCACCCTCTTCAATAAAACGCTCGGCAATGCCCGCACCGATACCGCGCGCACCTCCAAGAATAACCGCCACCCGTCCATTTAGTCTATCGACCATTTTGAAATCCTTCTCTTATATCATCTTTAAGCGGATTTGCGTCTTGATGGTGTCAAGCAACATCGCAACAAGTACGAGACCGCCATGAATGATTTGCGTAAAATGCGCAGGCATGCCCATTAAATTGATTGCCGTATTGATTGATGAAAGCAAAAGAACGCCAGCATAGACGCCGGACAATGAACCTAGACCACCTTGCAAACTCACGCCACCAATTACAACAGCAGCAAATGCCTGAAATAACATACCCGTACCCAAATTGGCGGTTGCTCCCGATGTCCTCAGTGCAAGCAACCAACCGGCAAATCCAGCAATTGCGCCAGCCAAGATAAACGTCATGGTCGTTAATATATTGATTTTGATACCCGCCCTTGTCCAGCCCCCTTTTTATGTACCAGTGAAGTGGGATTTTACTAAGATGGTTTTAGGGACTGGTGGGCGCATGTCGAGGGCGTGATGTGGCCGGATATGGTTATATTGTTTGATCCATTGATTGATGACAGTTTGGGCCTGGCGGGTGGTGCCAAACCATACGGTGACCCGGGATAGATCCGGATGGGCTTGATACCGACTTTGGTCAGCCAATCTGTGAAGGGTTGGGAAGAGAACTCCGGGCCATTATCGGAGCGCAGATAGTCAGGTTTCCCTCGTTTAAGCAGTATGGGGTAAAGCGCTTCCAGAACCTCAGATGATCCCATCTTGCTGTAATCGTCGCAAAAGCATCAGCTTCAGCCAATACTCTTTTCGCTTCAGCTTGTTTTTGAGCAGTGTATAATTCAGCATCAGCCATCAGTTGTTGCGACTGACGATCGCCTTCGGCTCGCGTCACGGTTGCTCTTCGTTCACGCTCTGCGTTGAGTTGTTGTTGCATAGCATTACGAGTAGCATCGTCAACAACAACATCTAAAATTTCAGTTCTTGTAATTTCAATACCCCAAATTGAACACGCCTCTGATAAAGACGTTTGGATTTTTTCACTTATAAACTCTCTTCGTGACTGTACCTCATCGAATTCAAGTTGACCACATGTTGACCTTACAATTGAGGTGACAGTTGTCTGGACGGCTTGATCAACATTTGAGATTCGATAATAAGATTTTGCAGCGTCAATAACTCTGTAAAAGACAGTAGTTGTCAAATGAATTTCCACATTATCCTTTGTTATAATACTTATTTTATTTGCTGGTAGTTGACGTTCTAAAATAGAAATTTTTTGAGTAACGGTATTTACTATCGGTATTATTATATTTAACCCTGCATTTAGTGTTTTTATATATTTTCCGAACTGTTCGACTAAATATACTTGCGATTGCGGCACAATTTTGATTGACAATAATGCAAATATAAATAAAAAAATCACAATTACAGAAAAGGTAACCATTAGAAAGTTTCTCCAATTTGATTTATTAAAAATATTTTAAATGTGATATTACTTATAAATATATTTGTAAATAATATTTTTTACCTTCTTAATTGATTATTTTTATTGATAGTAAAATAAAACGCTGATCGACGTGGATAATTACTAAAGTGGCTCAGTTTGTTTGAAGAGTATGGCGGGCGGAGATAAGTTGATGCCTGCCTTTGCTACCGTTCATATCGACTGCTTCAATGAGGTGAAAAAGTAGTCAGATCAAGCGGATGCCCGCTCGCATCGAAACGATCTACAATTGCCTTCAATATCTCGTCCGGACATCCAAGGCCAATCAACGACGATATTGAGACAATCGCACCATTTGGTATCAATGATGCTACTTCATATATCCAAATATGCTTACCCATTATTGTCCTTAGAGTCCTGATTGAACGGCAACAGCACGACCTGATTTAGCTGCCTCAACAACAGCAAGAGCTGTAGCAAGCGACCAAATTCCGTCCTCCGCGGATGCTGCCGGATTTCCTAAGCCGCTAATAGCGCCATGGAACGCCTTAAGCGCTGTCTCATAAAGATTAATAGCTTCAATGGATAAATTTTTTTCACCTTCAACGTTGCGTAACAGTACCGTTCCGATCGGATGCTGAGTCATTACGTTGCGCGCGATCAACGAACCTTCAGTGCCATGCACCTCAAAGCCTGTTTCAGAAAATTTGGTAGTGAAGCCGTCATGAAATTGAGCAATCACGCCCGACTTGAACCGTATTACTCCCATCACTGCGTCTTCAATCCCGGCTTTAGCCAAGCCCCCTGCCTGCGAAAAGGCGACGACTTCGGCGGGATCATCACCAAGAACAAATCGAAGTGTATCCGCATCATGAACCGTGATATCGAGAATAACACCACCACCCGCTTGAGGCTTGTCCAATCGCCATCCTTGTAAATGTGGTGGCAAATAAACGGCATGAAAAACTCGAGCAGAAATAGGTTTTCCAATACGACCGGAAGCAATTGCATTACGCAGAGCGCCATGAGAAGCGGCGCAACGCAAATGATGGTTCGTTGCCACGATCACACCCGCTTCTTTCGCAGCTTTGGTCATAGAATGCGCATCTTTAAGCGATAGAGCGAGGGGCTTTTCACACAAAATATGCTTGCCCGCCTTAGCGGAGGCAATCGCTTGCTCACAATGTAACTCGTTTGTCGTCGAAATATACACGGCATCGATTAACGGATCATTTAGTAATTCCGCGAGCTTCGTCGTTGAATTCGCAATGCCATGAGCTTTTGCATAATCTTTTGCACGTTGAGCGTCCGTGCTCATTACTGAAATGACGTCACCGCCCGTGACACGGATAGCACCGATTACCCATTCACGCGCAATGGTACTGGCCCCAATTATTCCCCAGCGAATGGTCATGCCAATTTCCTTTCCAGACTGAATTTTGGAGCGCCGCAGCTCTCGCGAACTACCAGACGAACAGGGCTAACCATCAACTCCGGTTCGAGACTTCCTGAATTTATTTGCTTCAACAATAATTTGGCCTGACCCCATGAGGCGATCCAGAGGTTACGTTAGTTTAATATTGGGTTTGGTGCCAGCCGTCAGAATTGATAACCGTCGAAACACATCCACCTTGCCTCGAATAATGGCCTGTAACGTTAATTTTGAGCTAGTCGGCACAATCTCTGTATAAACCTGTCCGTCCCGCTCAAAGATGCCAAAGAGGGTTGTCTTGCCGCTGTCGCCTCCTCCTGTAACGCCCATTACAAGCACATTATGTGAACCATCGAGAACGCGCGGTATCACGTAACACAATGGCTCTGGACTTATAACGACGAGCGCCCCAACATGGGCATCGGAGGGATCACACCCGCTCTGAAAAATGAATTTGCTACGCTGATTAATCTTCGGATTGCACGTAACGCAATCCTAATTTTTTTAATTTAACCAATCTAAACAAATACTTTGACCAACTTGCAAGATCAGATGATATCTGAGACAGGTCTCGTCGACGATTGAAATATTTATTTAATTCTGAACGACTGACAGAAACATCCATTTGTTTTGGATAAAATCAAAATAGACTATATCTGCATCTTTCACCATAATTTTAAGATCCCGCCCCGACCAGCCTTGAATATTTGCATAGGAGACCTGTGAGTTGAATTCAAATTCATATCGAATTTGATTATTTCGACGGATAATGTTTCCTGAAGCAAATTCTGGAAGCTTTGGAGCGCTTTCAAAAGCAAATCTCCCACACTTTGGCAAGCGCACTGAAATATACGCTGTGTCTCTTTGATGCTCGATATGCGTGATTATATCGCCTATCTCTTCAAGTTTACAACTATTCAAATAAAGTGATGTTCCGCGGATCAAACGCCCTGACATCGGCGTGATAATTTCTACTGCCTTCGGATTGGCGTACCCTAAAACGAAATCATTAAGAATAACAATCGATTTTGAGTCCCCATGTGTTCGAAGTTTATCGAATAAACTACGCACCGATTGATATCGAAAGTTTTCAAAATTAAAATGATCGTGAAGTCGCACAATTGATGGAGAACTTGCGATCAGACTGCCAAAAAGAATTATTACAAATAATCCGATCTTTGCTAACGACCTCATGTTCGCGCCGGCTAATGCGATAAATAGAAATGGAAGAAAATTGAATGCATAGCGATAATTTGAGCCGACAATAATGTCGAATATAAATGAAATCAGTGCCGAGAGGGCGGCAATTAGAAGAACTACATTTTTATCATCCCAAGTTTTAGAACGTAATTCTCTTATTTTCTGGGTATACTTTAATGAATTAAAAAATATCCTAGTAATAATAGTCAAAATGACAGTATAAATTCCAAGATTGATAATCAATAAAGAAGCGGATTGATATCCAATCTTTACGTCGCCCGGGGCAAAAATATCCTCAAATAATACTGGACCAAATGGCAAAGAAAGCACGTTTCGGAGTTTTTCTAACAAATAGTCATTGAAAGTTTGTGTCTTTGTGTCAAAAACGTATATACCTTCAGCATGAGCGCCAAAGCCGTTTATACGGATTATCAGAAACATGATGATTGCAATCAGGCACCCACCAAAAGCCTTTCTATTTCGGACAATTAGGAAGGCAAGTGTGAAACCTAGTATGACGGGAATAGCAATCTCTTTTGTCAAAAGAGCGAGAAAAAGTCCAATTGTCATCAGAAAAAATTGCTTATTTTGAATTACAATTAAAGTTAGTATACAGAGGGTGATCGCCAGTCCGTCAAAAACAAACGATGTATAGGTTGGGCTTGGAGTTGTCCAAAATGTTGGGATAAAAATGCAGCTAATCATCCCGAGCGTTGCGATAAAAAAGGAATTCTGAACTTTAAGAAAAAGAACAAAATTTACGATGCAGAAGGTGATTAGCATGCCATAAGTCAAAACCAATAATTGTATCCGATTGGCGAAAAATGGAGTATCAGAGGGAAAAAAAACTACTTGAAATAACCAATATACAATATTTGAAACAGGTCGAATAAAATTTGATTGCGGGCTGAAATATTCTGGATAAACAACAAAATAATCAGTAAGGCCTTTATTGAGCCACTCCCAACTCCACTCATTTGAAAAAGCGATCATGGATAGATCGTCGCTGAGTGGAGCATGATTTGAATTTATGGGCTGCAGAATATAAACAATCATAGCAGCCCAAATAGCTGTTATTAAAACGATAAATCCTGTATTTGTTCTTTTTGGCGTCATGAAGATGTTTTATTGCCTTATATGATTTCAAATAATTTGGTTCGTTTCATTATGAGACATTATACGAACTTTTGCTCTGCATGCTACTGGAGTGCCCCCACTGAAGTGATCCACTAAATGGGAT